>Ga0222712_10003183_pt1 | contig 18096 bp, 29 predicted proteins | sample C33_657DmetaG_FD_165043 | JGI IMG/M metagenome (GOLD analysis project Ga0222712, IMG submission 165043) | Estuarine water microbial communities from San Francisco Bay, California, United States - C33_657D | ecosystem: Environmental > Aquatic > Marine > Unclassified | place: USA: California...
ACCTACACCATCGTCAACTCCAAGACTGGTCAGGTCATCATGGAGAAAATCAAGAACCCGATGTTGCTCAGGGAGGCCATGTTGCAGAACTCGGAGTACACAGGAAGCCTTCCCTACATCGGCCAGTTCGTCAGGCAGTGGGGCCCTGTGGGTGGCTACGTCACGCAAGGCCACAGCAACGGCAACGTGACTGGCTCCGACAATGTCGAGTGGAGCAGACACTTCGGATTCGAGGAAGGAAAACTGGACCCGCTCGGCGTCCAGCACAGAAGGTCGGCATACAGGAAAGAAGCCCCCCACCTGCTGGGCAATCCTGCCACTGGCACTGGCGGAAGCACGTTCGCCAACTCCCCGACCAAACCGATGTCCCCGACTGGCTACCTGTCTACCCAACTTGGCTACAAAGTCTGGTTCAAGCACGTCATGAAGGTCGATGTCAGAGACCCTGTGGCTGTCAGCAACGCCCTGACCACCATCGCAACGTGCGGCGGACCCGTCCTGAGGTTCAAGCCCAAGTTCCCGAACGAAGCCCACAAAGCGGCGTTCAGAAAGAAGATTGTCGAAGGCATCGCCCTCCTTATGCCGTCCGATGGCGGTCTAGGTAAGCCAAAGGCGGATACGGCTACCCTTGAGGCCCTGTCTAGAATGTACAAGTGGTTCTCGAAGGCCACCATGGGCCGCAGAATCCCAACCGAGGGCGAAGCCCTTGAAGACGACGATGAGTACGCCAGATGACCAACTGATACAGACTGTCGAAGACCTTAAGAAGGGCGGCTGGATTGTGGCCATGCTTGGTGCGGCTGGTGCCCTGTGCCGACTCCTGCTGACCACCGAAGACGTACCTTGGTGGCAGTGGGTCAGGCGTATCATCGCTGGGGCCATCGTCGGCGTCCTTTGCTACTTCGCCGTCCATGGCCACGTGGAGCCCATCTACGAGGCCGTCATCTACTCTTGCTGTGGCTCGGCCACTCCTGAGATAATGGCACTTGTCCTGAAACTCATCACCAAACAGACTCCTACCAATGGAAAAAATCAAAGAAGTCGCTAACTACTTATGGGCCAACCTTACTATCCGCTGGTTCACAATCGGCCTCGTTGTTGGGCTGGTTTTGTCTGTCTTGTTCTGACGGGTTGCTGTTCCACGCCTCCGCCCCCAGTGGTGAAGGTCGTAGACAACCCAGAGAAGGACAAGTACATCACCCGCATCGAGCACGAAGCCTCCGAGGCCTCCGCCGCACTCAAGGTTGCGAAGGATGGCGTGACGCCGCCTCATTCCAAGTTGGTTGACCTGACCATCGTCAGGCTAGATGGCATCAAACCACCCAGCCAGAAACAGGTGGACGCCTTCAAGGTCACGCTGGGAAACACCAAGGAACTGAAGAAGGCGGAGGAGAAGGCTGGCAAGGTGGACGAAGAGACCTCCGCCCTGCTCACCCTCATAGACATGCAGGACATAGAGAACCAGTCTCTCAAGGAAGAGAATGAATCCATCCGCAAGGAACAGGCGTTCGCAGAACTCAGGCTGTCGTGCTTCACGCTCGGGTCTTGGTTCACCATCGGCGGCGGACTCTTGCTCGTCGGGGCCAGCGTCCTAGGAATGCCTAAGAAGGGCGGACTGGTCATGCTGGCCATTGCGGCCCTGCTGTATGCCGCACCTTTCATCATCAGGGACGTCGTGGACGCCCTGTGGTTCAAGATTGGAGTCGGGGTTGTCATCGTGTTGGGCGGGATTGCGTTGCTTCTGGAAGCCTTCCTTCATCACAAGGAAGTCAAGGGCCGCTTGACCTCTCGGGGCGAGACAGCAACCTGAGTCCTGTCGGTGTAATCATGTGTTGTGAGGGTGCCGAGAGGTTAAACGGGGGTCACAGTTGGTTCTGTCCCTACGGCCCAAGCAGACACAAAAAAGGAGCACCCGATTGGATGCTCCTGTTGTCGCCTGACCTGAGGATTACTTCAGGGCGAGGGCGGAGTTGAACGCCTTGTACGCAATAGCAATCTGCTCGGCGTACTGCTTGTCCTTCGCTCTGGTTCCGTATTCGAAACCACCACCGATTTCGGCGGAAGCGATGTCACGTTCCCTGATGTAGGAACGGAACGCCACTTCACGGATGATGGCGACACGGATGAAATCAGCACGGCTCACGCCTTCGATTCCAGCGAGGGCGTCGATGTCCTTGACCAAGTCCTTGGAGACGTTGGTGCAGACGATGCCTTCGCCGATGACCGACTTGACGGCCCCGTGCTTCATGTTGCGGGTTCTCTTCTTCATGTGTTGTGTTGTTTTTGGTTATGCCCTGACGGGCGAAAGTTGCTCCCTCTAGGAATCGAACCTAGATTCACTGCTTAGAAGGCAGTTGTTCTATCCGTTGAACTAAGGGAGCAGAGGATTAGAACGGAACGTCGTCGCTGGTGGGCTCAGAAGCCTTGCCCTTGGCGTTCTGGATGGCGTCCAGAGCGGCACGGAGGGCGATGTCCTGAGGGCTGGGCGGGTTGTCCTTGTAGCCCTTGGGCTGGAACTCCTTGATGTACCACTCCAGCGAGTTGCTGGGCAGTTCGAAGAGGGCCTTGCCCTTGTTCTTGCCGAAGTGCAGGACAGTCCTCATGGCGTCGCCGATAGTCTCGGGGTCCTTGGCTACGGCCTTGGGAGCAGGAGCGGGAGCGGCCTTGGGAGCGGCCACGGACGGGTTGGGAATGTACTTGGGAGCAGGAGCCTTGGAAGCCCTGTCGGTTTCTGCGTCGTCATCAGCCGTGGCAAGATTTGCGACGGAAGCGATGGCGTAACGTCTCAGGTACGAGAACAGAGAGCCAGCATCCTGACCTTTGAACTTCTCCTTATCGACGGGCAGTTCGCAGGTGTAGCCAATCTGACCGCCGCTCTTATGGACGATGCAGGTACGGACACCGACGGACTCACCAGTGCCGACAGGGAACTGGATGATGGCCAGTCCGTGCTTGGCAAAGATTTCCTTGGTGGCCTGAATGTGGGCACTCAGGGTCGCATAGGACGAGTGGTGAAACGGGTTCTCCGCATCGGGAGTCACGTCCCTCGTCTCGCTGACTGCGGCCACCAAAGCGGCGGCGAGTTCGGGCCTGATGTCGTACACGTACGACGTATTAGTTGGATTGCTCATGGTTGTTCTGGGTGTTGGAAGAGTTGATGTTGATGGTCGGATTCTTGTCGTTCAAGAACTGAGTGACGACGAGACGACAGAGCGAGGCTCTGGTCAGGTCCCAGTTCTTGGCGAGTTCGTCCAAGCGTTTGGCGTTTGCCGTCGGGACTTTAATCCAGATGAGGCGGTGGGTTTTGTTGTCTTTCATTATTTGGTTTGGGAGAAAAGGTCGGCCATGTATTTCGTCACTTCGGCACCCCTGACTTTGGGATTCTTCCAGCAGACGTAGTTAAGGCCAGTGTAGTTGGACTGCCACTTGGAGCCGTACTCCCTCATCTTGTTGGAGAGAGAGCCCCAAGACTTGTAGCCGTCGGTCCAGAATTCCTTGCACAGGTTGTACAGGTTCTCGTCGTTGGCTATGACGTGAGCGGTCCAGTAGGTGTCGTAGTTAGCCCAGCCATTGTAGGGTTCGTCCTTGGCTTTGGGCTGGGTGATGTTGGTCGGTGACTTCATGTGTGTGAAAATTGGTGGGGGCTTTTCACCCCCTCGGGCTTACTTGGCTTTCGCTTCGATGGCCTGAACCTTGGCGGTCAGTTCCTCGATACGCTCGATGAGAGCGTTGTGGAGGTGGATGACAGCCGAGGCCTTGCTCAGGTCGAGTTCGGAGAACTTGATGCCCAGACCTTTGATGGTCGGGTTCTCAAGGTTCGCCTTTTCGGCCTTGATGACGTCGATTTCCTTTTGGAGGTCATCGAGACGAGCATTGACGTGATTGATATTGATATCGCTCATGGTGTTGGTTGTTGGTTGGTTGGTTCTACCCAGCGGTGACTGGGTCGTAGGTGAAGTAGAACACCCTGATAGGCGTCCCGCAATAGAATTCGTAATTATTTTTTGGGCTCCTGTGGCTTCCACTTGTTCTTGGAGAACAACCACTTCCACATCTCTTGGACCCTGTGGCCGTGCAGGACGACGATTTTTTGTTCGTGTGGAGTCAGCAGTTTGAGGCTGGGCTTCAGGCGTTCTGGTCTACGCTTTCTCATTGAGCAACTTGGTCAGCCGCTCGACCTCGGCCTTGAGTTTCTTGATGTCGTCCTTCGCCAGTTCGGCGGCGTAAAGGTACGCAGTCAATGCGTCGGGCTGGGTCTGTGCGTCCAAGTAATCCTGATACCTGACGTAGTGGATGTTATTAGGAACCTGATACGGAACTTTGGAGAGTTGGTTCGAAGGGTCGATGTAAAGTTGGACTTTCATTTTGCGGCCACCCTTTCAAACAGGTCGTTGTCCTTGAGTCGAGCGACGAACGCCGCACCAGTCTCCTTGTCGTGGAAACGCTCCAGCAGGGTCTCGCCAGTCAGGTTGGTAGTGATGATGGTAGGACGCTTGTGCATGGTACGCTGGTCGATAAGTGCGAACAGGCACGATGCCATGCGGTCAGTCATCTTCTCCTTGCCCATGTCGTCGAGGAACAGGAGCGGGACGTTCGTCATGTGGAGCATGGTCTTGTCCCACGTGCTGTTGCCCCACGATGCGGCGATACGAGCCTCCAGTTCAAACATGGTCAGGAACAGGTACTTGTACTTGTAGTTGTCCTCGTTCCAAAGCCTGTTGGCGATGTACCATGCCGTGCGGGTCTTGCCCTTGCGGGTGGAGCCATGAATCAACAGGCCCTTGCCGTTGGGCAGGTAGTTCGTGGCCACCATGCCCAGTTCGCCCAACCTGCTAGGGTCGGTGTCGGCGAACAACTCAGGCATCGGAGTCTCGGGCTTGGGCTTCTTGGGCATGCCAGCCGTGAGCACCATCTTGTTCCAATGCACCATGCAAGGGGTGCACAGGGTTTCGTAGATGGCTACCCCATCCTCCCCGAACTCACGCACGTGGCAGGTGTTGTTGCAATTAAAGTTGCGGCAGAGAGGAGGGTTAGAATCCATTGGCGTGGTCATTGGGGCCCTTTGCTTGGGGACGAGGCTTCATCCCTGCCTGAGGCCTGAAGATGCCTTGGTAGCCGTTCCTGAGGCTGGACTCGACAGCCCTAGTGGCGTCGAACACTCCCCAAGTCTTGAACTCGGCGTTCCAGCGGGTGATGTACAGGGAGTTCACGGACTTCTTGGCGGCTCTACGCCATGCCAGATACTCGTCCCAGACCCTAGAAAGTTCAGAATCAGACCTGATGAAGTCCTCGTTCGGAGGCGTAGCCTCCTTTACTTTCTTAGTTTCTATCTCCTTGTTTCTATATGGGTGAAATTCCTTTCCTACTTGGGGTGAAGAAATTTTCACCTCTGGGGTGCAATCCACTTCACCCTCCAGAGCCTTGGTGACCACGTCCCATACCTTGCCATCGGCACGGACGACGAGGCCAGCCTCGGTCAGTCTGGACAGCGAGTACTGCACGTTGCGTACGGACGAGCCCATGTAGTTGGCAAGCGTCTCCTTGGTGGCGAAGCACCCCTTCTCGTTCGAGAGGATGTGCACGATGGACCAGAGGAACTTGTCGGCGTGGGTCAGCCTAGGGTCCTTGAAGACCTTGGCTGGCACCCACACTCCCTTGAAGGGGAACTCAGGCGTTGAGGATGGATTCTCCGACATAGTCTGCGGTGCTGGGCTTGCCAGCCTTGAGCCACTGGGCGTACTTGACGAGGGCATGCTTGTACTGGGCCCTGCCACGCTGGTACATCTCTTCGGAGCACACATACCTACGGCTCATGTTGGGGGCCTCCTTCTCGGTGGCCACGTACACGAACTTGCTGGGCTTGGGCTCATGCTTGTAGACGACGTCCCTGTAGAACGCACACTGCATGGACCAGAGATGGGACTTGGCCGAGCCGATAACGTCGCTGTCGGACAGGGAAGCCAGCGACTTGATGTCACGGATTTCGATGACCTTGCTGTTGCCCTCGTCGAGCAGGGCGACCATGTCGCACCTAATCTTGAACGGCAGTTCCAGACGCTCGTCTTCGCCCTTCCACTTGTACTCGATTTCAAGGATGCCCGAGTACGAAATCTCGTTCAGGGCATTGGTCTTGTCGGGCCTGATGCCCTCGTACATGAGCGGCACGGCACTGTCACGCATACGCATGGCGGTGTTGAGGTCGGCCTCCTTGATGAGGTCCTTGCCTCCAGCCGCCGCTTCGAATTCGGCATACAGCAGTTTGCCCTCCTTGGTACGTCTGTCCAAGTCTGGGAGCACGGCGTATCTGGAAGAGAACTGGTCCTCTTCGAGTACGAGCGTGTGGAACAGACTGCCCATGACTAGGGCAGGAGTCTTCTCCATCGGGTTGAGTCTCTGATTCTCAGCGTGAGGCACACCATGGGTGTACACCTTCTTGAGGTAGGACTGGTTGAGGCCGTCCATGGCCCTGTAGTCGGCGTCCTCGATGACGTGCCTTTCGCACTTGAGGAAGATGACCTTAGGGTCGCTGGCGTTCAGGGTGTCTTGATAGTTAATCATGCTTTTGTTGTTCGGTGAGAATGGTGACGGCCTTGATGAGTTTCTGTTTCAGTTGCTCACCCTCAGGCGTGAATGGCCAGAACGTCGCCTGTCTGTACGCAGACCATGCGAGTCTCCTAGCCTCGTCCTTCTTGACCTCCTTGGCCAAGGCAGACTGTTGGTTCTTGAATTTCATGTTGGTTCGGTTGCCAGTGTCCATCAGGACTCAGGCGAGTCAATAGGCTTCTCGGATTTCTTCGTCCATCCCTTGCCCACCTTAGTGTAATAATACTGGAGGTTGGTCTGAGTCTTCTTCGCTTCCTCAGGATGTTCCTTGGCGAACTTGTCGGCCACGACGTTCCTCTGGGTGCCCTTTGCGGTGCCGCCCGTACCCTTGAACATGCCTGACGCTTTGGACAGTTCGGCGATGCTCAAGGTGACTGGGATGTGTTTCAGGATGACCTTGTTGCCTTGGGTGGAGCACTGGCTAGGCGAGTGGCCTTTGCTGACGGAGCCGTACTTGGCTCTGGTCGTCGCAGACCTGCACCTGACCTTGTTTCCAGCGGACCAAGGCTCGTTGGCATTGAGCCTATCGACCCTGAAGCCATGCTCAAAGAGCGGGTTGGTGATAGACACGCCCCTCTCCTTGAGTTTCTTGACGAGCAGTTTCCTCTGCTTGATTGCTTCCTTATTCATGTCTGTTGCAGATATGGCAGATGCCGTATGGGCAGATGGCACCGCAGTAGTCGCAGATGTTGCCGCCCAGCCAGCCCTTGATGGAGAGGACCTTCATCCGAAGACGACGCCCTCCCCATTGCTGAAGACGATTTGAGCCATGGCATCGTCATGTACGCCATCAGGTTCGTATTCCCTCATCAGGATGTCGTCGAGCCTGTCCTCGTCGTGGTCGGGCTTGGACATGTAGTCCAGATACTTGAGGTAGGCTTCCACCTTGGTAGGCAGGAACTTGTCCTTGGTAGTCTCGACGTACTTGGTCCACTCATCGACGGCCAACTGAGGCGTGACCTTGGTCCACTTGGACTTGTAGCCCTCGCAGTTCAGTCTGCCTTCGACGACCCAGTCCTTGATGGCTGGCTTGCCGCTGGCGGTGGCGTCGAGGCTGGGCCCAGAGAAGGCGGCGTCGAGGAAGCCGCCCTTGGAGAGCGACTTGACTTCGAACCACGCAGGGTTGAGTCCAGTCTCGAAGGCACCATTGATGACGCTTGCGATGGCGTTAGTGACCTTGATGTTGTTGATGTCTATCTGGTATTTCATGTGTGTGTTTGGTTGGATTACTTCTTCATGTAGAGAGTGGCGACCTTATTCTTGCCCCTGTAGGACTTTTCTTTCCTCAGGACGATTTCGAAGATGTTGTCGTCGATGGATTCGACGGCATACTTGCCGCTGGCCATCTTCTTGAGGACATCCTTGATGGTGTCGGCGGAGAATTCGTCGCTCGCTTCGTAGTACTCGCCTCCGCATCCGCACCTGCAACAGTTGCCGTTGCCGATGTAGAGGTTTTCTACGTTTTCGAACGTGAGTTCGGTGCCCTTAACAGCGTTAAGAGGCGTGTGTTTGATTTGGTATTTCATATGTGTGTTGTTGGTTAGAATTTATTGATACCCACGTGTCCAGCACAGGCCGTGTTGATGGTCTTTGCACCGCCATTGTGGACGAGCGAGGCATCTTTGACCTTTCTCTCGACGAAGGCGTCGAGGACCAAGAGGAAACTCGAAGAGACCCTCTTGCCGTTGTATGCTTTGACCATTGCTTTGATAGCAGAGGGTTTGATGTATTTGTGTTTAGCCATGTGTGTTTGGTTTGGAAAGTTGTTGTAGGCCCGTTGATGAGACGACTTACGCACTCGGACGCCATACCCCTACGCCGTCCTGAGTGACCTACTGTGCAGATTTAGGATGTATGCCGAGCGTTACGGGATGCCATCACACCTTTCGGTGCTCTTACCATGTCTGCAAATTGATGCCCCCGAAGGGGCTGGCATTTACCAGAGGAGGCCGATAGTCACGCAGAGGGCGATAAGAAACGCCGTGTCGAGGACTAGAGCGACTACCCACAGGGTGCCGATTTGGTGCTTGTTCATGTTGTTGTTTGGTTGTGCCATTGCTGGCGGTGAAGGCGAGGCTCGGCTATGCTAGACCGACTTGCGTCCCGTAGTGCTACCAATACACGTCGGGGAACCTCATAAAGTGGGCCTCCGATGGAGGCTTTCTGGCCACCCGAAGGTGTTAGCCAAGGACGGGTTTCTTAGTCCGCCCTAATTGGTCAGGCGTGGGTGATAGGATGGCCCTATCTTCTTACCTCTTTGCACTGTCAGAGGCCCAGACCTAATGTACTCATGTGTGTGAGATTGGTGACTCAGGAGAGATTCGAACTCTCATTATCTGGTTCGTAGCCAGAGGTCCTATCCGTTGGACGACCGAGTCGTTGGTAATTGTTACATGAACTGTTGATTTGAAAGAGCGAGGCTGGCCTTCGTCAAGCAGGAGTCGGAACAGACTACCTCTTAACTACTGTGGGTTACACAGCGGTCAGCACAGACAACCATGCAGGTGCATATGCCTCATGCAACCTCCAAAGTGTTGTTTGTGTGAAGATTTACGTAAGTCGCTGATAATCAGCGAAATAAACTTACAACAAATTCACCAAATTAGGCCTAATCAGGGGCTTATTGTGCCCAGCATAGGCCATTCCACGTATGCAGTTGTACTCCACATACTCCACACAGCCATCATGGAAGTGCTCGTCCGCATTTGCGTATCCATTTTCCAATGACCTGAACGTCTTGTATTTGTTTAGTTGATACAGGCTCATCAGCGTGTGCCAATAGACCAGCATCACTCTGTCATAGACTACGTGATACGACCAGTCCTTTGGGTCTTGCACTACGTCCACGATTGCGTGGTCATACCATTCTCTCGGCTCCAGCACCGCCATGTTCGCACCTTCCGCTTCAGAGAATTCGTCGATGAGTTCGCCCAACGCACTCTTCGGTAGTTTGAACGTCTTGTTCTTTTTCTTCGCCATGTGCGTATGTGTGGGCACACTCAGTGCTCAGGGCAACTTGAGAATGAATTACGATAAGCACATACTACTAGGCGGCATCTCCATGGTGGAGTCTGGTAACAACGATTTGGCGGTAGGCGACAGGAAGAATCAGGATGGGCCAGCACTAGGCCGCTTCCAGATACACCAGTCCGCATGGATGGACATTAGCAAACTACGCAAGGCCAAGGGCCAGCCCACCTACCCGTATCATGACGCATACAAGCGTACGTCAGCCGAGTCCTATGCGGCCACGCTCATCGACGCCATCACTGATGAGTTCATCAAGCACCATGGCTGTAGGCCTTGCCCGTCCTTGCTCTACGTCTGCTATTCGCTCGGGCCCAGCGTCATTCCCAAGATACAGTGCATGGTAGGCGTCAAGCCCATCGGCTTCGCACCAGCCAGACTGCTCTACTGCCCATCCATCGAGGCCACGCTCTGGGCCTTGGGCTATTCGACCAGCCTCTCCCGACGCAAGGCCGCTCAGGGCAAGCGGTATGAGGATTTGATTGTTGCACATTACCTATCAGTCCGTGACCTTGGCATACCACTTATCAAATGAGCGACAGAGCCAAGTTCGACATCGACCTACAGTATGGCCAAGCAGGTGAGAAGTGGCTGGCATGGCTAGGCACCGACCAAGCCAAGGTAGAGGTGAAGACCGAACGTGATACTTGGGCCACCACAGGCAACGCCGTGTTCGAGTTCAGGTGCCGAGGCAAGGCCTCAGGCATAGCCGTCACCACGTCTGACTTCTGGGTGCACAACTTCATGCTCGGCGGTAAGCACTGCATGACCTACGTCTGGCCAACCGAGGACTTGAAGACGTTCCTCAGGATGTGCCATTCGACCACTGGGCTTCATGGCTCACGTAAGGTATCAGGTGGCGATGATAATGCCTCAGAGGTCATCCTAGTGCCCATCTCAGCCCTTTGGAGGATTAGTTGCCACTCCTTGCCTATGTCGGTCAATCCAAGCCCTCCTAGCCAATCCTAGACCCCTAGGACGACGTGATTAGGTTAGGCTGATTTAATGCGTCGCATAGGGCACTGGTAATACCTAACAAAGCATACCCCATGTCAAGACCCCAACTGGTATCATGACTGGTTTGACTGTCTTTACGTCTAAGCCTGACCTAATCACCCCTGATTGGTGACCGACTAGACATAATTCATGTTGTGCGAAATCGAATCCGACGTCTATTGGTCAGGATTCAAGGGGGGGAGGGGGGTCAATCGTCGGCAGGTCGCTGGGGCCGAACGGGTTAGGAGACATTTCCTGTGGGGGCAAAAAGGAATTCTTGGGATTTTTAGACCAAGCCAGAAAAGCCTGAGTCGATTGAGGCTTCTCAACGACCACCTCTGCGTCAATAGCCTGCTCCTTGGCCTTTTTTAGGGCCTCTCCTCGTTCCGTAAGTAGTTTGTTGATAGTATCATGCGAGATACTAAAACGATGTTCTACGACGCTTTGGGGCTGGTCCTGAAGGGTCTGAATCTTGTCGATGGCGATGCCCATGGCGATGGGTATCTGGGAGACGTGCAGGTTGTCCAGTTCGTCCACCAACTTGCGGGAAGCCGACTGGACGAAGTTCTTGAGGTTTCGGACAGTGGTGGCCTTGAACTCGTCCTGAAGGCCAGTTGCCTCAGGCATGGCCCTTTTGACCGCCATGACGTTATTGGGCGACATCTTGGCTTCCTTGGCGATTTCGAGGATTGGCTTACCCTCCCTCAGGAGTGCCTCTGCCTTGGCTTTACGCTCCTTGGGCACCTTGGAGGCCTTATGCTGGGAAGAGGGGTTTGTGCTCAATCGCTCGTTATCCATGATTGACTCCTATGTGGCATTGGACCACCTGTCAACTGTGCCCGACGCCCCTAACGACTATTTTGACCGCAGGTTCATGGTGGACCTCATCCCTATTCGGACCACCCACCAGTCCGACCTCCGAATCCTGAAGACAAGGGATGGACGCCAGTTCGTCGGGAAGACCTCCAAGTCCGAGGTGGTCAAGTGGATGAAGGAGTTTGCCAATCGTGCAAGCCACTTCACCCCTGACGTCCCCTTCGAGGGCCCCCTTGAGGTCACCCTCTATTTCGGGTTCCCCCTCATCAAGTCCGACAAGGGCAAGGACGCCGCCATGACCACCAAGCCCGACTTCGACAACCTAGCCAAGTCCATGGTGGATACCCTGACCAAGATGAATTTCTGGAAGGACGACTCCCAGATAGTCTTCGGCAAGGTCATGAAGTTTCGCACCAAGTTGCCGTTCGTCGGCGTCTGGGTGAAACCCTGCAAATTCATAGATTCCGAATACTGTGAACAAATCCGCAAACACCTCAATGAAGGAAAGTGAACTCATCCGCCTGTACGGCCTCCCCAAGGAGGAATTGAAGGAATTCCGCTCCACCCTCGTCCGAGGCGAAGACTGGGACAAGGAGAAGGTGGGCGACAAGCCCGAGAAACTGTGTCCTGTAATTTTTTCCCCTTCGGGGAAGGCTAAGGTTCTGGAGCGATTCGGCGTTAAGGAGGCCAAGCCAGCCGAAATCGAATCAACCACCTTCAAAGCGAAGGTGGTTAGATGTAATTTCCCGAACCACCGCCTGATGACCGCCGTGGTGGATGGCTCGACCAGCGTCATTACTGTGCAGACTTACGACGCTAGGCTGTTCTACCGAGGTGCGGAGATTCTCATTACGCCCAAGGGGTCTTCTTTTTTCTGCTCGCAAAGACCCGCATCTAGGCAGAGACTCTTCAGCACTTCCACTAAATCCAAATCAAATGAAGTACAAGAATGAGAAAGTTTCCAAAGGCTCCAAAGATGCCTACGACAAGAACGAATACCGCTCCAAAGGTAAAAAGCCCCAAAGGGGCGGCAAGCGTTGCTAAATTTCCCCGCAAATAAAAACACCCCACTACCCTAATGAGAGAAATCGAAAAAAAGGCCTCTGAAAAACTCAGAGAGTTCATCGGCAGAGTCGGCAAGAAAATCGGCGAAGCCGAAAGCAACATGGCTGGCGGCATCGGCAGGACCGCCAACAAGATGGCGTCTGGCGTCGAAGGCCTCGCAGAACGCCTCAAGTCCAAGCCTAAGCAACAGGCCCAAGACTACAGTCAGGAAGACATGGACAAGGCCATGGAAATCTGGAGAACCCAAGGCATGGGCAAGATTGGCAACCAGCCCAAGGGCGACAAGTACATGAACAAGCCGAGCGGCAACAAGTACATGAACAAACCGATTCCCGACTACATCAGCAAGTCCGACGACCCTTACACGATGATGAAGTACGGCGAGATGTCTAAGAAGATTCTGAACCAGAACTTCGTCGAGAAGAGAAAGCCTTACACTGGTGCTGAAAGACAACTTGGTCGTGATATCAGAGATACCGCCATGTTCGGCGGTCTTACTGGAGAAGCCATCAACTATGCCATGGATTCCAACGAAGCCGAACGTAAGAAGGCCTCCGAGCCCAAGCATTTCATGAGCAAGGAAATCACGTCTCAGCAGGACGCCCACAACTCTTGGACCAAGCGTAAATACGGAAACCAGTAATCATGGCCGACCAAGCAAAGAAAAAAGCCAGCGAAGCGTTGTCCCGTATCGGAGACTGGCTCAAGGACCAGAAGGCCAGAGAGCACCCGACTGCTGGCGGTTATGGGACTGGCACCGCAGGGAACGCACATCTCGCCGAGGAATCCCGTCTTCATGGCGAAGTTGAAGCAATCAACATGCAAGAAAAAAGGGTGAACTACAAGAAAGGACTAGATGACGCAAATTCCGAACTGCAAGGAACGCTTGGTGACATTTCGAGGAGAAAGCAGAAATTGCTCGAAGCGAAGCAGAATACCTACAACGACAATTTCTTCAATGAGTCGCACCCAGACATCGAAGGAAGACGTCGTATGCTCGACAAAGCCATGGCTTCCGCTGACGCAAGAATGGATGCGGCGATGGACAAGAGAAGAGGCAAGCATCAAGCCCTGAACAGGGAATTCTTCCCCGTTGAAGACGCACACTACGACATGTCCAGCAGGGCTGACAGCCTTGGCAAGACTGGCAGAGACTTGAATCGTGAGCAGATTAAGAAAATTGCGAGTGAACTCAAGAGGCCCAAGCCGCTTGGCCGTGAAACCGCCGACAGGCTCCTGAATGAGGGTGCCGACGAAAAGACGCTTCAGGCTCGCAGAGAAGGCAACATTGCCGCAGGTACAATTCTTGGTGCTGGTGCCGCTGGTGCCGCTGGTGCGGCCTATCGCTCTTCTTGGAGCCAGAAGAAGGACGCAGAACGCAAGTAAGCGTACACCGACATGGCGGAAGACGACAAATACGTTCCGTCACAAGGGAACCCAAAGTTAGACCCAACCTCTCAGGTTGCGAGCGTTGGGACCTATCACAATCAGGTAGCCGCACAGTCACAGCAACTTGCGTCCGCTGGTGCGTCCAAACTCAAAGAGATAGAAGACTTCAACGCCAGTCAGGCGGCTGGAAGGGCTGGACTGCTGAACAGCAGGATGGTGCCAGAGGGTTACGAAATCGGCGACGGCGGTGTGCTCAGAAACAAGGGATACAAGTCTACCAAGGGCTACCTTGCCAAGGAGCAGACTAAGATGGAGAGAGCCCACATCACCGAAAGGACGTGGGGCAAGTACAACAGGGAACAGGCCAAGAAGTCAGAAATAACGACTTCGATGTCTCCGACCTACGGCCAGTTCAAGCCCAAGAGCCCAGTGATGGCAGGAGCGGCTGGTTCGGTGGCGGGTGGACTTTCTCCTTGGATTGGCAGGTTCAACCACGTCGCCTGTGGGCCAGTCCTCGTAAGCACTTTTGGATTTAGCGGCGGCGTGATTCAGTCGAACGTACAAGAGGCATCCAACAACGGACTCTGCGTCAATTCTATCTCTCACTGGACCTAATGGCTTTCGAGAAGGAGACAGTATGCGGAATAGAACTCACTAAGCATCCAGTAATCAAGATGCCTACGGAGGCCGAAGTCTTGGACTTGGCTCAGGAGTTGGGCACCGACGCAGTCTCTGAAATCCTCAAACGTCGTGAGGAAAAGATTCAGGCGGAACAGAACGACCCGTACCGCCACGGCTATGAGCCAGAAAGTTGGGCCGAGGCAGACAGGTTGCTCATGTCGGGGAATGAACTTCTCATCATGGGGGGCAACCGAGCAGGGAAGACGGAATACGCCGCCAAGCGTGTGATGCAACTCCTGTGCAGTAGGCCAGAAAGCCGTGTCTGGTGTCTGCACACGACTTCCCAGACTTCCATCCAGATGCAACAGGCCGTCATCTGGAAGTACATGCCACCTGAGTTCAAGAACGCCAAGAAGACCAAGGTGACGAACATCCAGTATTCCCAGAAGAACGGGTTTACGGATGCCACGTTCGTTTTGCCGAACAGGTCGCAAATCTTCTTCATGAACTACGGGCAGGAGAAGAAGGTCATCGAAGGTGGCGAGCCAGACTTCATCTGGTGCGACGAACTTGTTCCGCAGGACTGGATTGAGACGCTGAGATACCGACTAGTCACCCGCTCTGGTAAGATGATTCTTACCTTCACGCCCATCACTGGCTTCACGCCCGTCGTCAAGGACTACGTCGCTGGGTGCAGGATTAAGAAGACGCTCTTTGCAGACCTTCTGCCAGATACGCAGAATGTCCCAAGCATCCCCAAGGGGCACATGCCCTACGTTGCAGAATGCAGCAAGGGTTCGGCCAATGTAATCTGGTTTCATTCAATCCTTAACAGATACTCTCCCTTCGAACAAATCAAGTTAGCACTTCGTGGAAGAGGCCCGTATGAGGTGAAAATTCGTGCCTACGGATGGGCGGAGTCTCTTTCTGGCTCTCAATTCCCGAGATTCGGCGAGGCTTGCATCATCCCAGATGACCTCGTCCCAGATGAGGGCACCAACTACATGGCCGTTGACCCTGCTGGTGCAAGAAACTGGTTCATGCTCTGGATGAGGGTCATGCCAGACGGCTCTAAGTTCATCTACAGGGAATGGCCCGACATCAGCATGGGCGAATGGGCGATGGCTGGCGAAAAGCATGACGGCAAGGCTGGACCAGCCCAGCGTCAGGGTGCTGGCATGGGACTGGACGAAATCAAACGCCACATCCTAGACCTTGAGAATGGCGAAGTCATAGCCGACAGATACATCGACCCCCGTGCTGGCGGCACCACCATCATCCAGAAGGAGGGCGGGACCACGCTCATTCAGTTGCTCGACGACGGAGAGAACCCGATGTTCTTCACCCCAGCCGCAGGGCTCAGGCTTGAGGAGGGCATCTCCATCATCAATGACTGGTTTGCTTACGACCCCAATCAGGAAATCTCCATGGTCAACCTGCCGAAACTTTTCATCTCCGAAAAATGCCACAACCTTATCTGGTGCCTTAGGGAATGGACTGGTCTGGACGCCGAAAAGGGTGCCAGCAAGGACCCCATTGACACCCTCAGGTATCTGGCCGTCATGGACCCTATGTATGGAGGGTCCGACACCTACAAGGCAATCGGAGGAGGCTCTTACTAAAATGCTCCCCAAAGAAACACCCCCGCTACTTAGGCTGGCCGACGCCGCCCGTATCTTCAACCTGTCGAAATCCACCCTCCTGAGGCTCAGGAACAAGGGTGCCATCAAGACTTTCAAGACTCTCGGGGGACAGCACATGTACTTCAGGGACGAAATCATCAATTTCATCAATCAGAATACCCATGAACTTCAAAAGCCCGACTCCCCACGCTGACAAACTAGCGTACCACGCAGAGAAGCCAGACATCGAACTGCTTCTCACCGAATACCAGCGGTCCGCCTTCCACGGCACCATGGTGTCGAAGATGAACTATGCCGACGACATCAGGCTTACCAGATGGACTGGCCAGACCGACGACGGCAAGAAGCACTCTTGGGCAAGACCCGACGGCGACCCTGCGTTTCCGTTCGAAGGTGCCTCTGACGTCCGAATCAGGCTTGTCGATAGGCTCATCAACGACCAGAAAGCCCTTCTCCTTACTGCGTTCAAGGGGTGCACCCTGAAAGTCGGCGGGACTGAAATCACCGACACCATGTCCGCCGCTTCAGCCACTACGCTTATGCGTTGGATGGTAGAAACCAAGATTAAGAACGAACTGCATAAGGAGGCCGAACTCGCCGCCGACTACGCCCTTACGTACGGATGGTCCGTCGTTCAGGTTACTTGGGAGCAACAGATGGGGACCAGAATCAACAGCATGAAACTGGATGAACTCCAGAACATGGCCATGATTGAAAAGCAGGAAGGTAACATCAACGGAGGAGAAGGCACGTTCGGCAAACTGTTCAACGCCGTGGTGGACCCAGCAAAGGAAGAGTACGCCATCGCACTTCTTAAGGACGTGATGCCCCAGATGAAGCAGAGAGACATGAAGAAATTCGTCAAGGGGATGAGGGAGAACGGAATCGGGGAAATACCCGAAATTTACGTGCAGAAGAACCTTCCGCATGTAGAAGCACTCAAGCCTTTCGACGAAGTCTGCTTCCCTCCCGAAACCGCAGACCTGCAAAAGGCCCGTGTAATTTTCCGTAGGCAGTACATGACCGAGGTCGAACTGCGTTCTACGGCCAAGATTGCTGGATGGAACGAAGAATGGGTCGATAAGGCGGTTAACAGCATGGGGAACCACTACTACTTCAATGACCCGAATTTGATTCCCACCACTACCATGCTCAACTCGAACATCGAGAGAGGCAACAACCTCATCGAGGTGGTATGGGCTTACTACAGGCAGTTGGATTCAAATGACGTACCTGCTATTTACTACACTGTGTTCAATCCGCACTGCGGAGCCGACCTGTATGCAAAGCAGGACATCCTGAATTACGCCCACGGAGAGTACCCGTTCGTCGAGTACAGACGTGAGAGAAACAGAAGAGCAGTCGCCGAGTCCAGAGGCATCCCTGAAATCAACAAGACCGAGCAAGATGAGGTAAAGGCACAGCACGACGCCATCAGGGACAGAACCGCATTCGAGGTGCTTCCGCCCGTCAAGGTAGTCAAGCGTATCGGGGCACTTAATAGAATCGCACCCGCACAGGTGCTACCCGTCTCCAGCAAGGATGACTACACTTGGCTTGAATCGCCGAGAAGCGACGCTGGCATGGCCTTCCAAGTAATCCAACAGGTCGAGCAGAACTTGGGTAACTACTACGGATTCGCCGTGGGCGAACTTATCGACCCGCAGAAGGTTCAGATGCTCAAGCAACTTCAGGTGGACGGGTGGCTTATGTTCTGGAACAGGGTGTACACCCAGATGTTCTCGCTGAGCCTTCAGTTCATGTCCGAAGAGGAAATCATCCGCATCACTGGTAGCCCCCTGAAGCAGGGCATGCAGGACATCCATAGCCAGTTTGACTTCAACGTACGCTTTGACGTCCGTGATACCGACCCTGAGTTCGTCCAAAAGAAACTAGAGGCCATCATCAAGACTGTCGTTCCCCTCGACAGCGGCGG
>Ga0222712_10003184_pt1 | contig 18095 bp, 16 predicted proteins | sample C33_657DmetaG_FD_165043 | JGI IMG/M metagenome (GOLD analysis project Ga0222712, IMG submission 165043) | Estuarine water microbial communities from San Francisco Bay, California, United States - C33_657D | ecosystem: Environmental > Aquatic > Marine > Unclassified | place: USA: California...
AAACCCTCTTTTAATAACAACATAACTAATGAAAATTTTTCCTAAAATATGCTTGTTACATTGTGAATACTTTTCTTATTTTTATTAATAAAAAAAAGTCTCTTATGAGTCGAAACCTAAGAATTCCCAGAAAAAATTCTATTTGTCTATATATCTTATTAATAATTTTATTAATATTTAATTTCAATGTAATTGGACAAAACTTTGAGTTAAAAAAAGTTTTATCCGACCATTATTATTACAATTGTATTAAAAAAAATAATAATTTATATCTTAGTTCAAACAATGGGATCTACATTTTGGAAACCAATAAACAAGAAATCGAGCTATTTAACAAGAATATAAAAAATGCAATTAATGAGAATTTGAGAGAGATAAAATATACAGATTTGACATTTGACACTACATATAAAAAACTAATACCAGTTAGTTCTAGGACAAACAATATAATATCTCAAACTTTTGAAAATAAACTTTATATAATTTCAAAAGGAATTGTTTTCATTTTTGAACCAACCATTTATGATTTTCATTCAAATTTTAGTGTTAGATCCATTAGTGAGAATTATTTAGGCACATATGGGGGTATTTTTAAAAATGGTATTAAAATTGAAGATCCAAGTTACACAAATGGTCATATTAGAGAAATAGATAATAAAACATATATCTGTTTTGATGGATTAATTACAATAAATGAAATAAATAATGAATTTATTAAGTACCAGTCTGTTGAAAACTACGAATTTAAAATTGGCACAAATACCTATGGAAAAATACATGACATTACAAAAATTTCAATTGATCTATTTTTAATCTTTACTGACAATGGATTGTATAGATGGAATGTAAAAACAAATTCAATTGAATTAATCTATAAAAACAATTTCAGAAAAATTGAATTCATTGGAAAAGTAAATGACAAAATTTTCTTTTTTGATCAATTTAATATTTGCGAATATGATTGTTCAAAAAACTATTTAAAACAAGATCATAAATTTGATGAGCCAGTTTCTAAAATAATTTTTACTCAAAAAAAAGAAGATATAAATAGTGTTTATGTTTTGCATGACAATAATGAAGTTTTCTTTTATAATTTGAATTACATTGATCATTCAGTTGTTCTTAAAAAATTACTTTACAACAATAAGAACAAAAGATATCATTCATTAGGACTTCTAAATAACAATTTATTTCTTATAGGTGATTTAGGTGTTGATTTATATCAATTAACTTCAAATAAAATTTTTGAAAATGTAATTCAAGACGAAATGAATAAATTGGCTCAATTTAATAAAAATGATACCTTATTATTAGGAGGGGTACTTGGAACGTATTTAATAACAAAATCTTATTTAAATAACTATATAGATTTTCATACCAATTCTTCTCTAATAGAAAAGAAAAAAAGCTTAAATTATTTATCAATTATCATAATTATTACAATAGTAATGATTGCTATTTTAATCATTTTTGTACAAAAAAGATTAAAAAGAAACCAAGTTGTAATCAACAAAAGTGAAGAAATAGAAAAAAATATTAAAGAATATATTGAAAATAATATTTCGCTTGTATCTATACAAAATATCCTAGATAAATTTAATATTTCAAATACCGAACTTTATAAAATAATGAAAGAAAAGCCTGGTACATATATTAGAAATGTCAGATTACAAAAATTGAATACCCTTTTATCCCAAAATATTCCAATAGAAGAGATAAGTGAATTAACAGGATTTTCTATTAGTTATTTGAAAAAAATAAGATAAAATTTAAAATACGGTTAAACTTCTGTTTCTGTCCCTAAATATTTGAAACAGAAACCTTTAATTTTCTTAATTCAACCTCAATTTGAGCCGAACTCAACCCACCGAAGAGCACTCAACCAGCAGTAATGCTGGTTTTTTTATGCCTATGCGTATTGATTTTCAATTACTTACGTTTTTACCCCTTTTTAAAAATTGGTTAAAATACCCCTTGTTTCTCAATTTTTGTGACACTGTTGTTACATGAGAAAATATATAAACCCTTTTTAGGTTTTTCAAATCTGTGTTCAGGCGCAGGACTCCGGTCCTGTGCCTATTTGTTATTAATCTTTCGTGATTAAAAAATGTAACTAATTTCTTGAGAGTACGATAATGGAGGCAGTAGTAACAATGCAGACACAGGACCGGAGTCCTGCGCCTGAAGGGTATTATAATTCGAAATTATTTATTACTCAATATTTCAAAAAGTGATTTATTTACATAAAAACTTTCCCTACCCCACTTTTGCTTTTCTAAAAAACCATTTTTTACCAATTCTTCTAAATATCTAATAGCAGTACTTCTGCTAACTGACAAATCGCGTTCAATAAATTCAATTTTTGTATAGGGGTATTTAAATAAATTATTTAGCAAGTCTTGACTATATAATTTTGGCAACTTTGCTTTTATTTCTTGTTTAAACTGTTGCATTGTTTTATGAATCGCATTGATTAAAACAACTCCTTCTTTTGCAGTATTTTCTACACCGTCTAAAATAAATAAAATCCAAGGTACCCAATTTCCCGTTTCTCTTACTTGTTGAAGGTATTGGTAATAGTCACTTTTCTTACTAATTATATATCTACTCAAGTAAAGTACAGGGAGATCTAACAATTTTTTATTAACTAAATATAAAATATTGATAATGCGCCCTGTGCGGCCATTTCCATCATAAAAAGGGTGAATCGTTTCAAATTGATAATGTATGATTGCCATTTTAATTAAAGGATCTAAATCAACCATCTCATCATTATTGATAAATTCCTCAAGGTTATGCATTAAAGTTTCAATCTCAACTGCATCCTGAGGGGGCATATACACTAGCTCACCTGTATTTTCATTTAACAATTTAGTACCAGGGACTTTTCTAAAACCAGCATCATTTTGTTCAATTACTGCTTGAATTTTTAAAATATGATTATTAGTAAGTAAGCCACTTGATTGAATTAAGGCGAATCCTTGTTTTAAGGCTTCAGCGTATAGATGAACCTCTTTCGCTTCTGGTGAAGCAAATAGGTTGGAAAAAACATTGCTTTGATATATCTCAGCAAACGTGCTTATAATATTTTCAATTGCAGAACTTTCCTTTGCCTCTCTTAATATTAGCGTTTCTAGCAGAATATTTTGATTGGGAATACTGGTAATTACTCCTTTAAATTCTGCTAGACGCCGATGCGCGGCTGCTAATTTTTTTAAAACTACTTTTGTTTCTACCTCAATTTGTAAAGGTAATAAGGGTATCATTTTGACTCATTTAAATCAAATATAAGTCAAAATAGTCGATTTTTGACTTATTTCGTAAAAATAAGTGTCAAATAGTATGAAATTTGAATCATATGCAGTTAATGCAAGATTCTATGTTTTCGGTCTAAATAGATCTAGGATCTCATCGAATTCGTCCCAGGCGCAGGACTCCGGTCCTGTGTCTATTGATTATTAATCTTTCGTGATCAAAAAAAGTAACCAATTTTTTTAGATAAGGCCAAGGGAGGTAAAAGAAACCCCTCAGAAACAGGACTCCGTAATGTGTCTGAGGGGTGGCTAGGGATTGACTCGTCCTTAAATAACTTTACATCAAAACTTTAAAACAAGTAGTTATTTTATAATATATCTTTTTGTTCCATCGGTAGTAATCACAAATAAATTAACCATACCACCTGGTAAAATTGAAAAAGTTGTACTCCCTGTAAGTCCATTGCTAGGCGTATAAAATCTAGTGGTAGTTAATGCATTTGAAACAAATGTTCCACCGCTGTAATTATAAATTGTTACAGTAAACCCATTAGGTAAGTCTTCTGGAAAACCAGGATTTCCTGTGTGTTGGGTAGACAATATATAGCCAGAATAGTTACTTAAATTAGATGCACTGATAAAACTCGGACCATCGTATGTTTTAGTAGTAGCAGCAGGAGCAGCAGCAGCTTGCCATGTTGGAATTCCGTTTGCATTTGCAGTTAACACTTGACCAGCAGTTCCATCTACTTTTGGATAAGTAACCGCACCGGCTGTAATGGTACCACTAGTTTTCACATTAGTTACAGCTGTGTTTCCCAATTGAATGCTGTTGTCAGCCGAGACGCTTGCTTGATACCCTATAGCTGTAGCGTTGGTTAAGTTGTTGGCTCCAAAATTAGCTTGCATTCCAATTGCGGTATTGTTGCTGCCAGTTGTAATTGCCATGCCAGCACGCCAGCCGATCGCCGTATTATTGTTACCGTTACTATTGTGAAGTGATTCACGCCCAAATGCACTATTGTATATCCCGGTAGTGTTATTAGCAAGTGTGCCTTCACCGAAGGCAGAATTATCATCACCCGTGCTATTGTTTTTAAGTGCGCCTTCTCCAACCGCTGTGTTGTTAGCTCCGGTCGTATTGGGATAAAGCGCAGCCCAACCAAACGCTGTATTATTTGCTCCAGTCGTATTTGCCTGAAGTGCATACCATCCGGTCGCTGTATTTTGTTCTCCTGTCGTATTTTTTGAAAGTGCATTAAATCCAGTCGCTGTATTGTACTTTCCTGTAGTATTACTTTTAAGTGCGGAGAAGCCAAATGCACTATTCTCTCTCCCCTCAGTGTTCAATTGAAGTGCGTATGCACCATTCGCTGTATTTTCGCTTCCAGTCGTATTATTTTCAAGTGCATTTATTCCGGTAGCTGTATTATTTGAACCTGTAGTGTTTTTTGTGAGTGCGGATCTGCCAAATGCACTATTGTATTGTCCAGTAGTGTTCTTTGCGAGTGCTGAGGCACCACTTGCTGTATTATCGTTTCCCTTGTTATTCCGAAGTGCTTCGGCGCCAACCGCAGTGTTATAATTGGCATCAGTGTTAAGTCGAAGTGAATTGCTGCCTATAGCCGTATTGGCTAAGCCCGTGGTATTATTTGAAAGAGTGTTAGAACCGATTGCTGTATTGTAGTAACCCCACGTATCGTTTTTGAGTGCCTCGTACCCGACTGCTGTAATGTAATTACCCTGGAATCCCGTAGTAGTGCTACTAAGAGCATCTTTACCTATTGCTACGTTGTTATCAAGTCCATTTTTACCAAGCCCAACAGTCATTCCATTTACCTTCAAATCATAGGTCCCCAGGTCCACTGCTTGCGTAGCTCCAGTGTAAGGAACACCTGAAGCTGAAGCACTTAAAACACCATCGGTAATGGTTAAACCTGTACCGACTTTAAATCCACCTAATTCAGATGCACTTGCAGTTGGTAAACTATATGCAGCTGGGACTGTTGGCTTATTAGTTAAGTCATTATAACTACCACTTGTTGCAACTGTTGCTAAACTTGCAGCATCTGCTTTTAATAATAAACCTGGAACAGTAGGTTCATCAGCAGTTCCACCTAAATCACCCGCTAATTGTATTTTTCCTTTTACATTAACAGCTGCATCTGCAATACTTGCTGATGCAATTTGATTATCAACATATGTTTTAACAGCTTTTTGTGTAGGATATAAATCATCACTGGTTCCAAGTGTTATTGTAGTAGATTTATTAGTAGCATTTTCTTTTAAATCCAAAGCAGATTGCGTTAAAGTACTAATAGGCTTAGACGCGTCACTGGTATTGTTCACTAAATCTAAACCTACCTTCGATTTATTCAATGTTCCAATCATATCACTCGTAATGGCACCATTCGCAATGGATGTGGCATTACCCACACTCGTTACTACGCCTGTTAAATTAGCATTCGTTTTAACAGTAGCCGCAGTGCCTGCTCCAAAAGCATAAGGCACACTCACCAACTGCACCGTTCCAAGATCTATATAATTGTTATTAGAAGTTGGATCCAATTCTACTTGCAAAAATTTATTTCCTACTACCCAGTTTACTCCACCCAATGTACCAGTGCTACTGCTAGCTCCTGCACTTCCTATCTGTGCTGAAAACAATCCACCTAAGTTGGTAGTAATTTGTCTGATTTCTGAATAAACTACCGCTCCCGATGGCAATAAATCATGAATCGACAAACGAAGTTTCATTGACTGATTTGGCAAAGGATTACCCACTGCATTTCTTGCTACCCCTTGGTAGTTCAATAAGTTAGGGGCCTGCGCAAAGCCAGTAAAGCTTAGGGCCAACAGGGCTAAAAATAATAGCGCCTTGTTTTTAAAATGTGATTTTGGATACATGTGTTAAAGGGTTTTTGGTTTGTTAAATTTTTTAAATTCGAGTTTAGTTGAGCTTTAATTTTATTAGTCCTTTTAAATTCGGGTTTAGAGGTTTAGGTCAAACTATATTCACTATTCATCATTGCCCATTCACTATTAATTAATTTTTAAAATTTTATAAGCGCCTTTTTTAATTAGTCTTCCTGTTACTGGATGAGTATGGCGGATATTTAAAAAATACTGCCCAGCTTTTAGACCACCTAGGTTCCAGTTTTCTAGTGCACCCATACCATTGTATACCACGACCTTTTCTTTTAATTTAGTTCCCTTTTCATCCAACAACTCTATTAAGTCATTACCCTTACTGGCATGAAGAATATTGATATGCAATTCATTTCTTACTGGATTGGGATATACCACTACTTCATTGGTTAAAAAAGAAGGAACCAAATTATTTTCTGCCTGATTATGTACGCTGTATTGCAAAAGCCCATTGGTAAAGAGATACAGATCACTATTGTCCATGATATTGATTGCTGCTGATTCGCCTACACTCCACTCAACACTGTAATTGCCTTTGGTAACTTGATTGCCCGCTATGTTAATTGCATAAGGATAATTGGATTGGGCTGAAGAAAATAAGCATGTCAGCAATAAGGAAATAACTAGAGAAATGCGTTTTTTAAAAGATAATAATTCTTTGATTAATAAATCATTCTTAAAAAAGAGTTTATTAATCATAGTAAAACAATCCAAAGTTTTAATCGAAAAAGTAGCAAGAAAAGTATATTTATTCATAAGGGTATATTTTAAATGATTATCTAATTATTTGTAACTGATTGATACGCCTCTTTTCTTTAACATAATCAACAAAACTGTCATTGCTATCAAATCCGCATAGATTGATGATTGACTCTATCGATAAATTAGCATTGATTGGATTTTCGATCTCTTCCACAAAATGCTTATACCTATGTTCATTGACCAGTAGCTGAAATGGAAGCGTATAGTAGACAGAAGAAATTTCGTCTACTTTTTTAGCACTCACTTTTAATAAATGAGAAAAATATTTAATGGAAGCGTCTTTTTGTAGATAGTATTTTAAATCAAAAAAGTAATGATCAAATACATTTTTTATAGGAGCACCATTACTACGATGCTTTCCAATAAAAACCAAAATAAAATTAAATAAAGACATGATCCAATAATTAGGATCACAAAATTTGAACAATTAAAGGGATAGAAAAAATTACAGATGTAACTATATCAAATGACGCTGTATCATTTTAAATGTCACTGATTTTCAATTAGTTAATCGTTTAATATATCGATCAAATCAGAGGGATTACCTCCATGATATTTTTTAAAAGGCTGATAAAAACGCTGCCGAGAGCTAAAACCAACTTCCATTGCCAATGCTTCAACGGTATAATTTTTAAATTTTGGTTCTTTGATGATCTCAACAAAGTATTCCACTCGGGTTTTATTAATTAATTCATCAAAGCTCATTGAATAGGTGAAATAAATATAATTAAACAGTACTTCTTTGTTTACATCCATGATAGTTGAAAATTCTACAATATTGGCTGTTTTATTTTTATAGTAAAAATTAGTATAAAAGTGAAAATTGAAATCTATTGCATTGACACCGGCAATAAAATCATTTTTATTAAATAAAAACCTTAATGAAATTTTAGACCCATTTTTATTGATAAAACTAGGTCTATATAGAATAATTAATAGTAAACCTAAACCGAATGCTATTGTAATAAAAATTTTGACATGGTTAGGGATTTCTAAAAAAGTATACAATAGAATTAAAATTAATTGCGACACAATTATAATAAAAAAACAAAAGGTCCAGATTTTAATTCTTTTAAAATAAATATTCTTAAATGAAAATTTAAATAAAATATTATATATGTAATAAAGACAAAATAAATTAAATAAAATAAAATCTAGCTCTAAAAAAAAATTGAGATAAATAGGCAGGTTATAACTACTAGCTCCTAGATCCCCTGTACTTTTAATAATAGTAAATTTTGGAAATACGGTATCATATCCCATTATTTGTACATAAAATATCAAAAAAATATAAATTGTATACGCAGCAATGGTATAAATATTTGCAATCCTCTTGTGTTGGATAAAATATAAATTAGTAAATATTTGAACCAATGAAGTCCCAATAAGCATTGCGCCAATCATTTTAATAAGAATATATTGATCCGGAGCAGTCCTGATAAAAAAACAAAAGGAAACAACAACAAAAGACAAAACAAATAATAAGAAAAAGATTTTTAGTTTAACGGGGGATTTAAAACGAATCAAGACATCAAAAAAAACAATGATTGAAAAAACAAATATAAAGAAGTAGGAAAATTGAATAATCGAATCGATAGTGATGTTCATTGCGCTAATCTAAATTATAAAACCCCTTAGAAAAAAACATTAAGAAATTAAATATATTACAGCTTTACCAAAATACTGACAATAAGATCAACTATTTGTTGTAATGGATTATAAAACACTGATAGTATTGTAATTATATATTAAGTACATATATATATTGAAGAATAGATAAGAGGGTTTTTAAATACAAAAGCCATTTTATTAGCAGATAATTCATTCCAACTGGCTACATTGAAAGCCCAAACTCAGTCATTTTCAGGAGAGTTATTCATACTATTCAAACACAAAACAACCTAGCTTGTCTGAAAGAATTTGGGTAAAGAGCCGATCCTTAAGGCAGACTTTTAAGCAAAAAGATAACAACAGACCTAATGCTTAGCGCTAAATGCCCTTTCCGGAAGTCTAGATAGGCCTATAGAAACAAATATTAAAATTTATTATACCAATAAGGTTTAATTTTGATAAAATTGTTAATTTTAAGAAAACGTAATTAAAACGCGTCCGTGGAACCTTAACTTCAAAAGATACTGGAAGAACAAATTGAATGGTTCGCTTTCAAATTAGATTTTTCACTTAACTTATTTAAAAAGTACGTTTTATATAACTACTATTAAAATTTAATCATTCAACAAAACCAATAACTTATGAATTTTTTTTGGCTTTATGATTTTTCAAAATGGGGTCTTTACCTTATTATTTTTATAACATTTTCGTCCTTTTCTGTATTAGGATACCTAGTCGCAAAAAAGCCACTTACCAAATATTTTCACTCAAAAGATATTGAAATTAACGATGTAATATCTCACTTTACTGGTATAATAGGAATATTTTTTGGTATTCTAATCGGCTTAGTAGCTGTAGGAGTATGGGAAAATTATAATAGTTCTCAAGAAAAAGTAGATACAGAATCTGGAAATTTATTGGCTTTATATAGAGATTGTAGTGGGCTTCCTTCTCAGGTTTCCAAAACTATCAAAGAAGACATTAAAATATATATTAAGAATGTTATCAAAAAAGAATGGCCACAATCAAAAAAAGGAGAGTTACCACTTGCCGCTTTAGACGACTTTAATAAAATTCAACAAGATTTAATTTTATTTAACCCCGTAACTGAAAGAGATAAAATTATCTATGAACTTTGTCTAAATAAATTCTCTACTCTTGCTGGTTCCAGAAGAGAAAGGGTTTATGCTACACAAAATGGACTCCCTCCTATTGTATGGTTTGTAACCCTAATAGGATGTGTTGTGTTAATTTCAATATCCTGGTTTTTTAAAACAGATACCCGATTACATATCGTAATGAGCTTAATAGTAGGCATACTTCTTTCTACTGTTATATTTATGATTGTAGCATTAGATTGGCCATTCAGGGGTACTTTAAGCATTGATACTGGTGCCTTTAAATATAGCTTAGACAGAATAAAAGATTCAGAAGCAAGGCAAAATTTATTTCAACTAAACAATTAGAAAAAATTAGTCTATTTTATAATACCATGAAGCATAGTTACCTCTTTATATTTTTTATATTCATTGCTAAACTTTCAACAGCAAGCTATGTTGACACCTTAGTGATAGCAAATGCGGATGAATTGATTAAATTAAGTTTAAAAAATAATAGTAACCTAAAAATTTATAAACTGAAGATAACTCAGTCTAACTATGACTATAAAGCTTCCAATTATTTTAAGACTCCTCAAATTAATGGAACCTTCAATTCGCAATATAATTTAAAACTATCTACGACAAATATACCCGGTGCACCCTTTGGTCAACCTGGAAAATATATCCCTATCTCATTGGGCAAACCCTATACTACTTCGATGGGAATTTCCGCCGTTCAATCGGTTATGGATTGGCAGCATATTTTTCAATCAAAAATTGCTTACCAAAACACTGAGCTTTTAAAAGCACAAGAAGATCAAACCATTCAAAATTTAAAATTACAAATACTTCAAACATACTATTCAATTATCACCTCTTTATCTGCTATTAAAATATCAGAAAAAGACCTTCAACTATCGGATAGTATTGTTAAAATAATTGAATATAAATATACGAGTGGGATTATAGATGAATCTTCTTTCAATCAAGCCAAAGTGAGTAGCAATAATATTAAACAAAATATTATACAGTCAACTACTTTATTAAAACAATCAATCGCTTACATTAAAAATCTAGTCGATTTGCCTGTTAGCACTGATCTTCAATTCACTTTGCCAGAACAACTCTTTGTAGAAAATAAGCTAATACAGGAATTAGGATCGGACAAAGGACTTTTGCCATTACAACAGTTGGTGAAAATAGATTCCCTACAAATTAAAGAAGCTAAAGCCAAGTATTATCCAAAATTTAACCTTGTTGGATACAAAGGATATGACCAATTTCGAGATGACTTTGGAATCGATTTCAGTAGAGGCACCTGGAATGACTATTCCTACATAAGTTTTATGGCTACCTTGCCCATATATAATGGATTGGTTAACAGGAACAAGGTAAAAAGTATGCAATTTAAAAAAGAGGTTTCTAAAGAGCAGTTGAAATCTGCTACTCAACAATCTCTAATGAATGACCAAAATTTAATAGAAAACTATCAATCAACCGTAAAATTGATTGAAATAACAAAAAATAATTTTGAATTACTCAATAAGATCACAACTGCAAATTTTGAAAAATATATTAACGGTTTGATTAGCCTAGATGTCTATTTCAAATCTTTTGAAGACTATTTAAAATCTGAAAACACCTATTTAAATATGGTCTCTAATTTACAAATAATCAATGCAAATTTTGAGGCTAGAAATTAATTTTAACGTGAACAATTAACCTACTATGAAGAATATATTTATTTACCTTTTTATTACTTTGAATTTCCTAGCAAGTTGCGCTGATGAAGTAGAACAAACGAAGCCTGTTAAAAAGGATTTAAAAGATTTTATCTACGCCACTGGTAAATTAGTACCCGAAATTGAATACAATATCCCTTCCCTGATGGATGGAAATATAAAGTATCTCTATTTAAATGAGGGTGATACGGTTAAACCAGGACAGCCCGTATGCCAAATTGGAAATGAATTACAACTAACCCAATTAGAAAATGCTGAGACAAATTATAATTTCTCAAAAAATAATATGCAGGAAAATGCTCCACAAATTGTAAAATTAAAAGAGCAGATAAACCAAGCCATATTAAAATGCAGCAATGACAGTGTGAATATGAATAGATATCAAAGACTATTTGATAAACACGCTGTTTCAGCATTAGATTTAGAAAGAACAAAAGCTGAATTTTTCAATAGCCAAACCAATAGAACCCTTCTTCAAAAATCATTAGAGGATCTTAAGGCGATGGTAGCTTTGAATGAGTTAAACGCAAAATCACATTTAAAAATACAAGAACAAAACTTAAAATATAGCAAGGTGTCCATTGAAAATGAGGATGCAATCATTTTGAAAATATTCAAATCAAAAGGTGATTTAATTAGAAAAGGAGAGCCCATCTGTAGGGTTGGCTCTAGTAAAACTATTTTAAAACTTTTTATAGCTGCAGAAGATATCAAATCTATAACTATAAACCAAAGTATACTCATTGCTTCGGCAGTTGATCACAATAGTATTTTTAAAGGTACCATCACAAAAATCCATCCATTCATCGATGAAAATACACAATCTTATATTGTTGATGCCATCGTAGATTCCTCTGCCAAACCATTGGCTTTAGGGAGTAAGGTTCAAGTAAATATATTGATTAAAGAGGCCAAGGGTGCATTAGTAATACCAATAGATTATTTATTGAATGGTGACTCAGTTTCTCTCTCTAACAATCATCAAAGAGTAGCTGTTAAAACTGGAATAAAAACACAAGATTATGTACAGATTTTGAGCGGAATAGATGAGAATAGTTCAATTGAATTAATTGAACAATAAAATTATTTAGACAGTCTCTACCAATAAGCAAATAAATTAGTACTTATAATCATTCAATGTCCAAAATAATCATTTACACAGATGGTTCCTCAAGAGGTAATCCTGGTCCTGGTGGATATGGCGTAGTGCTAATGTCAGGACATCACCACAAAGAATTATCTCAAGGTTTTCGACTAACTACTAATAATAGAATGGAGCTACTGGCTGTAATTGCAGGATTAGAAACCATCAAAAAAAATGAATTACCCATTACGGTTTATTCCGATAGTCAGTATGTAGTGAACGCTGTTGAAAAAGGATGGTTAAATACTTGGATTAAAACAGATTTCAAAGGAGGAAAAAAGAATAAAGACCTTTGGAAGCATTACTTTGAATTATCAAAACAGTTTACTATCAAATTTATATGGGTAAAAGGTCATGCTGACAACCCTCACAATAATAGATGCGATGAATTGGCCACCAATGCAGCAGCTGGAAAGCATCTGCTTGTGGATACGGGATATGAGGAATCTTTATAAAAAAAGCCACTCCATGGAGTGGCTTTTTTTATAAATGAATTATTATATTAAGCCGTCGCTTTGATTGGTACTGACTGTTTTGAAAAAAGACGATAGCCTCCAAATAAAATAACACTGAAAATTATTGTAGCATACAAGCTGCCCAAATAAAAAGGAATGGCAGCAGCATAACAAGTAAGTAAACCTTCCAAAGTTTTAGCATAGGGCAAATTATTAATAGCTAATCCGCCTGCTATCCAAACCAAGAAATTAGAAGTTAAAAAGTAAAAAGTAGCTCCAGCTACTCCGCCTGTTAAAATCTTAAACCAATTTTGTTTTTGAATTAAAAAACCAATTAAAGTAACAGAAGAAAATAAGATATAATTTTCAATTTGCCCACCATAAAAACCGGGAATAGAAGAAATTTTATATTGGAATAGAATTTCATAAATAATATCAGAAAATAACATCGATAAAATAGGCATCAAAAAAGAGTACCGCTTATTTTTAATGATACTACCACTAAATAGTGCCATTGCAATTTGAGGGGCAAAGCCAAGGGGCCTTCCTGGAAGTAAGCGATATAAAGAAGCTATCAAAACCAATAAAACAAAACTGACTAAAATTGACCTTTCTATCTTCATTTTTTTTAATTTAACAGTGACAAAAATAAGTAATAAATCTATTTACAACCAATATTTATAAATTTCCCACTTAAACTCCTTCATTAACAGCTAACTCATCTAAAAGTTTACGCAGTCTAAAGTATATGGCAAAACATATTGAAACAGGAAAAAAAGGAGAAAAGATGGCTCTTGGATGGTTAAGGGAAAGATCCTATACGATATTGGAACAGAACTGGAAATATGGCAGATGGGAAGTAGATATTATAGCAGAAAAGGGTGAGGTGCTTCACTTTATAGAAATAAAAACCAGGAGAACTACAAAATTTGGCTTACCAGAACAAAGCGTAGGTGATAAGAAAATACAAAACCTTATCAATGCTGCTGAACAATATCTTCACCTTCATTCCCAATGGCATAGAATACAATTTAATATTCTATCCATTTTAATAATTCAAGGAAAGCCAGTGGAGTATTTTTTAATCGAAGATGTATTCTTGTAATAACTATTAGAAAAATTATCCAATCAAATTTTTCATTTTCTCTACCATTTTAAAAGTAGCGGGACAGTACTGAATATTTTGTTTGTATACATCAATATACTCTACTGTTTTTCTTTTAGTAAGATGTGGAAAGCCCGCACAATCATCTGGTCGTATAGCATAAATCGAGCACTTATTATCTTTAAGATTTAAGAATTGGCAGGGCTGCTTTTTATTTTGCCAATCCTTATCCTTTTTATCATAGAAAAGCCATTTTTCTTTAAACTCTATTGGAGTCTGATTAAAATGAGCAGAAATTCTTTTGATATCCTTTACTGAAAAAGTAGGTGTCATTGTTTTACAACAATTACCACAACTTAAGCATTCCGTTTCAGCCCATACTTCCTTATCCACTTGGTCAACCAATTTGTGTAATCCCCTTGGCGGATTTTTTTCTAACTTAGTCAAAAAAGATTTAAGGGATTTTTTATGGTATCTAACTTTTTGCTTAAACGAACGAAGATTTATCATCATCAGTGAAAAGAAATTTAAAATAAATTTTAACGAAAATAAGGAAACCTTTGCTAACAAAATGAATTTTTACAAATTAACCACCCCTAACCTATTTTATAAACAAAACAGCCTTATCTTTCAACCCATAAATATATTAATGATTCACTTTCCATTTTTAAATTTTATGAATAGCCTTTGGTTCAAAGACCTATCTAATCTATTATTCAGCCAATATCAATTTTTATAATTTTCAATCGATCAACTATAACTCAAATGTGGGAGGCATATAAAAAAGGATATAAAGCATTTCTTCAACTAGAAAAATCACTGAGTGATAATTCAGTAGAAGCCTACCTGCATGATATTGAAAAACTTACTTCCTGGATTCAACAAACTGATCAACTTAAAACTCCTCAACAAATAGATTTAAAAGACCTTGAGAATTTTATTAAATGGATTAGTGAACTAGGAATGACTGCTGGCTCTCAAGCAAGAATCATTTCAGGACTAAGAAGCTTTTTTAAATATTGTTTACAGGAACAAATCATTACCACCAGCCCTGCAACGCTATTAGAATCACCCAAACTAAAAAGATCATTACCCGATGTACTGAGTTTTGAAGAAATTAGCTCTATGATTCATGCGATTGATTTAAGTAAATCGGAAGGAGGAAGAAACAAAGCTATTCTTGAAACCCTTTACAGCTGTGGATTGAGGGTAAGCGAAGCTGTCAATCTAAGAATCAGTTGTCTTCATCTAGACCTCGGCTTTATTAAAGTAATCGGCAAAGGAGACAAGGAAAGATTAATACCAATTGGTACTGATGCGGCAAAATATATTGAAATCTACAGAAATGATTGTAGGGTTCATATTCCTATAAAACCTGGAAATGAAGATATTTTATTTTTAAACCGAAGAGGAGGAAAACTTTCCCGCGTAATGATATTTTTAATCATCAAAGAATTAGCTAGACTTGCAGATATCCAAAAAATAATTTCTCCTCATACCTTTCGACATTCCTTTGCAACGCATTTGGTGGAGGGAGGGGCTGACCTAAGAGCCGTTCAAGAAATGTTAGGCCACGAAAGCATTACCACTACAGAAATTTATACTCACTTAGACAGAGAATATTTAAGATCTACTCTCCAACAGTTTCATCCTGCTTTTAAATAAAAATATAATTTTTAGAAGCAATAAAACTAACAGTATATCAATTTTTAAAGAAGAAAATAAGGATAAGATCAATTTTTAGGAAGGTGCAGCAGCATTATCAGCAATCTAATTTTTAACTTTTTTTCTATAATTTTTAAACAGACTCATCCATCTTAATTTCAATACGCCCAGAATCCCTTCTTTCACAATTCCTTTATTCATTTTACTCTCACCTAGCTGACGATCAATAAAAGTAATAGGAACCTCTTTGATAGTGAATCCTAATTTCCAAGCAGCAAATTTCATTTCAATTTGAAAGGCATATCCTACAAAACTAATTGCATTTAAATTGATGGTTTCTAAAAACTGTCTAGTATAACAAACAAATCCTGCAGTAGGATCCCGCACTGGCATCGAGGTAATGATGCGCGTATATAATGAAGCTCCTTTAGACAAGGCAATTCTATTAGCTGGCCAGTTTTTAACCCCACCACCTTTAATATATCTTGACCCTACCGCTACCCCTGCCCCCTGCTTACAAGCCAGATATAAATTTTCTAAGTCTTTTGGATTATGAGAAAAATCTGCATCCATTTCAAAAATGAATTGATAACCATTTAATAGCGCCCATCTAAAACCATGAATATAAGCAGTGCCTAATCCCAACTTTCCTGCCCGCTTTTCTAAAAATAATTGACCAGGATACTGAGCAATTAAAGATTGAACTAAATCGGCCGTTCCATCTGGAGAACCATCATCAATAATTAAAATATGGAAATTTTGCTGCAAGCCGATCACTGCAGCGATAATATTTTCAACGTTTTCCTTTTCGTTATAAGTTGGTATAATTACTAATTTTTCCAAGAATATTGAAGATAGGTTTAATTAAAATTACAACTAGAACTATGAAAAAAATAATTTAAATATTTTTTAAAAGTGTACGATTCAGAATCTCCGTCAGCTTTTGCTTAGTATGAAGTGGAAAATCCCCTCGCATCATCCAATCATAATATTGAGGCTCCGCTTTTAATACATCTACTACCGGTCTACCTTTGTGTTTACCAAAATTAAATACCTCTACCCCCTTTTCATCAAAAATAAAACGACGCGCATAATCCACCACTTTATCCTCACCAATAATACCCAAAATAGACTCCAATGAATTTCCTAAATGAGGATACCTTTCTATCTGTGACATAAAAACATCGATAGTTGCATTTACATCTGCTTCTGCACTATGCGCATCAACTAACTCTTTATCGCAGTAATATTTATAGGCAGCAGTGAGGGTTCTTGGCTCCATCTTGTAAAAAATATGTTGCACATCTACCATCTTACGAGTACTCAGGTCTACCTCCATCCCTGCACGTAAAAATTCTTCCATCAAAATGGGTATATCAAAACGATTACTATTATAGCCTCCCATATCACAGTTCTCTATGAATTGCTTTAACTCATTACCACATTGCTTAAAACTAGGTGCATCCTTGACCATTTCATCTGTAATTCCATGAATAGCAGTTGTTTCGGCCGGAATAGGAATACCTGGATTGATCAGCTTCCTTTTCACCTGACGAGTGCCATCTGGTAAAATCTTGATGATTGCAACCTCTATGATTCTATCAGTAGCGAGATTTACTCCTGTTGTTTCTAGATCAAAAAAAGCAATTGGACGAGCTAATTGTAGGGCCATTCTTATTTTATTTTAAAATTTACTATGCTGGTATTATAATTTATTATATATTTGATCTAAATTAAAACGTTGCTAATCAATACTAAACAACTTTTAGTTGGTCATATTGGATCAATTTTAGTGATAACTGGTTAGCAAGTTAAATTTAATCCATGAATTTATAACATTATTACTCTAAAGGAAAGCTTTTGTATATTTGCAAAGCTAAACTTGAAGTAGAATCAACTAAACCATTAAAAATGAAAAAGATTTTAATATTGGCAGTTCTGATCAGCTCTGGTCTCATTCTTCTATCTTCTTGTGGAGCAAGCAGAAGAGGTACTGGCTGTCCGATGACAGAAAACATCATTCACTAAACCCATTGTTAAAATGGATTGGATCTCACTGACCTCGTCAGCTCAATTGGCCGACATTATAGAAAAATCAAAGCATCAACCTCAATTAATATTCAAGCACAGTACCCGTTGTTCCATTAGCTCAATGGCAAAAAATCGCTTGGAAAGAACAACCCCACCTGAAAACATAGATTTCTATTATCTGGATTTAATCAGCTATCGAGAATTATCTACAAAAATTGCTGAAGATTTTGACGTATTTCATGAATCACCTCAAGTTATTCTAATCAAAAATGGTGAATGCAGTTATGATGAAAGTCAT
>Ga0222712_10003185_pt1 | contig 18092 bp, 35 predicted proteins | sample C33_657DmetaG_FD_165043 | JGI IMG/M metagenome (GOLD analysis project Ga0222712, IMG submission 165043) | Estuarine water microbial communities from San Francisco Bay, California, United States - C33_657D | ecosystem: Environmental > Aquatic > Marine > Unclassified | place: USA: California...
CGTTCCCGACAGGATTCGAACCTGTGACCGAAAGCTTAGAAGGCTTTTGCTCTAAATCCAACTGAGCTACGGGAACGTTAAAATTTCAAAAAGGATAATAATCTTTTACTATCTTATACCTTCGCGGTACGTTGTCAACATCTTTTTGCGAAGTCAGCTTAGTAATTACGCGCAAATAAATAGCATGATCATAATTAAATTCAGTATTTAAAAATATACCATTTGTTGGCTTATCTTTTTTAAGATTACAAGAACTAAAAACATATCCTTTAATAGTATCATCATCGTGGAAGCTGGCTTCAACATGATAATAAGTATTATCTTCCCAGCCGTTTTCTGGCGCGATAATTACTTTTGGCATATATTAACTCCAGCGACGATGATCTTCTGCGACCCACTCTTTTCCATCATACTCTTCGATGATCCATTCAACATCGTCAGGGATCTCAACGATCTTTAATTCGGCGCAATAACCATCTGCTTTTTTACCGAGTTCTTCTACAACTTCAATTAAAATAGGATCATTTCTTTGAATGTCGCCTTTATGAAAATAATTGCCGTCTTTTACTTCATTTAAGTAAAAATAACAAAGATTTTTCATAGTCTTATGTTTTACAGCGATTATGTTAAGTCCTTTCTTCTTACCATATAAAAGAACAGCTTCTTCGCTAAGGCCAAAACCGCCAAAACATTTATTTATTACAATTTTCATATATGAAAGTAAAATCCCACTAGAAGTAAGTCTTTTTACAGAACGGGGCATGAAGCCCCTTGTCCTTCTAGCGAGATAAAATATTGCCCATTGTTTGCACAGTGTAAAGTGACTCAAAACACGATCACTTGGGCGCACTGTATGTTTTTTGCAGATCAGGTCGATCAGTTGTTTGATGTGTTCCCAACTAGGCATCCGCTTCAATCAATTCAAAATAGTTCGAAAAGCACTATTTTTTTAATTTTGATCTCTGCCCCAATTTGTACCAGATCCTTTCCGAGAGGCTTTTCACTGGCTACCCCAAGCTACGTCTTATGTGGACGCACTGCCCTCATTGCTGCAAAATTCAAATGTGTAGTTTATACAGGATTTTCTACACTAGCCTCTCTATCAGTCTTTATTTACATAAAGCATCAAGCTGCGTCCTGTTGGCGAAATTGTGTTGCGATCTGGGACATGACCCCCAAACCGCAACATTTCCTCGTATGCCGTCCATAACAGATTTACCAAGTACTGTTAACATGGGTTTGCTCTTGGAAGCTGGATGCATCGTGTTGGAAAATTGGTGGCTTAGGTGGGATTCGAACCCACACTTTGCAGATTTTAAGTCTGTTGACTCTGCCGTTGGTCTACTAAGCCATTTAAAAGAACGCGCACAATCTACTAGAGAATGTGGCCCCTGTCAAGGGGGAAAATTGGTAGCCCATAAGAGAATCGAACTCTTGTTAATAGATTGAAAATCTACTGTCCTAAACCACTAGACGAATGGGCCAAATTGGTGGTCCCGGTGAGATTTGAACTCACAACCAATCCCTTATAAAGAGAACGCTCTTACCGTTGAGCTACGAGACCAGCATTTGGTGGGTCAAACCGGATTTGAACCGATAACCAACGAATTATGAGTTCGCTGCTCTAACCGTTGAGCTATTGACCCACTAAATTTTAAAAGATCGATCTTGTTTTATGTAGTTACAAGACGGGTTCGAAAACTTGACCAGAATCAATAGACCAAAGATCCCGCTACAATACCCTATAATATCATTGCAAAAACAGTTTGCAACTAATTATAAATTAATTGAGCAGGGGGAACGTATTCCCAATCTTATATTACTAACACACGTTAGACATAAGAGACCTCACTGCTCAAAATTTTAAAGAACTAAAAAATGGTGCGTCCGGTGAGATTCGAACTCACAACCACCGGCTTAAAAGGCCGATGCTCTACCATTGAGCTACGAACGCATTATTTAATCGATGAGAACAATTTACCACGCTTTCACCGATTGTCAAGGGGAAACTTAGCGGGTGCTGGATTCGAACCAGCGATCTTCACGTTATGAGCGTGACGAGATGACCTCTTCTCCAACCCGCAAAATTTGAAGAACGCGATCAATTTACCGCATTCTGATCGATTGTCAAGGGGTTTTCGACTTTTTCTTGATTTTCGATGAGCAAAGGATTTTTTACATTTTCTGGAATTTTTGTTATTCCTGCGTGAATTTCTGCATGACAATTACAACAGACTAAAATACATTTTTTTAACTCTTCTATTATTTCTTCTTCTGTTTTAGAATCTTTGTATTGTGCGTTTGATATTTCAAAATTTTTTGTTTTACTGTCTACATGATGGAAAGTTAAACCGCTTTGAGATTTATTATAACAACAAATTTGACACTTGCCGCCAAACAAATCAATAGCTTGTTTCTTTTTTAAAGATCTGGCTTTCTTCTTAGAAATTCTTCTTCTTTCTAAAAGAGCTTCTTTATATTTAGTGTCGGTATAATAAAGAATCCTAGATTTAGGACACTTTAATATAGTTTTTATTTCGTAAACTGTTTTACCTTCGGAAAATAAAGTAGTAATTTGATCTCTTAAAGAAAAATCTTTCATTTAATATCATAAAAGAATTTTCTTACAATTAAAGAAAAAAATGGAGCCTCCATTCAGACTTGAACTGAACTCTGGGGTTTACAAAACCCCTGCATCGCCGTCTATGCTTTGGAGGCGTTTAATTATTATACACTGATTATCGCCATGTTCTATGTTTTTCAGCAATCCATTCTTCACCGTTAATAGCAAAAACTTGCCATTCAATATTGTCCGGTATTTCTACAATCTTTAACGCTGTATTATTACCATCAGCTTTTGCTTTTAATTTTCTAACAACTTCAATAAGAATAGGATTAGATCTATCTTGTTCAAAAGCGTAAGAACCAACAGATTTCTTTTGTTCCTTGTCTTTAATCTTTTTTTGTATATACTCTATAGCATCTACACTTAAAGCAAAATATCCATTAACTCTTGTATTAATTACGACTTGCATACATATAAATAAGTTTTTCTAACTCATTACAGACATTATTAATATCTTTGGTAATTTGTTTGGGTTCAATACCAATTTCATCCATTGTGCGATCATCTTCGCCGGTACGCCATTTATTAAATGCACGAAGACGTTCAATAGCTTGTTCAATCATGATTTGTAGATACGCTAATAATTTTAACGGCGATTCCATTTTTGCCGTCGTACTTCGCCCCATAATGCTTCTTTGAACTCAAGAAGTCAAGGAAATCGTCGCGAATTTTTTCAGCATCTTCTCTAGTAAAAGTCTTTGGAAGATCTAAAGTCAGATAAAAACTAGGCTTATGCATATAACTTATAAACTATCCATATAGTAAAAATATGCCAAACATTATCAACAACAATTAATGACCACGGAGCTAATGGTGGTTTGGTAAAATTCTTTTGTCCGACAGTTCTCATGTACCAAGGAATAATATTCCATCTATCTTGAATGTAATGAGTTGCAAATAAAATCATAAAAGCTGTAAAATTCCATATTTGACCCATTAAACAAACACAAGTAGCCCAAATAATACAATGAACAGCGCAAATATAACTATTTTTCTTTTTATTTTCAGCAATAAAATCGAATTGCAGCAGGTAATCCGCTACAAGATGTCCAATTGTTGCTGAAGTTAAATCTATCACATTCTATCCTCTAATTCTTCTATCGATCCATATTCATTATATATATAATCGAACAACCAATCTTCGGCATAAATACTTATGTTTAATTCTTTTAATAAATTATCGTATAATTTATTTTGCTTTTCATTTAAATCCCTTATCTCGTCACGGGTTTTACAAATGAGTTCGCGCTGTTGAGAAGTGAATTTCATTTCCAAATTACTTGAAGTATAACTATACTAGCACAAAGAGATAATAATGTCAACGTTTTTATGCTTAATTTTTCACCAAAGTGAAAAGAAGTTAAAAAAGTAAACAATATAATACCTATTGTAAAAGTTAATATTCTATTGGGCCAAATTAAACCGTTAAAATATTCATTAATTAGTTTAATTGCGCGAATTGAAATTAAAGTAGATGGTACGCTTATCCATACAAGATAGTATTCATATTTTTTGAACCATTCAGATAAGAATTGTCCATGAATTTGATACCACCCAATGATATAAACAATACTTAACAATAATATCGCAAAAATTAATTTCATTATAAACTCGGATTATCTAATTCAGCAGAGCAGGTTTCGCAAAGTTGTCCTGCGCCTTCGATATAATTATCTCTATAATTAATATCTTTGCCGATAGGTTCTTTAGTTGTTTCGCCACAACTAACGCACTTATCGTATATTATTTCTTTATCTTTTATATCCATAAAATTTCAGAGTATTCAGCGAATAGCAACAGACCTTTCTTTTTTCTAGCTTCGCAATCTTTGCATTTTTGCATATATTCGTCCCAAGCCATTTTTTCTTCAATAGTTTTTTCTCTGTTAAAAACGTTTTTATCTTTTTTATCCCATTTTGCAAGAGATTCTTCAGGAAAAGGTACAAATTTATCAGGATCAACAATATATTCAAAAGCAAAAATCATTTCATCCAAAACATTATTCATTTCTTTTATGGCTTTTGCCTCTGCAAAATCAAACTCTTCACCTTCAAGATGATGAAAATCATGCGGCAAAAAACAAGCAGGAATTCCAAATTTACCTTTTTTTCTAAAATATTTAAGTCGAGGCACAATATATTTGGCAATATTAACCTCTAAACTAAAAATATCGTCATCAGAAACTCCATAACGTATCTTTTGATACTTACATTTAAACCACCAACGTATTTCGTACCAATTATTCTTGAATCCCCAGCCTAATCTATAAGGAAGTAGATCAATAAATCCATCAATGTATTTATTGTATATATAATAATCGTCGCTGTCTTCGCCATACAATTTATCTAGTTCAGCTTGTTGATGTGCGTAATCTTTAAGACGTTGCTCTTTCTCTTCTGATGATTCAAAATCAAATTGTAACTGATATGCCATAAATTATTTTCCGTATTGTATAGAATTATTATAACTATTTATATAAGACTCTATATTCTTTTTACCAACAGAATTTAAACTATGTACAATATACGGAGGATGTTTTATATTTTTTGCAGCACAGTATTCTACCAACCATTTAGCACAATCGTATCCAGTTTTTTCTGTAAAAGAATTGTAAGGAAGCGCAACATTTTTAAGATCATGACCATAATGACTATCCGCTAAATCATGATCATAACATACAATCTTAGGAAGCCCTCTGAGAGTTATTACATCTACAAATTCCTTGTAGTTTCGTACAACAGTATAATGTTGATCAACTGGAATTTCAGCCCAAGTTACATCAGTTGGAACGCGAATGTCATCAAGGAATAAATTATATCTAGTAATCATAATTCAAATGCAGCGATTGTATGCTCGAAAGGATTGCCTTCAATATTTTTTACTAGATGCAACATCTTAGCGGCAATCTCTCGGATTTCTTTCTGAGCGTCTGGCTTATTACGCAAGTTCAAGAAATGATAGAATGATCGCCAATTAAACATTACATCAGCTTGAATTTGAGAATTGTAATTCTTGAAGTAACGAGCAGATTCTTTTGCTCGCTTGCGACCCAATACAGGCTCAAGATCTTTAAAAGAAGCGTGATACAATTTATTTCCTAATTCTGTATATTGAAGCAATGCATCTGCCCAATTAAAAGCATCTGAATTACCAAATTTAATATCATCTGTTCTCTTAATCCCCTTCCAGTCATCAGGAATCAAATACTTATCTTCCTTTATCTCTTTATACCTAGCAGATTCACCATTAACAGATACACCGACACGATGCTTAATGAGATGAATATGACTAGCGATATCAGTATCCACCAAGAAATGAAGACTAGACTTTTCAAAAGGAGTGTGATGCCCCGCATCAGCGAGCATTTTAAGGAGCTTAGGAATTCTATTAATCTTGTCTTCATTTAAATCTCTACTTGTAGAAGTCCATGCTGAACAAGCATGAATTTGATCACTACCATAATAACCAATCAACTGCACTTTATTATCGTTTTTATCGTTAATCATATATTATTTAATTCCAGCTTCAGCGTAAGTCATGTTAACTTCTTTTTTATCGATTAATTGTTTGCGATTAAATAAATGAAATTCTGCAACTTTATCTTTATTTTCTCCATTATAAGCTACGGCATAATTATGCCAAATTAACCAGTCATTAAGACTAGTATTATCCTTTGGGTTGATAACTTTGCCTAGTAAACGACCAAATTTTTCTTCACTATCACTCAAAATAGTTTGAAGAATTATCTGACCATCGCACTTATCAATAAATTCTTTAACCTTATTTTTACTCAAAGTTCCGAAAACCTTTTCTATCTTATCTGAAGTTCTGCTTTCTGGCGTATCAATTCCAAGAAGCCGCACACTTTGATTCGATAATATAACATTGAATCCTAAATCAAGATCGACATTAATAGTATCGCCATCTATTACTTTATTTACTTTTGCGTGATATTCGAAAGGCATAAATTATATATCTAAAAATTTCTTTATTTCCAACTTACCGTTGCTGACTACTATATACTCATTTAATCCGTTGTCAATACAAAGATTATCGCAATCTGCGGGATTCACATTACCATCTAAATGATGAGGATTCACTTTACCATTTTTATGATAAGTATGACCAACAATTTGTTTTAATCCTTCAATAGGTTGAAACTCTTGCTTGAAATCTAACCACACAATTCCTCCACCTTTTTTAGGGCCACCTCGGCTTCGGCCAGCATAATAAAACCAATGATTTTGATCTGTTATTAAAGCAATGTTTGCGCGTTCTATTTCTTTAACAAAGAAAAGATTCAAATCATCATTATTTTTAACAGATGGATCTATGTAATCAGGATAAAGTCCAGCATGAGTACAAAGATAATTGTCAACCCAAACACGCCACTTAAATTTATTACTGATATATTGCCGTTCAGATCCTAGAATTTCATCGATAGCAAAATACTTTCTATCTTCATAACCACTACATATAGTGTAGTGATTGTTGAATAGATAATGCAAATCGTGATTACCAAAAAGAGTATAATTATTTGGCGCAGATAAATACCGCATCAAATAATCAGCAGTCTTTTTATAATCATCAGACTCATCCAAATAAAAACTATCAAACCAATCGCCAAGACAAATATTTATGTCCGCCGATTCATGTTGAATGATCTTATTGAACTTCTCAATATTATTATGAAGATCAGAAAGTAATACTATTTTTTTCTTGTGACTATCGAATGTCATTAGTAATGAGTTTTTTAAAGGGGTTAGGTCTTGGTTTTTCAATCATAATGCGAGGCGAAGATTCATCGTCTTCAACATCTAACCATTTTATTATAAAATCACCATTTTCGTTTCCTGACATTTCTAATCTTCGATCTTTAACATGAAAAACAATACCAGAAACATGAAGAACTTGTTTAGGAGTATTTGTTCCTAAACCAATCGTTCCATTTCCATGATAACTTGCGACTTCTCCAATTCCTACATTGCCATTAGGATTTATAGTCAATTTTACTCCAGAAGAAGTTTCATTTTGCGTTTCCGTTTCTGCTTTTAATATAGAAGGAACAGCGGCGACTGCAAATAAACCACCGAATATTGACTGAAAAAATCCCTTACGAGTAAATTTCATACTCATAATTATACATTATTCTTCGTCATTTTCTGCAAATTTTTGATCTGGATGATAAACAAACTCTGGACCATCATAACCATATCCTGTATCTCCATGATCGTGATAATCATCAGGGCATTGACCATCATACATTACATCTTCAAGATATTTTTTGCCACGTTGATCAACTCCATATTGAATGCTTAGTTTCTTAGGATCAAATTCTGTAATCTCACTCCAATAATAAATATAATTAAACTTCATATCGTGAGACCACCAAATATTTACTTCACCTACGTTATCAGGCTCTTGCGGTATATAATTACAACCGCCGCCTTCCTCAAATTGAAATTGATTCCAATCTGATGTTTCGAAGATAGGTTCTTCGTGATTTTGAATGTATTCATCACCACCTAAATATACTTTTATATCGTCTCTGCCATCTTCAAAATCAAAATAAGGACAAGTCTCATATACATCACCACCGCTATAACATTCATCGCTTTCAAGAAAAGCTTCTTCAAACATTTCTTGTGTCTGATCTGATGATGGTCCAGCGATAGTGTCGCGGCTATACTCATACGTTCCGCGCATCCAGATTTTTATCTTTAACATAAATTATTTATCGTAGTCTATTTTTCCAATGACGTTTATACGAAACGTATTCGTAATTTTTCCATCGTTAGAACTTGTTATAATGTAGCTCTCTTCGACTGTACCGTCAAGAAAAAAGATGATTTTTGTTGTAGATGATTCAAGTATTTTTAAATCATTAGTTATTGCCGCAAGCTCATCAGGATTTTCTATAGAATTTATTGTATAGTCTTCCGTAAAAGATAACTCAATATCTTTTTGATGATACGCTGCTTGATGGCGTTTATTTATTAAGAACGTTTTTAGATTCTCTCTAGCTTCTGCATACCTATTCGCATTAAAAGAATCAAAGTTAATAACTAAAGCGGCGATCAATGATAATAAAATCACTGTCGCCAAAACTATCTCTATAAGAGTAAATCCTTTAGATTTACCAATCATTGAAAGTAGGTTGTTGATCTAATTCTCGTTGTCTTTCAATAGCTCGTTTAATAATTTTCTTTAAAGTATGCAACGCCTCTTCATAAGTATCGCATTTCGCTTCTATATCATCAGTTATGTTACCATAATGTCGAACGAAGTATTTTGGTGCTAATCCATAAGACCAAACCGAGTCTATGTACCAATGACAGTCGCGATCTTTATGAATGTCGGCGCACACAAGTTCATGCCATTCTTCAGTTAACGCGAGAATTTCTTTTTGTATATCAGCAGTCATGAATATTTATTCCTCTAATATTAATTTCGTCATGCAAAAGAGCGCGAACAGCTTCAAGAGCTTCATTTGCAGATTTAAATTCGTGACCATATTTTATATAGCTCCGCAACTTGTCTTCAAAATGACCAATAGCAGCAACCATATCAGGTGCTTGATTTGCCATTTCAAATAATCTTTGATCTTCAGGTAGATTGAATTCTAATATTGCTTTCATATATTATCCCCATTGATCTGCCATAGCTTTAGCGATTCCTTCAAAAGTTTTTGATCTAATTTTCCATCGATCTTCACTTGGAGGAAGATTGTACCACTTTGGTAATACTTTACCTCCTTTAGTTGTATGCATTTCTCCTTTACTGACGATATCAGTTGACTTTAACAATGGCAAATTTTTAAGCCACAAGCAAGTTGTTTTTGTATATTCGTGACCAAACATCCAAGGCTGAATTACTTGATCAGGTTTTCTTATACGAGAAGAAATAATACTAACAGGATTTTCAAGAGCGATTTTATTTATTGGAGCGTCCAGTAATATTTTAACAAATTCCAATGCTTCTTTCTGTTCTTTTTCTTTATTTTTAAACCATCTGGCTCCACTTACTGCTAAATGGGTACAAGGAGGATGAGCAATCATTAAATCCCAACCATCATTTAAGATTTTTAGAACATCTCCTTGTATATGAGGCCCAGCCTTGTCAGTTGGCAATAGATCGCATGACCACGCATCATGTCCTTTTGCTATAAAAGCATCTCTTACAGAACCGCTATATTCACAAGCTATTAAAACTTTCATAAATTTTGTAAAGGAAAAGTAAAAGTTGTATCTTTATTATAATTTAACGTGTCAAATATTATAGATATGAAATATCTACTAACAATTATGGCGTTCGCGTTTTCACTCGCCGCCCAAGATAAACTCCAAACTCCTCCCGGTCAAGGAGAAAATCGTAGAAAACCTTCAGAAGCTTCGAAGGAAATCCGCGAGCAAATGTTAAAAAAATACGATCTTAATAAAGATGGAAAGTTAGATAAAAAAGAAAGATCTAAAATTTCTCCTGAAGATCGTAAAAAGATGGGGCCACCCCGTAAAAAACAACCTCGTACTGGCGGACCAGATCCAATTCCAGAACATTTAAAAAAGAATTAAAATAAAAAGCCCTCCAATTGGAGGGCTTAATTTTTATTCACACTTTTTAAAGCCAAAAAGTATCGCAGATTGTGTAGAAAGTGTTTTATACCAACCATTTTTTTGGCAAGTATATCCTTTACCACCTGTGATTTCGCAGGTCTCACGCGATAGTTTGGAATACTTTTCAATCATCGCGTTAGTAACTTCATTTCCACCAGATGCATAAAATCGCAGTCCAGCGAACTTTTCCTTGACTTGTGCAGCGACGACCTGTTCGCAACCAGAATTATTTACTTCTTGTTGCATATCTTTGCACAGATTAAAGATGATGTCAAACCATCCATCGTCGCATTCAAAATAAAAATTTTCTTTGAAAATGTTGGGAAATCTATTAATTAGCTTTTCAGTATTCTTATCAGTCATACGAGGATTATGCACGGAATCTGCATGAAGTCAACAAAAAACCGTCAACTTTCGTTGACGGTTTATTTGTTTAATATTTTTTACTATTAAAAGTTCCAACGGATGCCAGCGGTTGCAACAATATCACCGCCGAACTCTCTAGTAGCGATATTATACTTGGTTGCGTCAAAATTATTATCATACCAACCAACTTCGGCGTATGGTTGAAGATGATTAAAGAAAGTGCGTGAGACACCTACCTTGGCAGCAACAACATCGTAATCAGTGAACTTGCCGTATTCAACAGAAGGAGTTAGGGTGAACCAACCAAAAACATCAGTTGGACGCTCAAGACCAACAATATAACCAGACTGAGCGAGCTTGAAGTCATGAGAGCCGCGAATATATGGAGTTACAATTGGATTGATCAAAGAAATCTTTGGTGCGATTTCAATTGAATTACGACCACCAACGATTGAACTCTGGTGACGCAAAGCTTGTAGATCGAATCGTAGACCAACCTTCTCGACCACACTAAAGGTCTTAGCTGCACCAATCTTCCAGTGAGACTCGTCAAGACCATTTGAATCAGGAAGAACAACTCCACCTACATAAGCGTCTACACCATAATAAGTCTTACCAATATCGAAGCCAGCAATCGCTGCGCCTTCTGTCTTAGCTAGACCATTAACGATATAATGATTGTTATAACCAGCGTTAATGCTGGCAGTAATTGTTGACTCAGTATCCGCAGCAAAAACTGCGACTGAGGCTAGAATTGAAACGATGAATAACTTGATTGACTTAATCATAGGTATATAATCTTACACAAAAAAACGCAGAAGTCAAGAGTTTTTTTTCAACAAAAAACCCGCCGATTTCTCGGCGGGTTGATTTTTACTTTCGAACCTTTCGGTACTCGTTGCTTCCTGATCGGGCAAAAGCAATTTGGCTTGCCTTAACCCTACGATTAGCACCAGCATTTACATCATAAAAATTTACCAATGATGCAGAAGCGGAATTAATCTTCGCGCAGTAAGCGGTGTTCTTGTTGTTCTTCGTCACAACTAGAGTTGTGAAACGACCGGCAGTGTTAGTTAGTACATTGTTAAGTGTCATAGCAAAAGATCTTACTTTTGTACCGGCACTTTTCTAGTTTTTTTTCGATTTTTTTCGATTTTTTTAACTCTCGCCTTTAAATTTATTTAATAAATAATTTGCGATTACTGATACCACCGCAACAATTCCAGCTAAATAATATTTAAAATATTCTAATCCCGAAACTCGCGCCTCTAAATCTTTATGGCTTTTTTTAATTTCGTCAATATTTTGAGCTATTGTATCTAATTTTTGTTCCATTCGCGACAGAACTGCATCATAGCTATTTTGACGATATTCTTCTGACATAAGTAATTTTATTTACACTATTTTTTTATTTTTAGAAATTTTTAAATGACATAAAATAACCCTTTAGAGTTATAAACTACTGTTCTAATTTTAGTATCATTTATTTGATTTATACCTAATCTATCTGTGACTTGAAATGGATCAGGATGATTCTCTATAGGTGATGCAAAAACCTTGTTTTTTATCTTGTATATGTCCAAATCTGTATTTGTTATATCTGGATGATACTGTCTGACTAAAGGAAGTGTTTTCATTATACTTTAGGGTTTGATTCGACTTTTTTGACTCTTGAAGAAGGAAATTCTTTATTTCCAAAATCAGATCCATAAAGACTATATAAACGCATGACAACGCCATGCTTAACAACAACATCTCCCAAATCTTGCACCAAAACATAATTAGGTCTATCATATTTTGCCATTACATCTGCGCTAACCAACAAATGATTAGCTTCGCCAGAATCCATTACTCTTTGCGCGTAATTTATTCCGTCGCCACTAATATTTAAATTTCCGTTTATATCTTCTAAAGGACATACATCTCCACAATGTATACCCATTCTCATTTCTAAATCTGGTCTATTTTTTACTGCTTTAGCAACAGCAATGCCGCAGTTTATAGCGTCTTCTAAATAAGTAAAGAAACCTAGTATCATTCCATCTCCTGTTGGCAACACAATCAACTTTTCAAGGGCGTTGGCAGTTTTAAATTGAATTGTGTCTTTGACTATTTGACCAAGATCTTTAAAACATTTTCTTTGTTCTTCTGTGGTTTTTTTGCTATATCCTACAATGTCCATAAAAAAGATATATCCTGATTGGATTATATCTAATTCAAGACGGCTAGATTTAACTTCTGCATCAATAGCCTCTACTTGCTTAATTATTTTTTTAGGAGGTTTTGGAGGTTCAGGCTTTCTTTCTTCAACGGCTTTTATTTCTTCTTCTGGTTTGTTTTTGCTTTTTAAAAAATCTTGCCAGTTGACAGTTTTTTTTTCTTTTTTCTTGGCATTTTTGTTTTTAGCGTCTTCTTCGTCTTGAATTTTTTTAAGACGAGCTTCTTCTTTTTCTCTACGTTCAAAATATCTACGCATTTCATCTTTAAGAACAACTGATACATCAATATAAACATCAGGACCACCTCCACCTCCAGTATCTACTTTCTTTTTTCTTGTTCCTCCTTTTGCTTGTATTAATGCTTGCATTTTGGCATTGCCTGTTTTAACCGCTAAATCTAACGGAGCTATCTCACCTTTAAAATCTGCACCATTTATATTTGCTCCCAAACAAAGCAAATATTCAACCATTTCAATATCGCCAGCATTTACAGCGTAATGTATTGGCATCCAACCATTTTTATCATCTCTGCCATTAATTTTACCATCAACATCATAAAATTTCTGAACTCCCGCAAAATCTCCGGTTTCCGCACAGAAATGAATACTTGAACCATAAGCGGATTTAGCTCCAGCTTTAACTAATATTTTAACTATTTCACCTCTATTTCCCAAAGCTAAAACATCTATTGGATTATTTTTACCTAAGAAATCTTTAGCGTTAACGTCTACTCCACGAACAATTAAATATTCTACAAGATGTTTTTGCCCATAATGAACAGCATAATGTAATGCGGTCCATCCTTTTGCAGCGTCAACCTCATTGAGAGTATGCCCTTTATTAAGCATTTCTTCTACTGAAACTATATCTCCATTTTTAGCGGCTAGATGAAAACTACTTCCGCTGCCATATCTTGCGCCTTTTTTCTGTAGAACTTCTATTAAACCGATATGGTTTTTTTGTTCTGCTATATCTAGTGCTGTATTTTTACCTGTCCAATCTGTTATATTAGGATCAGCACCGTGATTTAATAACAAAGTTAATATTTCTTTTTGATTTTCTTCAACAGCGACAATCAAAGGAGGGTTGCCAGTATCATCGTCTCTTTGGTTTATATTTATTTTATCTCGTTCTATACAATTATAAACATTATCGTATAAACCTCTTCTGATATGAGTAAAAATGTTTATAGCCATTTATTTTTTCTTTCTTTTTTTGGGAGTTTTTGAATTTTGTCCGATTTTTTCTAACAACTTTTCGCTTATCAATTCGACCAACTTCAAACCTAAAAAACCAGCAATGAAAGCCACGCCATTTTGATGTTTAATGTTTACAATATTTAAAACATCAACTAGCACAGGAGTTAAGAAATTCGCAGCAGACATTCCTCCTACAAGTGAAAGAATTACAGATTTTGCATCTGTTTTTTCGTTTTTAGTTGCCATTAATATAGCACCAAATAGTCCACTTATTAAAAACCCTATCTGGATACCTACTTTTTGAAGTTGTTCCATATTATCTCTTTTTCTTTTTTACAGGTTTCTTTTTAATAATAGCTTTATTATCTTGCTTAATTAAATAAACTAAAAATAATACAATAGCAGCTAATAAATATAAATATATATTTAATAATTTTATTTCATCTTTGATAGCTTTTTCAGAGCTATCATTGATCATAGATCTAAAAGAATTTATGTTGTCGTATATTTTTTTCTTGTATTCTAAATATTTATCGGAGAACATCGCCTTATTGTCCATCGATGCAAAAGCCGGGTTTTCAATGTCTTTTGCTAAATCATTGCTTATATCTAAACCTTTCCTAAATTCTTTTGTTTCTTCTTGAGTTAGTAATTTAGAAATAAAAATTTCTTCATTAAAATACTTTTCTCTTTCTTTTAAGTGGTCATTAAATTGAATTAAAAATTTTTTATCACTTGTAGTTGTATAAGCTGCACCTAAATAAGTTAATAAATCAGTCGATTTTCTTAAATATAAAGTAATATCTCTACCGAATCTGAATCTAGCATAATTTTGTTCTATATCTTTAAGGCTAGATAAGGCAAGAATAACCAACGCCGCAACCGGCAAAAGCACAAAAAATAAATATTTCTTTATATTTAATACTAGATTATTCATGCTTTTTAAATCTGCTAAGATCTAAATTAGCAAGAGGCTTTTCTATATTTAATGAAGATAATCTTTCGTTCTGAACTACTAATTTGCTACCGCCTAAAATTTTACCGTCAGCAACGTCATATATAAAAAATACAGTTTTGGTAAATCCAACTCTTACTATTCTTCCCGGTTTACCATCTACATAAACAACGTCATCTTCTTTATAATCGTTTCCTACAAACATAAAAAGCGCAGCAGCGAACTTTTCTATGCTTGATTTAAACATTAAAGCTATAAGACCAATAATAAATAACCAAACGTATTTTCCGGTCAAATCTTGACCGGCAGTTTCTAAAGCTTGCTGAGATATAATCTGTACGTTATTAGTATTCATTTCAGATAATCAGAGTCTAATACTGATTACACTAAAATAAATAAAATAGATTTTTCACTTAATCCATTTTTGTTCTTTGAGAATTGTTTCTATCAAATCTTTTTCATCGCTATCCATTTCTTTATCAAAGCGTTTTAATAATTCAGTCAATGGATATACTCTGTCCGGTGATTCTTTTTGTTTTTCTTTAAGTTCTTGAATAACGTCAACGATTTTGACAAGAGGAGATTTATATTCATCAACTTTATCTTTTGTAGCAAAGTTACTCATTTCAAATGCTTTAGGAGTTAAAGCTTTAAGAATAGAAATAACCGCTGATCCCAACATATTAAATATTGAGAAAGCGGCGGCAGCGGCAGGATGTACTGTAGCAAGAAGCCTAAGTATAACAAATACAACTACAAAAATAACTATTGCAGTTAATGCACTTATAAAAAATTTCTTTAATCCCCAAAGTACAGCATTTAATCCGAACATTCCACTCATTGAATCAAGGGTAGCTTTTGCTGCATCAGCTTCTTTAGCCACTTCTTTAGCTTTGTCTGTTAACTGCCAAAGTTGATCATCGTATTTTTGATTTAACTCTGATTTTTCTTTCTGCAATTTATTTATAATCTCATCACGTTGAGATAATAGATCCTGTCCTTTTTTGCGTTCTTCTTCTAAAGAAGAATTTAAAAGATCTACTGTAGCTTTGATTCTTTTGATTTCATCAATATGGGGAGATCCGACGATTGAGACCACTCGCTCGTTTAGTGTTTTAGCGGTAGTAACTTGTACAGGAGGATTAGAAACCTGATTTAAAGAATGTTGTATACCTTGAGCTAAGGTAGAAGTCTGAATCTTCTTGCCTTTTTCATTCTTCTCTAGCTGATCTAAAGTTTTATCTACTTTTTTTTCTTCATTGGCAATATTTTTTTGATTTTGATCTGGTAATTTAGTTGGTGATAAAGTGGAAAAACAACCAGTCACAAGAAATACAAGCAAAGTGATAGATACGATTTTGGATATCATATCTATATTTACACAATTATTTATAGAAAAGCTCTATAATTTACTGAAGCATATCCATCAAGAGCGTTATTACCCAATGGATACACACATAAAACCATCGTATCCATAGTACCGTTTATGCTAGATCCTAATTTTAATAATGATTTTAAAGCATTTGAATCGGCTGATAATCTTGAAGTTCCGTATCCACCAGCAACAACCGTTCCTCCACTAGCTATATTTGTAGTTCCATTGCCTACGGCTTTTTGTAAAGGTGCGCCTGTTACATCTGTAAAAGTAAAAGTACCTGCTACAGAAGGATTTAATATCAATCTCCATTCGTAAGCATCAATACTAGATACATACATAACTGTATCTAATATATCTATAGTACATCCTTTATAATCTGATTTTAATCTCCATCCTAAAAACGCATTTAGTTGAGCTTTAGTTAATGAAACAGGAGACGTTCCAGTTGATAAGTATAAATTTGTTCCTATATCTTCTTTGCCGCCTTCACTTATAACTGCTCCACAAATACATTCAATACTCGACGCAACACCAACTCCGCTGTTTTGTATTTCGTATCTTAAAGGTAAATTTGGAGTAGACATATATACTCCACTTATATTGTTTGCATGATTGAATTGATGGCAATAAAAGACCTTGCCGTCTACAACAAATCCTATTCTAACACAACCAACACCAAGCCATTCGAAATCAATTACTAAAATTTGGCTTTTAGAAAAGTCTAATTCAACATGGCTTAATCCATTTCCATCCATTGTATCAATATTCCAATTAGCTTGAGTAGCTGAATTGGAATCTGAAACAGATCCAGAAACAGAAGATCGCACAACCAAACTTATTGTAGATCCAGATCTTTGCAAGAAAATACCATTATCGTCATCAAATATACCCATGCGACTAATTATACCGTTTCCGCCTCCGCTCTTTTTTAGAACTCCAGTTAAAAATACCAACTGAGATTTTGATGGTTGATAATTAAAACGCATATATGTCTGGCGAATTCTTTTGCCAGCGGTATTCGCGCTCACCGATAAAGTAGAAGAAGCGGTAAAAGAAGAATATGTAGAGGATGTTCCTGAGCCGCTGAACTCAATATCGTTCCAATATAAAGGTTGGTTATCAAATAGCTGCTTACTATTAAATATCATTTCAGGATTAGAAACTCTTTGTCTTCCAAAAGAGTCTACTCCCGCTAATCCGCCAACAAAATCTTTATCTGTAAATGGTCTATAATACTCTTGATATGCATCATAAATAAGAGTAGTATTTACATTTTGAGGAAATTGTACCGCGAACAAATCAGCCATAAATTATTTTACACTATTTCTTCTATAAACAGCAGTTTCTTTTATAACTTTATACTTAGCTAATTTAGAAGATTCAGTTATTTTTACATACTGATCATCATATAATGATATTATATCATCTTTTTTAAATATATCTCCAGTTTTTACTATTGAATATTTTTTTAATTCTTTTTCTGAAACAGTTAATGCATTTATCGGTCTATGTATATTTGACAGATTATCGCTCACTATTCAATCCCTTTTTTTTAATTTTCTTTTTTCTGTTCCAATCAATTTCATCGTAATTGTTTTTATATTTTTTACTAAAACAATTTCTAGGTTTATCTCCTTTACCAGCACTCATATTTACTTTTTATATCTTTATTTGGCTTAAGATCGCTCATTATTGCAAGTCTTTCACTTTCTTTATAAAAAGACCAATCTCTTATT
>Ga0222712_10003186_pt1 | contig 18081 bp, 8 predicted proteins | sample C33_657DmetaG_FD_165043 | JGI IMG/M metagenome (GOLD analysis project Ga0222712, IMG submission 165043) | Estuarine water microbial communities from San Francisco Bay, California, United States - C33_657D | ecosystem: Environmental > Aquatic > Marine > Unclassified | place: USA: California...
GTCGTACCGTACGTGGTGCGTTGTGACTCAGACGCCGTCCCGACCCCCGCGATCGCGCGCGCGTGCGGCGGGCGATCGCCGACGCTTCGAACCGTCGGATCGTCGAAAGGCGACCGCCGAAGACGTACGACGTTCACCCTTAACTCGTTGACGTTCACTTTTCAAGCGACCGTCACGGGCGAGACGACGACGCACGAGAGCGAGACGCGCGCGGTGGTGGCGAACGCGCGCGAGAGCGCGTGACGCGGACGGACGTCCACGGCGCGCGACAGCGCGCGAGGCGAGTGCGGACGATGATGGCGACGGGAACGGGTGCGCGACGATCATCACCGACGTCGACGTCAACGAACGAAGACGTTCGATGGGACGATGACGTTAAAGTAGAAGCCAGACACGATGCGACGCAAGATCCCCACGAAGTGGATGAAATAGGCGTGTACGGGACGCCATTGACGTCGTTGCGCGCGATTACGAGCTTGGACGCGTTCACGCGCCTGCGACGCTTGAGAGCGCACGGATGCGGACTGCGAGCGATGGATACCCACGCCCTAAGGCACTGCAAAGAGTTAGAGGAGTTGAACTTGTCGAGCAACGACATCACCGTGATCGAAGGCCTGGGGGTGCTGAAAAGTCTGAAAGTGCTGAACTTGGCGTGCAACGCGATTACGTCGACGCGAGGAATGAGCGAAGCGCCGACGTCTTTGGACAAGGTGAACTTATCGAATAACAAGATTTCATCCTTAAATGGACTCTGTCGGGATGATGGAATGGAGTGGGGAATACGCGTCCTCGATGTGCGAGGAAATACGATCGTAAGTTTTCAAGAAGTGCGAGCGCTGAGCGAGTTGACTCGGCTCGAGTCACTTCTCCTGCGCGTCAGAGACAGTTCGGTAGTAGGCGAAGAAACGAACACTTTATGCGACACGGCGACGTATCGCCTAACAATTGCATCTCTTGTGCCGTGGCTTGACAACTTGGACGGAGTCGTCGTGAGCATCGAGACGAGTACGAAAGCGATGACGAAGACTCTCGGAGGGAACGCACAAAAGACTCCCGAGACCGTAGGGCGCATGACTCCGCCAATCGCCGAGCACATTTCGCGCACGCCAAAGAAAACCAAACGCAGACAAAATTCAAGCCAAACCGTGCTGACAGACGTTGTTCCGAGCGATACGTCGCCGGAGCCGGCGGAAGAAGGTTCAGACGCAGCGCGATCTTCGGCTGTACCAGTCAAAGGAGTGCGTCTCGTGCGAGACGAATCATGCCAAACTGAATCATTTCAATCATCGCCAGAGTCCTCGAGCGCTGAAGCGCAGACGCAAACCGATGATGCCGCTTCAGAAGAAGCGAGTAGTAAACGTTCAGCTGAACAGGAAGTGCTTCATAAAGATTTAATATCTGCTCGACGAGCGCTCGAGATGTCAACCGACGCCGAACGAGTCGCGAATCGGCGCATCGATGAATTGCAGTCAACTCTCCGAGATGTTCGCATAGAGTCTGCCGAAAATCTCGCTCAACTCAAGAGCATGTACGCTGACGAGCACAATATCATGACGGCAGCGCGCACTATGGAGGCGAGCAAGATGAGCATGGAGAAGCAGGAGGTTGCCGACGAGAATGCGAGACTTAAGCAATCAATTCAGTCACTCGAAGCGCAGATAGCACGGAATGCAGCGGACTTTGATGAGCAACTGAAGACGTCAAAGTCAGAAATCACGAACATGCGCGAAAGATACGCTGAAATCGCCGCCGCTTACGCTGAATCTGAAGCACTGAACGAAGAACTGGCGCAAGTTGTTGAAAGTCAGCGCGCACATTTAACCGAGTTTGCGAAGACGAGGGAATTACTGAAAGTATTAGAAGAGGAGTTGCAAGTAGTCAGAAAGACAGCAGAAGATCGGGAAGACACGCATAAAACAATTACAGGCGTAAAGATCGCTGCCGAAAAGGCTGAAGACGCCGCCATCAAGCGAGAGGCGAGAGCTAGAGATCGCGAACTTGTTGCAGAGAAACTCATTCGCGACGTCGAGGCGCTCCAATCACGTTTAGAGGCTGCCAACGAGAACACGCTCGTAAGGGACGACGTCATCCAACACCAAAGTCAACTCATCAAATCTTTAAAAGCTGAGGCGATTCGACTCAATAAAGAGAAAACGTCGTCCATAGACGCTGCTCAGATGCAAGCTACGCATAGCGAAAACAAGGCTCGGGCGATGATGGAAGAGTGTAACTCACTCATGGAGCAAGTCGAAACACTCGAAATGCGCACGTCTGAGCTCGAAAGCGCTCTCGAAGAAGTCGATATCGACAGATCGTCATATGAGCACGCGTTGAATAAGGCGTCGGTCGCCATTAACGAGCGTGATGTGATGATTGAGCATCTGGAAGCGCAACTCAACCGCGTTGCGAGTACATTGGACACGCGGGACAGGATTGAGAACGCTAGGAGCGCTGAATTAGCGCAGCAAGTGAACGATTTGCAACATGAACTTCATGCTGCGACAGAGGAGGCAAGAGCGTGTGAAAGCAGGGTAAAGGCCATAAGAGAAGAGAGCCATGCCGATATCAGAGAGGCATACGCACGTGTTGATGATGTCGAGAATGAGATGCGAGGACTCTTGCTCGATATGGCAGAAGAGAGAAGAGCGAACCGTGAGCGGTTAGATCGTATAGGTAGTTTACTTAACATCCCTGTTAGCTCGGGAGAGTGGTACAATAGATGAATTAGACGCGCTAGTTTATTGTAATACGTAGGAAATGTAGACACAAAAGGTAACGATGTGACTCGGAGGGTGTCACTCTTCGTCTGGGAGGTCATTTAATCTGGAGTTGAAGAACGCTGCGTTTGGTTTTTTTGTCATGACTCGAAAGTTTCGAGTTTTCTTACGTTTAAAGCGCTCTTTACCTGCATTCGCCGTCGCGTTCGGCTTTTTCACGGTCCTGTTTATAAATGTTTCTGGTTGGTTTGACTCGGATGACGGCGCAGCTCTCGTCGAGTTGAGGAAAACGGCAGTAATTCTGACGTTGGGGTCCATATCTCCATTAAGAAACGTGCTCGACGCTAAGCAAAATTCATTAGATCAGTTGAGTGCGCAAGTTTTGTTTGACGACATCTTACCGTTACATTTTCCACATCTCTATGAAGGCGTAATCATCTACGAGGGTGAATTTCGTGATTGGTTTCGTGCCTACGACGAGGCCGGAGTGCGACTGGTACCAACAAGCCGCATCCAAGAACGGCAGACTTACGGTGATTCATTTGAACTGTTCAGTGGAATATACGGCGCGCCAGTCAAACCTGCAGCGATTCGTTGGCTCGCTGAAAGCGGAGATTCGTATCGATCAGCATGGTGCCTTGAACCAGACATCGTATACACACAGCCGTGGCACGTTCTGTTCGGGAAGTATGGTTCAAACGAGGGCGACCTCGTGGCATTCAACGTGACATTTAGACACCGCAACAAAACAAAATGGAATCATTGGCGAGGATGTTCATTTTGTCGCGAACTTCCGCGCGAAGGCTTGCAAGCGGCTATGCTGCCCATATTTCGCGTGTCGCAACGTCTAGCGAAAGCGATCTTGACGACATTGAAATCGTCATCGAGAAGTGCACATCACGAAGTGCTCATCCCAACATTCGTGACCATGCACGATGATTTCACATGGACAGATCTAGCACCTGAAGTCGGTTATGTCGAATGGCGTCCCATCATTGACGCACGCTTTTTTAACGCTTCGCAACCCATCCTTCCCGGTCGGCTGTACCACCCGATCAAATCCCCAGAGATTTTCCAAAAATTCATCGCAGAAACGCTCCATGCGTCATCGCTTGAAATTCCGGCATAGAACTGGCGCGTAACATTCGATGTCATTGAAATTCCGCCCCATCAAAAGTCATCACACCGCGCGCGCGTTAAGAAAACAACCGCGCGCGTTCGCCTGCGCCCTCGCAATCTGGGGTTTACGTCGTCGAGTCGCGAACTCGCGGTGTCCGTGGCGCGCACCGACCGGCGTGGCCGCGGCTGACGACGGCCCGTTCGAAGTCGTTGGCGTTCGACATCGCTTCGACGACGCGCGAGACCGCCACGCGCGCCGCACGTCGTCGAGGCGATCGAAAGAGTCATCGAACATCGCGAGACATCGCGTCCGCTGATATCGATGCATCGTCGCGCACGGGCGCGATAGTGTCGTTGGCGCTCACAACGAGAGCACGCGAGTGGCTTTATCACACTTTGCCAGCAGTGGACGAGGGATGACGACAGAGAACGCGCGAATGCCGTCGAGAAGGGAGCGACAACATAAGTCGGACGCGCTGCGGTCGTTCACGCTCGCGCTCGTCGTGGCTTTGACGCTGAGCACGGCGCTTTCAGTGCGAGGCGTGACGTTTAATCAGTGTGAGTTTAGTTGTTCGGCGCCATCGAATCGAGGGCGTTGCGCGTCTGATGGTGCGTGTGTGTGTTTCAGCGGCTGGAGCGGTGTGGCATGCGACTTGCCCACACCAGGGCTGTCCAAAGAATCGCGGTTTGATGGCGTTCGTGCGTATGAGTACAACACCGCGGGCACAGCAAACAAGGAAAACTACGTGAGAGACGTGATTTATGATTCAAAGAAAGACGTCATGTACGTCTATGGTTCAGACGAAAATGGAAATCCGCGTGTTTTTGAAGTAGACCCAAAGTATCCAACATCATTCACGGCTGCAAGCGTGACGTCAAGAGGTTGGGGGCCAGCAAACGGCCCGCGAAGGGCCTCGACGACCAAGCCAGTAGCGTTGGTAGTGGAAGCGGAATTTTGTGGAACATCGATCTCGGTTACATGCACTAGGAAGCATCCGAGAGATTATGGAAGCATCGATTCCGTGGTATCTCGTGGTTGGTATGCTGCGTACTCCAAATTAGCTCTCGATGTGTCAGGTGATGCAACTGGTGTCTACGCACCAATAAACATGTGGCACTCAACTATTACTAATCGATACAAGTTTAGAATCGTCAAGTACGTCGGAACAGCATGCTCGAATACTTCGTCACTCTGGGAGTCGTGCATGCTCGGCAGTGCATCGTCTGGGCAGCATGCTATGAACTTTGAAAAGGATGGATATATTTTAGATGCGATGGGAACTGATCCAGGTAGTGGCTTAGTTGTATTCAAAGCTACTCACGAAGACGGAGCTTCGCCGGGTATACTAGGCATGCTCAGTTCAGCACTGATTTCTAGAGGGGAGGTCGCTGTTCAGCCCAGCCTCCTTGCCTCGAGGTGTCCTGAGTGTGCTTCCGCGCCGGACAATCTACGACTGGAGACCAGCATTACGCATAAGGGCGCAGGAATTAACTACGTCATTTTTGCCGGCTCAGCACTCTTGGATGCCACAAACAAGATATACTATCCGGCATTGTATAAAGTGAATACCGCTCCGAGTAGCCTCAGCGGGGACGGGATTGAGATGTACTTGGACACGACAACCGTGAAGGTGCTGGACACCTGTGAGGGACAGTTGGATTCCAGACAAGGCCGCTTCTCAACTTTCACAGCCATGACTAAGCATAACGGAAAAGGATACGTTGGCACGTCTGGTCGAGATAGCGATTGCCTCGGCTGCCCTCGCCGAGCCGCGTGCATATTCATGTTTGATTTAGATTTTGCAGAAGGCGCAAGTCCGATGGCTGTTATCGCGCTTGATGGCGCACTCGGGGAAAGGGATGTCACGAGTGCTACAGTTCAGCCTGCAGCAACTGGACTGGATAAAACTTACATGTACTGGACCGTTAGATCTCGCGACGGAGAACCGAGCCGAATCGTGAAGATTGAAATCGGCGGCAGCAACACGTTGAGCACGTGCATCACCAATTGCTTCAGGCGCGTAGCTTCAATCGAGGAGAGCTTCCCGTATGGAGGGATAAGTTACATGCCGTCAACAGGCGGAATATTTGCGGTGAGCTCGGCACCAAACACGACTTACCTGATATACTCTACAGTTGTCCTTTCGAGCGTGTCACCTAAGTACGTGAGCTCGGAGACCAGCGGAACATCGATTCGTGTTTTGGGGAGTGGGTTCTATGCGCGTAATCTCACTGCGGGTCAAAGTTCTTCTATAGCATGCAGATTCGGTCACACTCTGAGTGGAAATGATGGATTTTCTATCACCTCATGGTCACATGCGACATTTGTCTCGTCGACTGAGCTTAAGTGTACTGCGCCTGCTGCAGTGTACTCAAATTCGACTGCTTTGGGGTATAGCGAGGTTCAGATATCGTTTGATGGGTTTCCCAGCATTTCGAGTGATCCCACGAATATATGGAAAAGCTCTATGTGGACTTCTGGGAACTTGTACATGCTCTATCATGATCCAGTTGTGATAGTTGAAACCAAGATTGGTGTAGCCGCTGCTGAAGTTTTATACACTGGGGAGGATGCAGGCGGCTCGCCCGTAATGCTACATGTATTCGGAGGCCCGTTCATAAATTCTCTTAATCTGACATGCAGGTTTGCCGCCAATGACACGAGCGTGACCGCCGCAAGCTTTGTGAGCGAATCAGAAATAACATGTCCAATTTGCTTGATCGTGGATGGGAGGTGCAACAATCCGCAAGGCAGGCCTGTACCTTGGCTTTCGAATGGCGTGCCCTCGGATGTCACAGTGGAGATTAGTTTGAATGGCATTGACTACAGCGCATCGACCGGAATCTTAAAGCTTTATGGTCCACCGAATGGCGTGAAGCTTTTGTCAAGTTCACCAACGTATCGCGCGTACAAGGCAAATGCAGCGTTTTCATTAAATCCGTTTTCCGTCGGTCTAATTGATGCGAATGGGTTGTACATTCCAAACGACATGGGTCAGGGAGGTTCTCGAGGCTTTACTATCAAAGCTGTTCTTCATGGGCCTTCTGCGGTTGCCATCATCCCATCAACTGCTTCAGAGCGAACAACGGAAGGTGTTGCAACTTTTAGACTTGAGTTGGACGCAGTTCCGTCAGCAGGCGAGTACAGAATTACTTTCATAGGGACCGACTGCACTGGTACAATTTGTGCAGACGATCTGGCTGTTAATGGGTACGCTTATTTTTCTGTAGAGCCTGGTTCATCAAGTGGATTGGACGTACGACCGGCGTCAGCGACAGGAGTATACGTCACAGATAACGGTCTCTTCCCGACTGATGTGGTGGCGCTGTCTGGATCCGAGACTATGAACGTTGGCCATGTCACTGTAAGCGTGGTAGATGTGGCAAAAAATGAATTGGGATCGTTATCAACTGTTGACGTCTCAGTCACGGCATCTCTGGTGGTGGGAAGTATAGATGGCGAAGGCGAACACCGAGCGAGAGTTCAGGGCGCTAGACTCTCTGGAACACTGACCAAGATTTGTACTTTGGGACAAGTGACGTTTTCCGATCTTGTGCTTAAAGCAGCAAGCAATTCGGGAACGCGGGCAGTGGGTTCGACTAGCGATATCGTTTATGGCGGATCAACTCGTGGTGACTTTGGCGAAGCTTCAAAATATATCATCCAGTTCAAGGCTGTCATAAATGGCGCTCCTGTCGTAGCGCATTCAGTGCTACGCATCGACATTGGCGAGCCGGCATATCTCAGAATAAATGGTACATACAGCATGATCACCACTTATAGAGATGCTCCAAAACAGCCTGTGGGTGAAATCATAATTGGCGCCTATGATGGAGGAAATAATTTTGTGGGCACTGCCGAACGCGCGCCTCGCGAAGTTCGTGTGGACGCATCAGCGGGGGTCGCTTTAGCCGGCTCGTTGGTTTTGTCGCGAGCGGCCGATACAGGAGTTTGGCGTTTCTCGGACATTACGGTTGTTTCACCTTCGATAGTGGATTTTGAGCTGAAATTTACCTCGGCGGACCTGAAGCCTGTCATTCAAGTCGTGCGAATTCTCTCAGGGAACGCCGGATACAAGCTTATGTCCAATACGTCTTCGTTGTCAACAGTCGTTGCTGCTTCATCTTTGCTATTGAGCCCATTTGCAGTGGAAGTTTACGATTGGCTGGATACTCCGATGGGTAGTGGCGACAAGCACTCAACTGGCGATGACTTCGCACCAAACAGAAGAATGTTTGTAACGTGCGAAACCTTAATGCTTTCTGGAACCACCGAAGTTTTTACAAATGGAACAGGTCAAGCATATATTTCAGCTTTAGTGGCTATTCGTCCGAAGTCTGGAACTCATACAATTGTCGTGCGTGAGCACGATGCAGACGTTCACGGTGAAGTACGTGCTGGACGGTTGCAAAGTACATCTGTCGTGGTAACGATTACATCTGGAGCTGTGAGTGGATTCAAACTATCATCTTCCGCGCAACTCCATTACACTTCGTCGTTTAGTGAAAGTTTGCAACCATCTGAAATCCTTGCGTATTCTGCTGGAGATACGATTCCACTGGGTGACTTGCAGATTGTGCCTGTTGACATAGCTGGTAACGAAGCACCGACGGGAACGCTACCGGCTGGCGTTCTTTTGACAGCATCCATAGACGACTCGAATCGAGAGTTGTACTCCTACATACTCGGAGCAAACAAGACAGGTATGGCGAGACAACCAGTCCTAACTGTGTATCCAGATACATCCGTGTTTCCAAGGAATGGTTCATTGACACAAACCACGTCAAGTGCTGGCGTTGCTACATTTTCTGGATTGCACTTGGTCAGGCCGAAATCTGGCATATATAACTTGACGTTTGCTTCACATGCTTCTTCTTACACTTCCGCCAGCGTAGGACTCACGATCACCCCAGGAAGATCTCAACACGTCGGGCTTCTTCCGTACTGCAACATGTCGACCACCAACGCCTCCTTGTGTGATACAAGTACAAACTGCACGTGCAACTCATACAGAGCTGCTTCGGATGTACCACTGCATCCCGTTAGCGTTTACATACTTGACGGTGCACTGAATCCAGTCGGAAATTTAGAGACAAAAAGTTGTGAGAACTGTCCAGAGAGGTTGGTGCATTTGTCTCCGAAAAACATCACTTTGTGCCGTAACATCGAGCTCGGAAACTCATGCGAATGCGCTGGATTGGCGAGTTTGAATTCTAAGCTCCATGACAAGGTTTGCTCATCGGTCGTTACGATTACTACTACGCCGCACTCGGGTTTGGCGTATTTTGATGGTCTGTTCATCGCCGCGCCGAAGATGGGCACGTACGCAGTCGAAGTGTACTCACCCGGTCTCACAAGTGTGGAATACTATCTTTCGATATTCCTAGGAATAGCTGAATCTTTTGCGCTAGACATAGAGCAAGCCAGTGGCAAATTCGCTTCTCAGGTTCAAACTGCAATTACGAACGCCACTAACCCTCTTGTGGGTCGTTTATATGACGGTGGAAAAAATTTTATGTCCTCAGCCGCCCACGGTGAACAAATATTTGTTTCGTGCAACACTGCCACTTTGGCTCCTTACCCGCAAGGAAATAGTCCCGTTATTGGAGGATCAAATTATGCAGTATCGTGCGGCAGCGCGTTGTCGTGTCAATCTCAGGTAAGTCGAAACCCGCGAATCACAAGAATTAATTATTTATTTCAAAGCCGAACAACTAATTAATTATTTTACAGAATGCAACTGCAGGAATCGTCAAGTTCAAAAACTTAGTTTTATTAGCACCCGCAGCTGGAACACACGAAATCTTGTTCACCATGAATGGTAAGCAAATGGCATCGTACAAGGTCACTATCGAGCTAGGACCAGCAAGCCAGTTCAAAGTGGCGAACTCACCTTCGACAACTTATCAAGCTGCAGCGTCAATAACGATTGGTTTGATCGAGATTGCTATTGCAGACAGCGCTGGGAACTTATTAGGAACGGCGAATACGAATCCATACTTGATCAAGACAGATATCATTGGACCAAGGCAAGTTTGACGTACATGACAATTAATCAATCATACAATTAATTAATTACCGAACAGGCACACTTTTCGGAATACGACTGGTCGTTCGAAAACGATCGGCTCTAGTTCCGGTAGCGTATTGTTCTCAAATTTGATAATTGAATCCCCTGAAGTGCGTCTATGTAAATACTAAATTTATGGGAACTTTGAATGACGTTTTAATTATTTCGCAGGTTGGAAATTACATTCTTATATTTAGTTGCGACGGATGCGCTGCGATTGGGCGCGACGTTGCTCCCATGAGGTTTGCATTCAGTGTTTCTATCGGTTTTCCGTCTGCATTAGCAGTGGCTACGGTAAGAATTAACTGAGTTTACCGCGGATGAATCCAGACTAACCTGAATTAATTATTTTTCGCAGTCGTATACTTTGCCATCAACGGGTGAGACTTTGGCGAAGCAAATTATATATACTACAGCACAGGAAGTGTTACTGCGGCCATTTGTCGTTCAAGTTGTTGATGCAGCTTTGAATCCTCTGAATTTGAACTATGAAATCGCCGTCACAACGACTGCGGTCAGTGTCGGCGCCTGCACATCGGAAGTTAAAATGTCTTACACGCCTCGAAGCGTGATTGCTGGCGTCGCAATATTCGACGATATCAAAGTTAAAAGACCTTGCACAGGAAGTTATGATTTAACATTTAGTACGACCGGTCTCGCATCAGTTTCAGTGCGACTCACATACAACACTGGTTATCCGTCTTCCATCGATGTATGTGCAGTGAACTCTTTTGTTCGAGTTGAAAGTGGGCTGTGCAAGGACAATACCGCGTACACCGCTGCGTTCAACATGATAATTCGAAGTTTTTCTGCGCAAATGACTGACCCTGGCGGAACTCACGTTGGTGCCAGTTGGGACTCAGAGCCACGAAATGTCACGGTTGAACTCGATTCTTTCACGCCAGATACTCATCAGCCCGCGGCAGCATTTGAACCCATGCTTCTCGCTGACTGGAAAGGCTCTCTTCTCGCAGTAAATGGTGCAGTAGGATGGTGCAACAATACAGTCGATTCGAATCCACGAAATGTCATAATTCGAGATCCAATCACGGGTGTGTCAACTTATCAAACACAGTATTCAAATCCTGCGGCGGAGTATTGCCGTGAGATGTCATACAGTGGAGTAGCCCCAGGCACGCATTACAATGTGGGACTTAAAATCGATCAAGCTCGTGCTGGTATCTATCGCTTGCGTTTTTCATCTTACTGCGGTCCCGATCGCTGCCCTGGTGCTCTATATCCCACGCTTGAGCCCGACCTGTTACAATTCACGGTGACACCAGGCTCACCCTCAGCTCTGAAGATGATGAATGCACCACCCTTCGTGAACGAGAACGACTTTGCACTGGTACCGGCTCCGGTCATAGCTTTGGTAGATGCCGTGGGAAATGTTTGCACTCAAGTGAGCACATTACTCACGGTGAGTGTCACGCCAACGCTTACGAGCCTCCTTGGAACAGATGCTCAGATGGTGAACGGAATTGCAACATTCGATAATATCAGGCTTGTCGGTCAGCGTGGGACCGAGTACCTCTTAACGTTCACCGCGACTACTTACGGCTTTAGCATATCGCCCGAGAGACCGACGACTGTGATGAACTGCTCAGCCGTGAAACCAAATAGCGAGCTTCACAGTGGAGAGTGTGCCTGTGTGCCTGGTTTTACGTCTGATGTGAGTGGCCGGTCGGGATACACCGCCGATCTCGATACACTATATATCGAAAGAAATATAAGTCTCTACAAAGCGACAACCGGTTCGAAGGAGTGGATCAGCGCGCTTCACCCTTATGGCGTATGTGTCCCATGTTCGAATGGATTTTTCAAGGCTGCGCACGGAGCGGACCCTTGTGTTTCTTGCCCAGAGCGCATGGATACGGCTCGCTCCGATGGGTCGTTGAGAAACCCGTATGAATCGTCGGCTGGAACGTTATTGTTGGGTTCTTTAGGTCACGCGGTTAAGGATGCATGTCATTGTATTTCGCAGACGCATTCCCCATTTTTGAGTTACTACCGCAAACTTCCATTGGAAGATTACAGCTGTGGTGATTGTCCAGTCGGTGGCGAATGCGATGGCGGAGTAGCGGAACGAATCAAAGCGCTTCCAGGTTACAGCAGGTTTCGCCGAACGTCTATAAAGTTCAGAGAATGTCCAGTTGCGGAGGCGTGCTTGGGCGGAGTCAACAGTACGTGCCTCGATGGGGGCTACACAGGTAGCCGCTGTGCAGCGTGTTCAAAGGGTTACGCATACCATTCGATTAAAGAAGCGTACCCGCCACGATGTTATGATTGCGGGTCCGGTCCGTATGCCGTGATGAATGCGCCAATACTTGCGGTAAACTTCATTTGGTTCTTCGTTCTCGTGTGGCTCATTCGTCAGTTCAATTTGCGCCGCGAATCTCAGTCTGTGAATTTAGTGAAGTCGTTTGTCACGTACTTACAAATGACTGCTTTGGCAAAGAATCTAAACTTAAATTGGCCGGATTCGGTTAAGCAGTTCTTGCTACTCGCACAGAAATTGTCGTTGCTGGACATTCGATCCTCCTCATTCAAGTGTTTGTTGGACTGGAACTTCTATGTGACTTTGGCATTTCACGAACTTCTACCTCTGTTTGTTCTTGCGTCTTTGTTCATATACTTTTTAGTGTTGAAAGGGATCGAAGACTTGAAAGAAGAAACTGCAGAAGCTCGCTCGAAAGTGTACAAAATGAAATCGAGGAAATCGGATGAATCAGCTGAAGACGAAAACGAAATCAAGCGCTCAAGTGGGGCCAAGGAGACGAAAGCCAAGGACAAAGATTCCAAAGTGTTAGAAGAGACTTGGCGAGTAACTGGGTACGATAAAGTTGTCTCTTGGTTTGTGGTTGCTCTTTGGTTACTTTATCCCACGTTAATACAATTCTTGATTGAGTTCACTCAGTGTACTGGGTCCCCTGGTGATGAAGATCGACACTTTGTGTCTGATTACAATCTTCGATGCTCCGGAGGTTTGTACGCTGGATTGTGGGTAGTTGTCGCGTTGTTGTTGATTTTGTACGGACTTGGAGTCCCTATGCTGCTTTTATACATGCTGAATGGCGAGGATATCACGAGATCACACACTTCTGTAACGGTTCAATATCGTTTCGGTTTGCTCTTTAAGGGATTAGACATCAAGAACGTTTGGTGGTGGGAGTGGGTTATTTTCATTCGAAAGCTTTTACTCATCATCGCTGTTATAGCACTCGAGCAAAACGAGGTTTTCGGGGGCTATTGCGCGAATTGTCTCCTTCAGATTTTCTTCCTTCTCCACATCACCGCAAAACCGTACGCCTCCGTCGAGCATGGAAGAATTGAAACTGGTGGCTTACTCTCTACCATGACGACATTCACTGGTGGATTGATTTTTGCGTCAAATACTAGCAAGAATGCAGGCAACGTTAACACTCTAGTTTTGATCATCACTGTCGCGTTTTTCCTTGCGCATTCGTGGACGTGGTACAACTTTGCTCGCACGCTTCGCGCTCTGTTGAAAACAGAAAGTGAAAAGGCCGTGATCACTCGTGCGGTTCGCGATCTGGAACTTGAAAATGAAATTGTGGACCATTTTGATGGCAAGCGTGACGCGGGAGTCAAGCAGCAAGAGGCGCTTGCTAAAGAACAGGAGCGCATTCACCTCCAAAGCTTGATTGGCGAACGTTTGCCATTCGCCGATGACGATTTATTGGATAACATCAAGCAAGATTCCACGCTTGCTATTCGTGCCGAGCATAAGGAGTTGAGCTCAAAACTTAGCGGTCTCCGCGAGAAGTGGAAGGAACGCGCGTCCGAGAGAGAAGAAAGACACGTCGCTCTCGACGAGCGCCATCTTTCAGCTCTCTCGCGTCGAACGACTTCGTCTTCTCGCAAACCCGGCGAAAGTGTGGGTAAATAAAAACCGGAACCACGAGCGGCTGTGGTTCAGGATATGTAATTATACTGTGTGTAAATATCTCTCGCTCGTCGTCTCGTCCATTCGCTTCAGTATCGGATTTCATTCTCGTGACTCTTCGTCCTCGTCCGTGGCCGCGGCCTCTTGGGTCCTGAGCATCGACGCGCAGCACGACGTCCCGCGTCCATTGTCAGCATCGGTGCGTGGGGTGGGATTTTCCACGAGTCACGACCAAAGTCGAGGGTGACTCCCGGGGTTTGATCTGACGTGATACCACATGGCTCATTCTGCGCTTAAACACGGCAAAGTTCGAGTTTTCGCGACGAAAAAGAGATCCGCGATCGCGATTTCCACGGCCGCGAAGGCGCACGCGCCGACCCCACGCGCGCGCCCTCGAACGACACTTTGCACACGCGCGCGCCGCTAAATGTCCGCCTCCACCTCCACTTTCGCCGGTAAGGCCATCGCTCAAAAGGTCGCGCTCAAGAAGACGCAAAAGAACGTCACCGTTCGCGCGTCATCTGCGGAAAAGGTGCGTCCGAACGCGTGATTCGTCAACCTCGCCCGCGCGCAAACGCGCGCAAAAGTCGCGAGCGCGACCGCGCGTTTGGCGCGATGGCATGAAAATCATGTGAAACAAAATTTTTCACATCATTTTGACCGATCGCTTCGTTTGCCGGCGTCGATCGATGCCCGAGATATCGTCGACATTCGCGGCGATTGCGTTGTTCGCCTGACACTGACCGATCCGATCGCGTCCATTCGCGCGCATGTTTCGCTTTCAGGCGGTGTCTTTCTTCGCCGCGACCGCGGTTGTTTTGTCCGCCACCCCGGCGTTCGCCGCGTCTTCCATCGAGCTCACGGATAAGCGATCGGAGAACCAAAACGGTCTTCAATTGATCTACGAGGTCCGTCGCGTTTCAGCGCTAGTCACGTGCGACCCCAACCGTATCCAGAACGAGGATTTCGCGCGATTTGGAGATTTGACTGCACGCGCGCGCGTTTTCACGGCGCACGAGCGGGATTACGCTCTATCGCGACGATTGAACGACGATCGATGACTGACGATGATTTAAATGTCGTAGGCCCGCGATTTGGACATTGATGCCAAGCCGCGCTCGGATGGCCCGTCCCGATTCTCCTTCCAAAAGCTCACGACGAAGGAAACTGCGGCGCGCGCCAAGGAGTCTGTGGTACGTAACGCGTCGCGAACACGCCCTCGAGATTTGATATCCGTACGCGTGAACGAAGGACTGACATATGAATTTTGAAAACCGCAGACCCGCATCAACAAGGATGTTGGTGATTACGTCGGTAAGAAGTACTGGACGCAAGCGTCCAATGAACTTCGCCGCCAAGTCGGTACTCTCCGCTTCGACATTAACAACCTCGTCGATGCCAAGGGTGGTGATTCCAAGGCTGCCAAGGCGTTCTACAAGAATCTCGAACAGCTTGACTTCGCGATCCGACAAAAGGACCAAGACGCCGCCAAGGCGCTCCTTGCTGAAGTTCAATCGAGCGCCAACGCGCTCATCGCCGCCCTCGCTTAAACTAGCGACGTGACGAGACGAGACGCAGCTGGAAGCAGCACCGAATTTAGTCAACATGATTGCTATAGCCATGATTTCGGTGTTCGGGATGTATTGCGAGTTATTAATGTAATAACAAGTGCGCCAGAACAACAACATTCGTTCAAAACTTACGCTTACAATATGTCCTCGTGCTCCGCCCGCAGAAGCGTTGCGAGTTGCACCCCACAACGTCACCCGTCACGCATCCGATCTCTTCGCTGTCACGATTCTTACATTCGACGATGGCATGCGCCTCTTTTTCGTCTTCGTTGGCGCGATGTCCCGCTCGTTCGAAGCCGAGACCGTCGTGTCATGTGTTGTTGCGCGCGCGTTGCGCACGGCCAACGCAAAAAGCCGCGGCCGCGCTTGGGATGACCGCGTCGCACGACGGAAGATGGCGACAGCGCGCTCGACGACGTACGACAGTGGCCTTGGCCAACATCATCGGCGACGGCGCGCGAGCGAACGACGAGGAGGCGGAGCAGGAAGAGGGAACAAAGCGGGCGAGCTTGCAGCTCCCACTCACGCGACGACGAGTACAGATGACGTTCACGTGTAATATTTGCGAAGGGCGAACGCAAAGAATGATAAATCCGGATGTTTTAGAACGAGGAACAATGTGGGTGCAATGCGGGGAGTGCGAAGCGTGGCATCAAATCGTTGATAATCTTGGATTGATTTTTGATTTGACGGGCGACTGGGAGAGCGACGCCAAGGACATTAGGCAGGCGATGCGAGAGCGACGGAAGGAGGAAGAGGGTTGATTACATGAACATGATGGCTAGAGCATTTGGGATACGGTTCTACTGTACACTTGTCACGAATTGATTACAATTACGCTCTGTATATTCACCTACGATGTGGACTTCATGTCTTCCTTGATTACATTAATGTACATACTATGCTAAGTTGCGCTATGAGGCTAATAATACTAATCACGCGTAATACTCAATCGTTTGCATGTATCCAGGAGGAAGAATCGGAAGTTGTTCCTTTGCTTCATTTTGCGTGTTTCGTGCATGGACAAATGTACCGATAAACATCATAGACGCGAAAGCGGCGATGATGTACATGGCCATAAAAGGCGCAGATGTGAAAGACACGCCGTCCATTGCGGTTGGAAGACGTACCCGCCCAAGGGTTGACTCGTGGGCGTCTTTATCCGTTACGCCCTCGTCGCTAGTCGGAACCACAATATGCTTCGGCGGTTGTTGATCGAGCAACGAGCCTTTTTTCAGCGAACAAGTCGATCCTCCGCCGTGATTTAGTTGACAGTGGTAGTTGAATTGTTCATGGAAAGAATTCGGCTTGAGTCCAAGAGGAAGTTTCAAGCCTTCATCCAACACGTCGCGAATCATCGTTGCATCCATACGAATATTTGCTGCTTTTCCCTTCGTGAACGAAAGAGTGACGGCCCAGCTATAGAATATTTGACGAGCGCTATCGAAAGCATCACCCTTGTTCGCATCTTTCGCGCGAGGCACGAAGAGCGGAGGCGTCGCGATGCGGTAGTCGGAGTTCAAACCAACGCCATCGGCTAAGAAGCATTCGTCAAACTCTACACATGTTGCCTTGCACAAATCGATCCGCCCCGTCCGTGGCGCGCGATAAGAATCGACTAACTTTTTCATACCTCGACGACTAATTAAATACGCTTGCGTGCTTCCGATCTCTGTAAAACCCTTTGGGAGAGTGGAGAGCAAACGTCCAGGCGCACTCGCGCGATGCCGTTGCCATTCATAAAACAGTTCGCGAGCCTCATCCTCGCTCCCAATCGCCGACAGCTGCACAATAGTCCAATCTTCTGGTAATTTCAAAATGTACTCATCCATTTCTTTCGTCCAAGTGGGGATTAAATCTGGTGTGGCGTCGTCTTCCAAAATCAGCGCCGTCTCAGCGCCGTCGTCAAACGCCTTATAAATCGCCGTCAAATGCGACAACGACGCGCTCAACGCCTTCATATACCGCGCACTAAACTTCTTTACCCCATCATCCGCGTGAAAACTCATCGGCCACGCCGCTTTAGATTCGCACTTTGCCATCTCCGCGACGTCATGCAGCGCCGACGCGCTCGCGGCGTCCACCTCTGGCACGCGTTCGAGGACGTTGAATCTCTCAAATCTACTCTCCATCGCCAATCGTTCGCTCACGCTCGCTCGATTGTTGATGTAGAGCGTCTTAAATCCATCAGCGTTGGCGCATGCCGTTGACGATGCGAGCGCCACGATCCCGAGCGCCGCGCTCGCCCGCGTCCTCATGGTGTTACTCGTTTCCGTGTTCAACACCAATCGTTCGTCTCGCGTTCGTCTCGCGTTCGTCTCGCGTTCGCCCTTCGTCTCCCTCGATGTCTCTCGATCGACCGTTCGTTTGTCTCTCTTCGCTACCTTCCGTCGTCGCGCGCGATCGCTCCACGTTCGTCGCGCGCCCGCGAACGACCGTCCTCTCGCGCGCTCGCGTCGATCTGTCGTCGTCCGCCGTCGTCGACGAGGCCACGCGTGGGCGACCGACCGTCATGGTCGACCGACCGACCGAATGAATGAATGACCGAATGACCGAATGAATGAATGACCGAATGACCGAATGAATGAATGACCGAATGACGCCCCCCCCCATCCCGTTGAGGAGTCACGACTCGAGCAAACACCTCTCGCGCGAGGTCGCCGTCGCGCGCGCGCGCATCCGTCGGTGACGGGCGA
>Ga0222712_10003187_pt1 | contig 18077 bp, 14 predicted proteins | sample C33_657DmetaG_FD_165043 | JGI IMG/M metagenome (GOLD analysis project Ga0222712, IMG submission 165043) | Estuarine water microbial communities from San Francisco Bay, California, United States - C33_657D | ecosystem: Environmental > Aquatic > Marine > Unclassified | place: USA: California...
CGTGACGCTCACCAGCAGCGGCGCTGTGGCCACCGCCGGAGTGGCCGGCTCGCCCTACACCATCGTGCCCAGCGCCGCCACCGGCGGCAGCTTCGCCGCGGGCAACTACAGCATCACCTATGCCAACGGCAGCTTGAGCGTCAGCCCCGCCCCCTTGTCCATCACTGCCAAGAACACCTCGCTGACTTATGGTCAGACCCTGCCGGCGACCACCACCAACTTTGACGCGGTGGGCCTGAAGAACAGCGAAACCGTGGGCAGCGTCTCGCAGACCAGCACCGCCACGGCCACCTCGCCGGCCGGCACCACCGCCGGCATCACGGTGAGCAATGCCACCGGCGGCACTTTCGATGCCGGTAACTACACCATCACCTACTTGCCCTACTCGGCCGGCAACGCCTACCAGGCGGGTGTCTTCGGTGGCGCGCTGAGCATCACCGCTGCGCCGCTGACGATCACCGCCAGCAACGCCAACAAGACTTACGGCGATACCAAAACCTTTGCCGGCACCGAGTTCACCAGCAACGGCCTGCAAAACGGCGAGAGCATAGGCAGCGTGACGCTCACCAGCAGCGGCGCTGTGGCCACCGCCGGAGTGGCCGGCTCGCCCTACACCATCGTGCCCAGCGCCGCCACCGGCGGCAGCTTCGCCGCTGGCAACTACAGCATCAGCTATACCAACGGCAGCCTGAGCGTCAACCGCGCTGCGCTGAGCATCTCGCCGCTCAATCAGACCAAGGTCTTTGGTGACCAGCTGCCGGCAACGACCACCCAATTCTTGGCCACCGGTCTCCTGCTGGGTCAGACCATAGGCTATGTGCAGCAAAGCACAGACGGTGCACCGGGGCCAGCGGCGGCAGGTCAGAGTTATGGCATCACCCTCAGTGGCGCAGCGGGTGGCACCTTCGATCCGAGCAACTACAGCATCACCTACGTGTCTTATGTGGCAGGCGTTTCAGGTGGCGCAGTCACCGTGACACCGCTGGCGCCGAGGATCATTCCTATGCCACTGATCGCGCAGCCACCCAACCCACCCGTGATCTCTCCCAGTGGCTTGAACTACGTCCCGGTCACCGCCTCGGGCGCTCCCACAGGCCAGTCGGCTGTTCTTGCGCCGATGACCAATACCGCTTCAGCCGGCGTGGGTGGAGCTGGCGCTGGCGGAGTCGTCTCCGCTGGCGGCGGCACAGTTGCCGGGGGCGGTACGACTGCTGGAGGCAGCACGGTTGCTGGCGGTGGCACAGGTGCTGCCGGCGGTGCTGCAGCAGGAGGTGGAGCGGCTGGGGGCGGTGCGGGCGGCATCGCTGGCGGCAATGCAGAAGGTGGCGCTGGCGTCAACACGGCCGGAACTTCTGGTTCAGGGACGGGCAGCTCCTCGGGCTCCAGCGAATCTGCTCCGGCAGGCGAAAGCCCGCGTTCGACCTCTCAGTTCACGGCCATTGGGCAGGTCAGAGACTTGGTGGGGCCAACCAATGTTCGCGTCGTCGACGGCGGTATCAATTTCCAGCGGCGCTGAGCCGAGGTCACTCCACCCATGAAAAACATCTCTAAAACCCATTGCCTCCCCACCGCAGCCATGGTGCCTCCATATCGACGCACGCTCATTCAGGCCGCCCTGCTCTTGAGCTGCCACGGCGGCTTGCTCGCACAGGGGCTTCCTTCGACGCCGCTGGAGCAAAGCAACCCACGCCCGGCAGCGCCGGCCAGCAGCTCCATGAACATAGGTATGCCAGAGCGTTCGGCCACAAGCCCAGGGGGGGCTGCCACGGGGCAGCGCGTGGCCATCAGCCGCATCGAATGGATCGGTAACAGTGTGATCGACTCAGCGACCTTGGAAGCGTTTGTCAAGCCAGCCATGGCCAAGGCGCTCACGCTGCCCGAACTCAATGCGCTGGCTCGACAGGTCGCAGGCTTCTACCACAGCCGGGGCTTCCCCTTTGCGAGCGCCTTTGTGCCACCGCAGAAGATCAGCGAAGGGCTGCTGCGCATCGAAATCGTGGAAGGCCGCTACGGCAAGGTATCTTCTGCCGGGGAGTTCCTGCCGAAGGAGGTTGATCCGTTTTTAGCCGCCCTTCGTCCGGGTGATGTGATCGAAGCCCAACGGCTCGAGCGCACCATGCTCATCGTGGATGATTTGCCCAACATTGATGTTGCACCCTTCGTCAGGCCAGGCAGCGAGTACGGGACCGGCAACCTGGAGGCGGTGATCACCCGCTTAGCCAAATATGGCGGGGAGTTCGGTCTGGACAATGTCGGCAACCGCTTCACCGGGGAATACCGCCTTCGCTATGGCTTTAACGGCTACAGCTTGTTCCGGTTCGGCGACGAGGTCAGGATCAAGCTGCTCAGCTCGCAGAGCGGAATCGTGCTGGGCTCGGCCGACTATGAGGCGCCGCTCAACGGCAGCGGCCTGCGGGGCCAGATTGGCCTGGCGCACACCAGCTACCAGCTGGGGCGGGAGTACGACTACCTCAAGGCCAATGGCTATGCCGATGTCTTGTCGACCCGCGTGGGCTACCCGGTGGTCCGCTCGCAGGCGCGCAACCTCAATGTCAGCTTGGGCGGTCTCTACAAACAACTGCGAGACCGTGTCGAAATCAGCGACACCGATCAGCGCAAGAAGAGTTGGGCCTTCCCGCTGACCGCCAGCTTCGATGCACGCGATCCGCTGATGGGCGGGGGTGTGACCTTCGGTAATGTGGTCTACACCCAGGGACAGCTGTCCTTGGATGCCTTGCAGCGACAAGCCGATGCAAGCACGGCCCGCACCAACGGGCATTTTCATAAGCTCAACATGGATCTGGCCCGCATCCAGACCCTGCCAGCCAATTTTTCCCTGTTCGTCCGCGCTGCGGCTCAACACACCGACCAGAACCTCGACTCCTCCGAAAAATTTGCCATTGGCGGATTTGCCGGGGTCAGGGCCTATCCAACGGGTCAGGGTGTGGGCGACAAAGGCTGGTTTACACAGATCGAGCTACGCCAGAAAGTTGGAGAGCTGACCGCGTTTGGATTCTATGATGCGGGCTCCAGCACCGCCAATGCACGTCCCTGGGGTGGCAATGCCGCCGTGCGTGAAAACATCAGCGGCAGCGGTCTGGGTGTGCGACGCGAACGGCTTCTGGGTTGGACGCTGGAAGCCGTGCTGGGCTGGCGCAATGCCTCGGCATTGCCGTCGGACAACAGCAGCCGGGGAGCTCGCCTGTCGGCTACGGTCACTTACCGGTACTGATCAGCGCCGCATCGCCGCGAGGGCGCGGCTCCCACAGTCCACAATCCAAGGCCTCGCCCAATCTTGTGGAAGGGCCGCCCCGGCCCGTTACGGCCCACGATCAGGTTGCAGCTTCCATACCGGAGCTGCATCGCCGCGTAAGCGGTGCCCTATTGAGCTAGCTTCGCGCCGACTGCATCAGCTCCCACAGCCGCGCCGGAGAAAACGGCATATCAGCCTGCTTGATGCCCAGGGGCCGCAGCGCGTCGACCACCGCATTGGCCAGGGCCGGCAGGGAGCCCGAGCAGCCCGACTCGCCCACGCCTTTGGCGCCCAGCATATTGAGCTTGGTGGGCACCGGCACGCTTTGGTGGTGAAAGCCGTGCAGGATGCCGGCTCGGGGCATGGCGTAGTCCATGAAGGAGCCGCTGAGCAGCTGGCCGGTTTCGCGGTCGTAAACCGCATGCTCACCGAAGGCCTGACCGAGCCCTTGCACCACGCCGCCGTGCACCTGCCCGATCAGTTGCTTGGGCGAGATGACCTCGCCCACGTCATCGGCGGCCCAATAGCCCACCAGATCGCACACGCCGGTCTGCGGATCAATCTCCACCTCGGCAATGTGGCAGCCGTTGGGGAAGGTCGCGCCCGATGAGGCTTGACCAATCAGCTCCAGGCCCTCAGCGCCGGCTTGGTCCAGCCAAGCCTCGAAACCCATTTCGCGGCCCGCATGACGCCAGTGGCCGCCTTCAATGACAAGCTCCTCCGGCGTGCAGCCCCAGAGCTGGGCCACCTGGGGCCGGCCGTGCTCCATAAGCTGGCGGCACAGGTCCACGATGGCACTGCCCAAGCCGTAGAGCGTGCGCGAGCCGCCGGTGGAGTTGCCCACCAGATCACGCCCGACCTCGCCGGCCACAAAGCGCACCCGCTGTGATGGCAAGCCCAGCTCGCGTTCAACGATGCGGGCAAACGAAGTTTCATGGCCTTGGCCAGAAGCGCCAGAGATGGCGTGCAGGGTCAGCCCGCCGGCCTCAATACGGCCCCGCACCTGGTCCTTGGCAGCCGCACCCGGGCCCGAGGACTCCAGGTAATAGGCCAGGCCGCGGCCGAACAGTCGGCCGCGCGAGGCTGCACGCTCACGCCGCTGCGCAACGCCGGCGACATCAGAATCGGTCAGGGCGCAGTCCATGATGCGCTCGAACTGGCCGTTGTCATAAACCGTGCCGTTGGCGGTGGTGTAGGGGAAGTCGGCCGGGGGTATGAAGTTCAGGCGCCGGATGGCCACCGGATCGAGCCCGTGCTCGTGGGCAGCGTGGTCGACCAGGCGCTCAATGGCATAAGCCAGGTCGGGCCGGCCGGCGCCCCGGTAGGCCGACACCGGCACGGTGTTGGTGTAGTAAATGTGCGAGCGCATGTGCAGCGCCGGCACTTTGTAGACCCCACCCATGGTGATGGACAGGTTGCGCGCACCGATGTGGGTGCTGAAGTAAACATTGAAGGCGCCGGCATCGACCTGGTTGTCAAAGCGGATCGCCAGAATGCGCCCTTGCGCATCGAGCGCAATGTGTCCGTGCAGGGTGAGTGCCCGGCCATGCCAGTCGCTCAGGAAGGTTTCAGAGCGGCTGCTGACCCAGCGTACCGGCCGGCCCAGGGTACGGGCGGCCAGCATGAGCAGCACATGCTCGCTGGTGGCGGTGCCCCGCAGTCCGAAGGAGCCACCCACATCCTGGGTGTGAATACGTATGGAATCGGCGGGCCAGCCGGTGATGGTGGTGAACATGCCCAGCATGCTCACCAGGCCCTGGGTGGGCGTGCGCACATGGGTCAGACCAGTGGCAGCGTCATGCCAGACCTGCACCGCCCGCGGCTCCATGGGCGCAGGAATGAGGCGCTGGCTGACCACCTTCACATTCGAGGTCATGGCTGCGCGCGCAAAGGCGGCATCCACCGCGGCGCGGTCGCCGGCCTCAAAGACGACCGAGGTGTTGCCCGGCGCCTCTTCATGCAACTGAACCGCCCCGGGGGCGGTGGCGTCTTCAAAGGTCACTGCGCAGGGCAGGGTCTCGTAGTCGATCTCGGCCATTTCGGCCGCATTGGCCGCGAGCTCCGCCGTGTCGGCAATCACCATGGCCATGGGCTGGCCCACATAGAGGACCTTGGCTTGTGCCAGCACCGGCATACGGCAGATCACCTGCGGCTGGCCCTGCGCGTCCTTGACGGTCACCGCATTGACCAAGGCGGCAAACCCGGCCGCCGTCACCTCTTGCGCCGTCAGGACGCAGCGCACACCCGGGGCTTGGCGGACCGCGCTCCAGTCGGCCTTGAATCGGGCATGGGCATGGTCGGAGCGCACCATCACCGCATGCAAAGTGCCTTGCTCCCAGGCGTCGGAGGTGAACTGGCCGGTGCCGGTGATCAGGCGCTGGTCTTCCTTGCGCAGCAGCGGCTGCGGGCTCAGGACCGCGCTCATGGCTGGCTCCCCTGCATCACCTGCGCCGCCTCATGCACCGCCTCGACGATGTTCACATAGCCGGTACAGCGGCACAGATTGCCTTCCAGGCCTTCTTCGATCTGCTCGCGGCTGGGCTGCGGAATGTGGCGCAGCAGATCGACGCTGGCCATGATCATGCCGGGAGTGCAAAAGCCGCACTGCAAGCCGTGGCAGCGGGAAAACGCCTCCTGCACAGGGTGCAGCCCGTTTTGACCCAGCCCTTCGATGGTCGTCACCTGGCCGCCGTCGGCCTGCTCGGCCAGCACGGTGCAGGACTTGACCGCCCGGCCATTGAGGTGGACGGTGCAGCAGCCGCACTGGGTGGTGTCGCAGCCGACGTGGGTGCCGGTGAGACCGCAGTGCTCGCGAATTACATTGACCAGCAAGGTATGGTCAGGCACGTCGAGCTGGCGCACGGTGCCGTTGAGGGTGAGCTGTATTTGCATGAACAGGATTATTAAGGAAGCTAAGTACGCAATCTACCCCATTGGGGCTGCCCCTGCCGGACGGCCCTGTCACTTGGGGATCAGGGTCGGGTTGATAGATGCCGCTACAGAGGAGAATCGAGCGCCAAGGCCTTGCACTTGCACAGGGAAAACCCGATGTGCTGGTCAAAGCCGCGCAGTCGGCGCAAGATATGGCTTCGACCTGATCAGGAGCATGCCCATGACAAGCCAGGAACGCGACGAACTGATGAAATTTTTGCGCGAGCTTTCCACCTCGCGCGAGCCGGTGGATGCCGGCGCGACCAACCTGATTGCCCAAGCGGTGGCCCAAAACCCGAGCGTGGGCTACCGCCTGGTGCAGCAGATCATGGCTCTGCGCATGGCCCTGGGGGCGCAAGCGCCGTCCTTGTCCACCGCAGCGCCAGTGCAGGCCGATTCCCCCAGCATCTGGGGCAGCGGCATGCTCAAGACGGCGCTGGCGGTAGGCCTGGGAGCGGCCGCCGGCACGGTGCTGGCCGATCAGGCCAGTTCCTGGCTGAGCTCGGACGACCTGGACCTGGGCGACTGAGCCCAAGGCTCAGCAGCCAGGCTTACTCCACCTTGGCGCTGCTGCGCATGGTCTCCACGGCCGCCTGCAAGCGCTGCTGAACGATAGCGCGCTGCAGCTGCGGCTTGAGGGTGTCGCGCGCTGGCGGGGTGAAGGCTCGCGCCTCCTCCAGGGCCAGCACATGCCAGCCCGCGGGGCCACGCACCGGCGCTGAAGCCAGCTGGCCAGGCTTGAGCGACTCCACCGCCTTGAGCAAGGCCGGCACCATTTCGCCCTGAGCCATCCAATCGGTCAGGCCACCGGTGCTACGCGTGGCCTCGTCCAGAGAGTATTCAGCCGACAAATCGGCGATCTTGCCGCCGGACTTGACGCGGTCAAACAGCAATTTGGCCGTGGCTTCTTCATTGACCAGCAGGTGGCGCAGACGGAACTGGCGGCTGCCCAGCAGCTTGACCTGGCGGTCATATTCCTGCTTGAGCTCGTCGTCGGTGATTTCCTTGCTTTGGGCCAGTTGCTGCTGCCAGGCTTGCATCAGCACCGCCTGCCGGGCCAGCTCAATTTGCGCCTGCACCAGTGGCAACTTGTCCAGCCCTTCCTTGGCTGCGGCCTGCGCCATCAAGGCCTGGTTGATCAACAGGTCGCGCACGGCCGACTGCACCTGGGGCGAGTTGGGCGCGCCCCGCGCCAGTTGCTCACGCAGCAAGACTTCGGCGCGGGCCACCGACTGAGCCTCGCCATTGATGGTGACAAAGGGCCGGCCGAGCGCCTCAGCCGAAGCGGCGGCTTGTCCTTGTGCCTGGGCCCACAGGCTGGCAGGGGCGCAGACGGCCAAAACGCTGGCCAAGGCGGCACAACGGCCGATTGAAGACAAAAAGCGGGGGGTGGCGGTCAAAGTGTTTCTCCGGGGGAATTAGCAGCGCCAAAGGCGCGCGCCCTGGTGGGGCGGGATATAACTGTAGCTCAGAAGCTGAGCGCTGCGGCAACGCTGCGGTGAATGGACAGGCGGGCGCTCAAGGCGACCCCGTGCGCAGCGCCAGTCGCAGCTGGCGCTGCATGGCGTAAACTCAATTTTCTGAAGGAAATTCAACGCCACACCTATGAAAGTCTCCGGCTTCACCTTCCTTCGCAACGGCGTCCTACTAGGCTACCCGTTCATAGAGAGCCTCAAGAGTTTGCTGTCAGTGTGCGATGAGGTGGTGGTCGCTGTGGGCCAAAGCCAGGACGACACCTTAGAGCAGGTGCTTGGCATTGGGGATGCTCGGATTCGCGTCATCAAAACGGCCTGGAATGAGGCCATGCAGGATCGTGGCTATGTCTACGCCCAGCAGAAGATGTCAGCCCAGTTTTCTTGCAGCGGGGACTGGGCCTTCTACCTCGAGGGCGACGAGGTGATCCACGAAGACGACGCACCAAAAATTCGCGCCGCCCTTGAGCGCCACCTGAACAACCCTGAGGTCGAAGCGCTGGCCTTTGACTACCACCACTTTTATGGCGCGCCCGACAAGGTGGCCAGATCCCCAGCCTGGTACCGCACAGCGGTGCGGGTCATGCGCAACACGGTCCGAAACTACTCGCCCGACGGCCTGTTCTTTGTGGTCATGGACCAAAACCGGCGCGGACGCTACCCCCGCGCCGCGCTGGCCGGCGTGCCGATCTATCACTACGGCCATGTGCGCAAGAGCGCGGCGATGCAGGAAAAAATCAATCAAGTCTCGCGCTATTGGCAGCACACGCCCAAGCAGCATGATTACGGCGCCATCGACCCGCAAACGGTTCACCTGTTTACGGGCAAGCACCCCGCCGTGGTCAGTGCATGGCTTGAGGAAAACGCCGAGCAGCATTTCGTGCCCGATGCCGACCATGCCCTGACCCGGCGCGAGCGCAGACACCGCTGGATGATGCGCTTGGAAAGCCTGCTGGGCCATGCCGACCTGACCCACAAGCATTACAAGCTGGTGCGCGATCGAGCACCCAATTGACGGCTACTGGCGCCCCAAATCTTTTTGTGCCTGCTCTCGCTGGTGCGGGCAAGCCAGGCGCAGGCCGCTGCACAGATGAAGGGGGGCCACAATGGCCATGACCGGCGAGATTCATTCTTCACCCCATCCCGCGAATCCCCGCCTCTGGCGTGTGGCCCAGGCCCTGGGCTTACTGGGTTTGGCGCTGCTGGGCGTGTTTTTGCCTTCGTCCACCGCAGGTACTTCCCTGGGCCTTGTTGCCCTGTTCCTGTCTGCGGCGCTGTTGCTGCCATCGCTCTGGGCTCTGCGTGTTTGGCGAGAACCTTTTGTCGGCTTGGGCTTGCTCCTTTTTGCCTATATTGGCTTGCACAGCTTGTGGATGAGTTGGGCCCAGGCCCAACCGGTGTCACTGCTGGGAAGCTATTCGGAGTTGTGGCGTGTGCCTGTGCTGCTGGCCGTTTTTGCCCTAGCAAGAAATACCGAAGTATTTTGGCGAGCATTGGTCATGGGGGCGATCGCACTGTGTGGCCTGTACTGGTTGAATCTGGCGGGCCTGACCGTGATCGACTCGAACGTTTTCCACCTGGAGGGGCGTCGAATTTCAGCGCCCTTGGGCCTGCTGGCCGTGGGCTGGATCGCCCTGGAGCGCTCTGTTACATCTGCGCGCCCCTGGGCCATGAGGTCAGTGGCCCTGCTCATGGCCATGACGACCATTTTTGCCATTGAAGGTCGCACCGGCCATTTCTCATTGATTGCTCTTTCGGCTCTGGCCGGATGGCTTTATTTTCAAGGGCGCTGGCGCTGGCTCGGCATGCTCTTGCTGCCCTTGGCCGTCGGCCTGCTGTCCATCAACTCGAAGGCGGTACAAAACCGCATGGGCGACACGCTGACGATCACGCAAAAAAAGACCAACTCCACCGAGGTAAGGGGCTCCGAATTGCGCAAAGCTTTTTACACGACCGGTCTTCAGATCGTTCTAGACCATCCCTGGATGGGCGTGGGCTACGACGGGGTTGCAGCCGCTTACGAAGAACGAATAATCCAACGAGTTGCCGCGGGGCAATTTAGCCCGCCCTACGCGCAGCAGCCGTATTCGAGGCCTCCGAATCTTCACAACGAGTACCTGATGCAGTGGGCCGGTGGTGGCCTGCTGGCTCTCATTTTGCTCATCGGATGGATGGTCTCTCCCCTCCTGTCGAAAGGCCACTCCCCCTCAACCCGCAGAGTCCTTGCAGGCTTGATTTTGCTGTTCGGGCTCGGCTGTCTCTTTAATTCCTGGCTGCTGGATTTCACGCCTGGCCATGTGTTTACCGTACTCATAGCCTGGCAGTTGAGCGGCCGCTATCGGCAGCAGCATGCGGCCACGCAGCCGGGGAAATCTGCTTGAGTGACCCCATCGGCCCGGCGCGGGCCTTGAGCAAGCCACTCAATTGCCCTTGATATTGTTCTCTTGCGCCACCTGGCGCCAAAGCGTAATTTCACTGGCGATCAGACGGGCGAACTCGTCAGGGGTATTGGTCATGGCCACGCTGGCCTTGGCCGCGATGCGCGCTTTCACATCAGGCATGTCGACGATGCGCACCATCTCCTCGTGCAGGCGCTTGACGATATCGGCCGGCGTTGCGGCCGGCGCGAGCAGGCCTATCCACAGTGACACCTTCAGGTCGACCCCCAACTCGGCCAGGGTGGGCACATTGGGCAGGTCTTTGAGTCGCTCGGCCGAGGTCACCGCCAGGGCCTTGACCCGCCCGCTTTGCAAGCCGGTGACCGCTGGCCCCGTATCGGCCAGGACCATGCTCACATCGCCGGCCATCACCGCCTGCACCGACTCATTGGCTCCCTTATAGGGAATGTGGGTGAATTTGGCGCCGGTGCGGCGGTTGAACAACTCGGTAGCGAGCTGAAAGGAGGCCGAGCTCGCACCGTAATTGGCCTTGTCCGGATTGGCCCGCGACTGCGCCACCAGCTCCTGCACATTGCGCGCTGGGTTGTTGGCGTTGACCAGTAGGACCAGCGCCGAGTTGCTCATGATGGAGATGGGCGCTAAGTCGCGTGGCCCATAGGGCAGCTTGTCATTGAGCGCATGGTTGAAGACGATGGGCCCGGGCGCACCCATCATCAGGGTATAGCCGTCGGGCTTGGCCTTAGAGACATAGGTACTGGCCACCACCGCACCCACGCTGGGCCGGTTCTCCACCAGCACCGGCTGCTTGAGGCGGTCGGCGAGTTTCTCGGCCAACAGGCGGGCGATGAAGTCGACGCCGCCACCGGCCGCATAGCCCACCACAATGGTCACCGGCTTGTTGGGATAGTCCTGGGCCTGCGCGGGTGTGGCGAGCAGGCAGGCACTGGCTGCGAAGGCAAAGGCCTGAATAGCTTGCTTAAGTTTCATGGAAGTCTCCTAAATAGCTTTGAATCAATCACTGAAGCCCGACCTGCACATTGAGCACAGCCGATCGGCCTTCTCTCAGGGCTTGCAGACAGCGCGCAATCGCAGCATCCGCTTCGGCCGGGTCGCGCAGGCATTCACCGTAGGCACCGAAAGCCTGACCGACCAGCTCGAACTGCCGCACCGGGCCCTGCAGACGCGACTGGTATTCGTCGGCCTGCGCCGCAGCGCCCTGGGGGTAGACCCGCAGCACCGCCTCCTTGACCGCTTGCCAGCCGCCGTTGTCGAGCACCACGGTCAAGATGGGCAGGCCATAGCGCTGCGCGGTGGCATAGACCGAACTGGGCGTACAAAAGTGAAAGCCGCCGTCACCCACGATGTGCACCACCCGCGCGTTCGGGCGCGCCAGCTTGGCGCCCAGGGCCATGCCACCGCTGTAGCCCAGACCGCCGCCAGCGCCGCCAAAAAAGCTCAGCGGCTCGCTGCGCGGGATCTGCTGCATCACCGCCGGTGAATTGCGCACCGCCTCGTTGATGACGATGTCTTGTGGCGCCAGGGCGCGACCCAGTGCTGCGCAGACCCAGGCCGGAGCAATCGCATCCACCTGGCCGGGCTTGGCTGCCACCTGGGCCCAGGCGGCCTGGCGCTGGGCGCTGGCCAGCTGCAAGGCCTGCAGCCGGCGGGCGGCACGCTCATGAAAATCGCTGCCGGCTTGCTCGCGCAGTCGCGCAAGCACCTGCCGGATCACGCTGCCGGCGTCGGCCTGCACCCTCAAGTCGGTGGCAAAGCCCCACATGGGGTAGTCCTGCTTGATCGGATCCACATCCACATGAGCCCACCAGGTCTGCGCCTCGGCCTGCACGAACTTGGGCAGCCAGGGCACGTCGATGTCCAGCAGCAGGCCTACATCGGCCCCGGGCAAGACCTGAGCCGGATCGAAGCCGGCAAAACAGGGCGACAGCCGGGAAATGCTCATGGTGCTGGCCATGTAGTCGACCACCGGCATGCCGCACAGCTGCGCGAGCTCCTCCAGCGCAGCCACCGCATCGGCCTTGCGGCCCAGGTAGGAAGTAATGACCACCGGCCGCTCAGCCTTCAGCAGGCGATCGACGATGAGCTGCACCCGCGCCTCGTCAATGCCGCCCAGCAGCGAAGGGCCATAGCGGGTGGCATCAAAAGGCTGCTGCGAGGCGCTGACTTCTTCGGCCAGCACCTCACGCGGCAGCGTCATATAGACCGGGCCGGGCGGGTCGGTGTGCATGATGGAATGCGCCCGGCGCAGGGCCTCGCGCGCCACCACCGATGTGGGCAGGTTGTACTCCCACTTCACATAGGGCCGAACCAGAGAGCCAATATCGAAAGGATCCTGCACGAAGTGCACATAGTTGTCACGCGAACCCGGCAGCTCGCCGCGCAGGGTATAGGGCGCCTTGCCGGCCAGCAGCATGACCGGCAGGCGGCCGCGCAGCATGTTGTGCATGCCCATGACCGCATTGGCGGTGCCGGCATCGACGTGCACCATCACCGCCTGGCCCTGACCGGTCAGGGCGGCATAGCCGGCAGCCATGTGGATGGCCACGTTCTCATGCGGGCAAAGGATGAATTGCGGATGGGCCCGGCCCTCGGCGTCCCAGCGGGCCAACTCCTCGATCAGGCTGACATGGTCGGTGCCCAGATTGGCAAACACATGGGACAGCCCCAGCTCGCTCAGGCCTTGCAGAAAATGATGGGCGCCCAGGGCGCGGTGGGAGTCAGAGGTGGACACGGTGAGCTTTTTCTAGAAAAGGGATGGGCCGCAAAGCCGAGCATGAACTTGCCGACGGCGATGATGCTGCCCATTGTCGGTGCTAGACACAGGGCAATCCCTAAGCACACTAAGGATCTTTTTATCGGATGCTTGCGCACCGTCCAAAACCGAGCTTTTCAGCAAGTCCGCACCATGCAAACCGGTCAACCCGTCCCCTTCGATGTCCAAATGGCCTGCCAGGCCAGCGTGATGAGCTTCATGGCTCACTTTGACGCCGACGAATTTGACGCCCTGCAGGCGCTGTTCGCGCCCGACGGCACCTGGGTGCGCTCGGACGGCACGCTGCGCGGCATGGCCGATCTACAAGCCTGGATCGCCCGCCGGCAGCCGGGCCGGATTTTTGTGCGCCACCTGATTTCCAACCTGCGCTTCGAAGCCCTGCCCGATGGGCGGGTGCGGGCCCATTCCTATGTGGTGGCCTACCGCCACGACGGCGAGCCCGGCGACGCAAGGCCGGCGCTCACCAAAGGGCCGGCCTTGATGGGCCGCTACACGGACGACCTGATCTTGCACGAAGGTCGTTGGAAAATTCACCATAAGAGCGTAGAACTCGACTTCAAGCTGGTTTGACCCCCCTTTTTATTGGAGACTGTCATGAAAAAACTTCTGACCCTGGGCGCTGCACTGATTTTGGCGGGATGCGCCAGCACACCAGCGACCCCGCCGCCGCCCAACGACCCGGTGACGCTGCGGGTCAATGTGTTTCGCGGCGCCAGCAACCTGCCCATCTATATGGCGCAGGAAAAAGGCTATTTCGCGCGCCGCGGCATCACGCTGCAGATGCTGTTTACGCCCAATTCCACAGAGCAACGCACCGGTCTGGCCCAGGGACGCTTTGAGATTGCCCATGCCGCCGTGGACAACACCGTGGCCATGATCGAGGTGGCCAAGGCCGACGCGGTCATTGTGGCCGGCGGCGACGGCGGCATGAACGAGGTGCTGGTGCGCCAAGACATCAACAAAATCAGCGATCTGCGCGGCCGCACCTATGTGGTCGATGCGCCCAACACGGCCTATGCCCTGATCGGCCGCAAGCTGCTCAAGGACGCTGGCCTCAAAGAAGGCGTGGACTACAAGCTCTACCCGCTCGGCGGGTCAGAGGCGCGCACCAAGGGCCTGGACACCCCAGCCGGTGCCGCCACCTTGCTCAACCCGCCCTGGAACTTCCTGGCCAAGGAGCGCGGTGCCAAGAGCCTGGGCCGCACCGTCGACCTGTTCGGGCCCTACCAGGCGCAGGGCGTGTTCGTCATGCGCCCCTGGGCCGCCAAGAATGCGCCGGCGCTTGAGCGTTATCTGGCCGCCTACATCGAAGGCTGCCGCGCTGCGCAGGACCCTTCTCAGCGCACTTTGGCACTGCAGGTGCTGATGCGTGAACTCAAGCTGACGCCGCAGGTGGCCGAGCTCACCTACACCGAGCTGATGACCCGCGGCAGCGGCTTGTCCAAGGACTGCGCCTTTGACATGCAGGGCTTTCGCAACGTGCTGGCACTGCGCGCCGAAATTGAAGGCCAGTGGGGCGGCAAGGCACCGGATCCGGCCCGCTTTATCGACCTGAGCCTGTACAACCGCGCCCTGGGTCACGCCCGCCCGTGATGGCTGCCTCGCCAGGCGCAGCGGTGCGCCCGCCCCTGCGCCTGCGCCACATGGGCATGTACGTGTGGGACATCGAGCGCATGGCCGCCTTCTACCAGGAGGTGCTGGGCTTCGTACAGACCGACAAGGGCTTTGTGCGCGGCCACGATGTGGTCTTCCTCAGCCGTGACCCGAAGGCGCACCACCAACTGGTGATGGAGACCGGCAGACCCCCAGGCCGGGGCCCGGGCCATGGGCTGCAGCAAATTTCCTTTCAGGTCGACAAGCTCGACGATCTGCGCGCCATGCGCGCCCTGGTGGGCAGCCGCGGCGATGTCGAGCGCATACAGCCGGTCGACCACGGCAACTCATGGTCGCTGTATTTTTGGGACCCGGAAGACAACCGCGTCGAGATCTACCTGGACACACCCTGGCATGTGGACCAGCCTTTTTTACAGCCGCTGGACCTGGACCAGAGCGACGAGCAAATACACGCCAGCACCGAAGCCCATATTCAGGGCAAGGCCGGACTCAAGCCCATGAGCCTGTGGCAGGAGGAGATGGCGCGGCTGGTGGGTTGAGTGCGGGCGGTGATTCAGCGCCCAAGGAAGACCGGCTTGCGTTTTTCCCGGAAAGCGTTGACCGCCTCCTGATGGTCAACCGTCACGTTGGACATGGCCTCATAGGCCAGCGAGGCGTCCATGATGCTGGTGGCCAGTTGCTTGAGGCCGATGTTGACCGAAAGCTTGGTCCACTTGATCGCCTTGATCGCGCCGGCGGCCAGGGTGTCGGCAAACTGCGCCACCTGGGCATCGAGCTCGGCCAGCGGCACCACATGGTTGATCAGGCCCATGCCAGCGGCTTGGGTGGCCGTCATCAGGTTGCCGGTCATCAGGTATTCCTTGGCGCGGGCATAGCCTATGAGCTGGGGCCAGATGACCGCGCCGCCGTCGCCGGCGACCAGGCCGACCGAGACATGGGGATCGCCGATCTTGGCGCTGTCGGCAGCAAACACGATGTCGCAAAACAAGGCGATGGTGGCGCCCAGGCCGGTGGCATGGCCGTTGAGCTTGGCAATCACAGGCTTTTCGCAGTCGAGCAGCGAAAAAATGATTTGTTTGGCCTCGCGCGCAGTTTTCTCAAAGGAAGCCGGCTCGTCAATCATCTTCTGGAAAAACACCACGTCGCCGCCCGAAGAAAAGGCGCGGCCGGCGCCGGTGAGCACCACGATATCGGAGTCTGCGTCGTTGGAGGCGTCGGTAAAAACGCGGGCCAGTTCCTCGTGCATCACCTCGTCGACCGCATTGAGCGTGGCAGGTCGGTTCATGGTGATCTCAAGAATGCGGCCGCGCCGCGCAAAGCTCAGGGTGGTGTAGGTATCGAATTTCACGCGGTCAAACTCCCGTCGACGCTGGTAAACCGCAATGGTAACCAGCATCCCCGGACGCGCGAGTCACTCAAATGCTAGGGCACCGCAAGCCAGGTGCTGGCGCGCACCATTGCGCAGACCATCACCGAAAACACCGGCCACACCATCAAGACCGAGTACAACAAACGGTCGAGTTGACCAAGCGCCTGAGGCTGATGAAGCGAAGGCTGAACCGACCTAAGCGGCCTTGGTGGCGCGCCGCACCTTGGCAATTGGCCGCATCTTGCGCGCCGGACTGCTGAGTACGTCAATCGTCATCGGCCCCTCGTAGGCGGCAAGAACCAGATCGCGCATCTGCTCCAAATGCACCCGCCAGAAGCGCTCGACCTCGACCGCCTTGCCCGCCCGCAACAAGGTCAGCGCCTGTTCCCGCCGACGCAAGCTTTCCTGCCGCAGCCTGTCGACGCTGGCCTTGTCTCGGGTCCGCTCGGTCACATGTTCGTGCTGGCGGCGGATGATGTCGTAAATCAGTGCAGCCATCAAATGGAGCGTGTTGTTGCCGCAGTGGCGGGTGATCAGCATGGAAAACATGGCGCTGAGGTCGGCGTAGCGGGCCAGATCACTGCGGGCGGCCTGACGCGCCTGCTCGATATTGGCCTGCAGCTCATCAAACACCGCTTTATCGCCCTGCGCGGCCAGCAAGGCGGCCGCCGGAGGCTCGATCACGGTGCGGGCAAACCAGAGATCGGGCAAGGTGGTTCCCTGCAGCTGCAGAAAGACGCCGACCTGGCTGGCAACCGCGCCCAGATCGATGGAGCTGACCCGCGCGCCCCCGTGCTTGCCACGGCTGATGCTGATCAGCGACTCCGACTCCAACAGACGCAGCGCCTCGCGCATGGTCGGACGCGAGACCGCGAACTCGGACTGCAGCACGCTTTCGGGCTGCAGCTTGTCCCCCGGCTTGAGCCGGCCCATGACGATCTGCTGGCGCAACTCGGCAGCCACCAATTCCGCGGCCTTCAGGCGCTTGGGCGCCGCAGCGCCTGTACCAGACCGAGGGGAGACAGATTGAAGCATGGCTTGGATTATCACTGGCCGTCGGCCCGGATGACTCGCGCGCGACGCGGGCAGTTGACTGTTTCAGCCGGGCCTGCATAATAGTTAGACAATTAAACCAGCGAGGGTAGGCGCCGCGATGAACTGGCCGACCGTGGTGTACAGCGAGGAGATCATGCGCGAGGGCTTTGGGATTGCCGACCCCGGCATTGCCCTGTCAGACCGCGTTCGTCTGCTCGAGGCGCTGTCGGACACAGGCCTGCAGCGAATTACCGTCGGCGCCTTTGTCAGCCCCAAGTTTGTGCCACAAATGGCATGCTTTGAGGAACTGCTGCGCTCATTTACCCCGCGCCCCGGTGTGCAGTACCTGACCTTCATGCACAACCACAAGGCCCGGCTCAAGGCCCAGCAGTTCTCGCCGCCCCTGGCGGTGGAAGAAGAGGTAGTGACCTTGTTCCAGGATATTTGCGACGTCCATCAGCGGCGCAATGTCAACCGCTCGATAGAAGAGTCCATGCAGACCTGGCCGGAGCTGATCGCCCAGGCTCAAAGCCGCGGCGTCCGGCGCGCCCGCGCTGGCATCGCCTCGGCCTGGGGGTCGAACTTCCTGGGCAAGTTTTCCGCGCACTACCGCCTGTGGTCGCTGCAACAGCAGATGGACATCTTGGGCCATGCCGGACTGGAAGTGTTCGAAATTGGCCTGCACGACTCGCAAAGCTGGTGCCTGCCCCATGAGATCGAGGCCGATCTGCGCGAGATCAAGCGACGTTGGCCACACGTTCAGCACTTTCACCTGCACATGCACGATGCCCGCGGCATGGCACTGCCCTGCATCTACGCCGCCCTGCGGGCCCTTGATCCCAGCGACACCGTGCTCATCGACGGCACACTCGGCGGCATCGGCGGTGGCCAGTTCTGTGGCAATGGCATTGCGTCGGGCATGGTCCCCACAGAGGACCTGCTGCACATGCTAGAGGGCATGGGCGTCGACACCGGCATCGACCTGGACAAGATCATCGACTGCGTCTGGATGCTGGAGAAGATGGTCGGACACTCGGCCTTTGGCCATGTTTCCAAAGCAGGTCCTCGGCCGAGCAAAGCGGCCCAGTTCTACCACCCCAACCTGCCAGCCATCGAGAGCCTGCAGGCTGCCAGACACTTCAAGCTCGGCTCGGCCGCCTATGCCGGGCAAACCTATTCACCCTGGAAGCAGGCCATCACCGGCCCTTGGTTC
>Ga0222712_10003189_pt1 | contig 18075 bp, 47 predicted proteins | sample C33_657DmetaG_FD_165043 | JGI IMG/M metagenome (GOLD analysis project Ga0222712, IMG submission 165043) | Estuarine water microbial communities from San Francisco Bay, California, United States - C33_657D | ecosystem: Environmental > Aquatic > Marine > Unclassified | place: USA: California...
TTAATTAATATGCACAAGACCTAGCTACGGGTGCTTAAATAATGGTGCGCTGACCCTAAATCGTGGCGGGTCGTTAAAACAATTGAAAAAACGATCGACCCTAAACCGTAGAAGTCGTAAAACTCAACAACGGTCGACCCGCAAGTCGTTAAAGCGTCAACCAGTTAGTCACGGATATCCAGCATACCCAACACGCCGATCCAATCGGTTATGTAGAGGTTGACAGGACTGAAACGTGCAACACTCACCTAGGCAACATCGCAATGGACTCATCACCAGCGGATGTATGTAGCGACAGGCTACGGTTTAGGGTCAGGTAGTGGTGATTCCCTTAAAAATCCTGCTAGAGTTAAAAACATCAGCGTGCTCTATATATTAATAGATGTTCAAAAGCCCCTCAGATTCGCTCTGCAGGGGCTTTTGTTTTGCCTACTACTTCTGCGCCATTATACCACACAGTGCAAAAACTTGTCAAGTGCCGATTCTTGTGTGTGACCTATAGGTTGGATTTCTGACCCTAAACTGCAACCTTTGGGTTGGATTAAGCCAACTACCACAATTTCAGACGGTTAGTCAAACACACGTAAAAAAGCCTACTTAACGCAAATTAAGTAGGCTTTTGTGTTTGTGTGGCAAATTAACGCAATTTAGGGTCAAACATCTGCAAATAAGTGGTCAGTTTGTCGCGTATAGTGCAATTTAGGGTCAGATTGAGCTAATTTGTTCTCGATTAGCTTCAGTACCGTTTTATTTACCTTCTCCAGCGATTCCAGCAATTCTTCATCCACGTCCAGCAGCTCAGCAATACGCTCGATGTGCTCCGATTTTTTTACTGGCGTCTCACCACGCTTGTTGACATAGCTCTTTTTGACGTACACGCCCAGAGAGCTTAGTTTTGCGATTACTGAACGTTCTGGTACGTTTAACTCTGCTGATATGTCTGCTACAGCAATTCCTGCTTTGTAGTCTGCAATCAATTTGTCTGTTATTTCTTTGGTATATTTCATTTTTACATCCAAGGTAGCTTATCTACTACTGGTTCTGGTTTGGGTTTTCGAATTACTTCAGGCTCAGGAGCCTTAAAAATATCTGGAGTTAAAAGTGGTGCTGGAAGATTATCCCAGTTGCTTGGGTCTAAGATCATATAAGGTGTTCTTAAACTAGGATGTGCCAACCATATCTGCGTAAGCATTGATTGGGCTAACTTTGGAAGGTGACCTATTTCAGTACCTTGCATTCCAGTTAAGCTCCAAGTGGATTCTGGCTTTTTTAATTGTCCTGCTTTGACTCCAGTTCGTTGCAGTAATCCTTGCTCTCGTAATTCTAATAGTCTATCTGACCCTAAGCTGCGGCAAATTTGTAGATCGTCGTGGTTTAGGTTGAGTGCAGCATATAGTTGCGGCTCTAGTACATACTCCAGGTTGGGTAAAGCTTTCCAACTCTGGTAATCTACTCCTTGCATTCTTTTAAAGCCCATTAAGATCAGTGGAGTAAGTGTACCATAGTCTGGTGCTTTCGACATAATGGGAATTAACAGCGACCTTTTTACTCGTGATAGCTTCCAGATACCCTGCAGTTTAGGGTCAACTCCAACATTTTGCTTGAGTGTAGCTAAAATATCTACTAAACCTAAACCTGTTCGAACTAAAGTCCACGAACCAAAATGTGCAACCATCTGAGGTAGCAGCCAGGTGTGGAAGTGGGAAAGCTTTTCTTTTGTGCAAAATTCCTCCAATTCAGTATCCGTCATGGAGTTTATTGCAGCCAAATCCAATTCGTAAATATCTTGTTTAGTAATTCTCATGGGTTTTAGATTTTTTAAATATAGTTGTGGTCGATAAGCTTGCGACTAGTTGTGATAATTTTAACGTTGACCCTAAACAGGATATGGTTGAGTAAACACAGGGCCCCTTGTTGGAATCATCCCCATGTTGAAACACCCTATCAGTTCTAGCGAACGATAAAATTATCACCTAGTCTCTAACTATTCAAGTTATACTAAATTATAGCATATTAAGCAAATAGAACACAAGTACAATTTTTTATCGGACGTGTGTTGTGATGTTTATGGTTGCTGTGGCTCTGACTACAGCATCAAGTTGTGCGTTTTCTTTAATATCTCTGGTTGTGATGGCTTTAGGTCCAAATACTTGCAGTACTCAAGAGCCGCGAGAATTGCAAGAAAGTCTTCAAGTTCGTTGACGAGTTCTTGTTTGTTGGTAGTATCGCGATCAGGGTGTTTGCTTTGCTCACCGAACCTACGGATTTTGCTTACCGCTTGAATTACCTCAGCCGCTTCTTCTTGCAGTTTACCTAGCAAAAAGTTAACTTGTGCTTCACGCATTGAAGTTGGAGGTAGCTTTGGTTTAGGGTCAGGTGCTTCTTGAACTTCTTGAGTTATTGATTTAAGTGCAGCGTATGCAGGAAGGTAAAATTTATTTGGTGGCTGCAACATCTTCAATGTTCCTTACAATTTGGTCGTACACTGCACGAAAGCAATCAGCACGCTGTGTTTCTGCAACTGCTGCATCAAAAGTAGTAAATGCTGAGGTAGTAGGCGTGTCTTTGATAAGCTTGCAAGCTTCTAGTAAGATTAAGTTTGTGTAGTGTAAAATATCAATTTCACCTGCGGTTTTCTGAGATTGTTTTAGTAGTTCTTCAATGTTCATATTTGTGCTGTAAGTAGTTGTGTATGTCATTAGCAAAGCATCCTAGACACCAGATTAGTGGAGTCCAAGCTTCGTACTGAATACCCTGTGTCCATGAGTATATGTAGAGTGCGCAGGCTGTGCCTGTTATCCAAGGCATAATTTTTACCATGATTTTTCATCCGTAATAGTTTTAGTGATTGTTACCCAGTCTTCGTTAAGATAAGTGGCTACGCTGGCTACAACAAGTTGCCCAATGCCTGAGCCAGTTGTGGTAGTAACTTCTACACACATAGAGTCAGGGTACTTTAGAGCAAACTCGTGTATTTCTCGAATTTCTGTTTGGTTAAATGTAAATATTTGTTCAGTCATATTATTTCTTTAGTGCGGGTTTGTCTAGTGCTTGGTTATAGTTTGTTCTGTGCGTTTCAACATCAAAATCTGGTTGAGGGCTCTTTAGTTTAACTAAAAGCGGGTGCATTAGCTTTTTAGTCAAAGCTTTTGACATTGATTCTAAAACCATATTTACGTCTTTGCCCGCTTTTATGTCTTTAAGAGCTAAGGCTAGTACTTTGAGTCTAGCCTCTTCAGCCCAGTTATCCGTCATAAGTATCCCATGTTATTTTGGGATTGTGTTGTTGGTAAGCTGTTACTAAATCTGGTAAAGTCCAGATGCTTAAAGTTTTAACAGTATCTAGCCAGTTTGAAAACATAGCCCAGTCCGTGCTAAGCATGGGTGGTACATTGATCTCGTCACCATAAGGCTCACCAGGAACGTTGTGTACATCAATCCTGCCACAGCTATAGTGTGTGGTAATTGATTCTGATGTATAAGGTTCACCTTCAGTGGTAAACATTGTGTTTTCAGTAGCAATCTTTGTTTCCGTTTGGGTAAGGCCACGTGTTCTGTACCAGCTCATGCTCGCTGGTCCCATCCAGTTTGTTGAGTATGTTATCATATTCTACTTGCTCCAAATATTCTTTTAGTACGTGTTCAACAAAATCATTGAACGTCATGTCTTTTTCATGTGCCATTTTAAAAAGCACAAGCAGTTCTTGATCACTTAAATCTAATAGAATTTCTACTCTGTTGTCTTCTGCTAATTCAATCATTTTATACCTCTAAATCTATGTTAGTGCCTTTGTCCAAGTCTAGTCGTAAGTTACGACGAACTCGTTCAACAATAATCTTTTCAAATGCTTTGTCTTCTATACGAGCACGATAATCTTCGTCTTCTCTGTCCCTAAGCCGTAGCTTTTGAGCATGATAAGCAGCTAAGAGTCTGTCTTCAATAGTTATTTTCATGGTTCAATTCCAAAATGTGTTAAAATATTTCCACCAATCCACTCACACTTGTTTTCATCAGCAAGGTCAGCAACTCGAGCACACTCTTGAACAAGTAACTCGGCAAATTTGCCTAACTTTGTAGGCATATTTTGGGGATTGTGTACTAGTAATCCTGCTTCACGAGCAAGGTCTTGGTATCTGCTGTTCATTTTGTTTCCTTTGCTTGATGTGTTTTACACCAACCTACGTTAACTGGTGCCCCACGCTTGCAACACCAGTCGTTATACTTTTTTAATGGTGGTATTGGACTACGACGTCCAGCTGAATGGTGGTGCACACAACCTTTGCAATGTTTAGTCATAGTGTTTTCCTTTTTAATAAACAATTATAACACAAAACAAAAGGGGACTCAAGCCAATAATTTTTAGCTTAAGTCCCCTTGGGGTTATTTGCGAGGCTTTTTAGGCTTCTTGGGTTTATCAGGATTTGCTTCAGTTTCTGGTACTACAACTTGATCTGCATAACCAGGTTTGTGAGGCATTACACGAGTAGGTACTGTAGTAGGTGGATTAATATGTGTAATTGGTTTGTTAGGATCAGGTTTAGCCATTATGGTTGTCTCCCCGTTGGAAAGGGCCACGCTGCCTGTGGATTGATCGGAGTAGACTCTAGTTCTGCTGCGGCTTCTTTGTGCCAAATCTTATCGCCAACTTTTGCGTTCCAGTTGTCAATGTTGTCTAGAGTATCTGCTTTAGTTGCCGCCACCCACTGATCTACCATATCAGGTTTAACAGGTTCTTGATATGGAGGTTTAGCCAGCTTTTGATACTCAAGCACAACATAACACGCTGCAAGAGCAAGTCCTAAAATAATAAGCGCTATTTCAATAGTCATAGTTTAATCCCATAAGTTTTCATAATATTTGCCAAATAAACGGAAACCATTGCTAATACGAGCTTGCTCAACTGCCATGCCGTCGTAATCACACTTGTAGGTGTTGTTTGGTCCGTCACCCATTTTAAACATAATAGGCTTGCCATTAGCGTCCCACTCGCAAGGCTCTGAAGTCCAATCGTGAACGCCACTAGAATATTTGTCTTGCCATACACCCAAACGCTTGGCTTCAAAAGCAAAAATCATTTCACCAAGAATCCAGTCCCAACGAAGGAAGTGATTACTATCACAATCCCACTCATTGGCTTTGGGTTCAGCACTGGTAGACTTGAGGTGTTCGGGTACGTCTAAATCATCTGTGTGTGGAGCACCGTGCTTGGTTGCTTGTAATTGAACCAGCATTGGTGCAATAATTTGTGCTAAGGTATGATCCATGCCCCAAGTATCATACTTGTCAATCCTGACATAAACTTGACGTTTTTTCTTTGATTCAACCCACTGGCAAAACTTGCTTAAACGAGTATCTGTGCCGTCTTTGTTCTCTGACAACCAACGACCAAACTCATGAACCCAGTCAGGTTTACGTTTCATGCCAATTTCGTCACGCTCAGGTTTAGCCCACCAGCAAAGCTTTTCAGCAATTTGGTATGGACCAATCCATGTGGTATATTTACCGATTACGACTTTCATAGTGGGTAGTTCCTGTTTATATTAAATGCTTCAAATTGTTCTAGTGCGTTGACTTCGTATCCGTAAGTAGCTGCTTGAGCCCCTGCTTTAAAAGCTTCACGCATCCAGTAGTCAATAACGTTGATGTTCTGTGAGCTTTGTGTTACTGAATACACCTGACGGCGGTTGCTGCCTTGTTCAGGATAAGCATCTTCGTAAAACCATTTAACAAATTCGCGATCAATATTCATACTAGCTCCTTATACATTGATTTTCTACCTTCTGTGCCAAGGATTTCTTCAAAAATTTCATTAGTTCGTTGCATCATAGCACAAGCTAACATTAGTCTTTCATTATCGTTATCAGTCAACAACAACGACTTATCGACTAAAACCATTAGTTCTTGCATTCTTTTAGCAGTATTATTCATTTTATGTTGCTGTTATGGGGGTTACTATAGTTGAGCCAACGAGTCTACGTTCAGGAGGAGTAACTCCATCGTCATCGATTAGAACTATATACATTTTAGTAGCTTCCTGATAAGCGTAAACTGTGCCTGTAAACGTACCTACAATAGTATTAACTGTTACAGGGGTATTAATTTCTATCATTATCTGCCACCTTTATGAGATGAATTTAAGTTTAAAAGCAGGGACTTATCAGTAACTACAATATAGTTGGACTTAGGCATTGGCACAATAGTGTGTTTGTGTTGTTTAGCTACACGCTCACCACACGGCAAGCAGGTATGTCTGCCCAAACGCCAGCGTTGAGGATTAACGTCATTGGTGCAAATCAAACAATAAAACACGGCTTTCTCCTTAAATCAATAATATATTATACTAGAGAATAGCCTGCAAGTCAACTCTGATTTTTTCGAATTTGTTTGATTAGTTCTTCGTGCATCTTGCGTACTGTATTCAAGTAAAGTTGAATAGGGGCACGTTGACCAGGTAGCCACTCAGGAGTTAGTGTAAGTGCAAGTTCTTCATCAGGAGTAACTAAAAGTGTTTTAAGCGAGCCGTCATGCCATCGTAATTTTTCGTAACGAATACGAACTGTAGGCATGTCTTCGTTGCCTACCATACCAACGGGAATCTTTTCTCCCTTAAAACCCATTGGTTTACTTACTGCTACACGGACGGCTCCTTCCTGTTCTAGTCGGTCTAATAACCATAATGGTAAATCTATGGGAATTATAGGTTCAAAGTCTTCTGTGTAGAGTACAACTATCATGGTTTTTTCCTTAATGTCCAAGCATTGCCTGCTTTTTGTTCCCACAGCAGTTCGTCACCAGTTTTCCAACCAGTAGCTTCTATTATTTCGTCATTGAGTGGAAGTATTACGTCTTCGCCTTCTTCTTCAAGCTGAATAACCCAACGATTGTTAGCCATTTGTTTTTTGCTAGAAAATCCACTCATATGTATTTATCCTCAGGGTTACGTCCTGCTTCAAACGCTGCACGCATCCAGTTTGTAATAAACTCAGAACGTTCTAGTTCGTTTGTGAGTAGTTCTAGGTGTTGAAAAAATCTTTCTGACCTAAAACTGTAGTTCTCAGTTTCATCAAACCAATCATCAAAAGTTTCGTATTCTACCATACTGCTTCCTTATAAATAAGTTTGCGATGCTGAATCCAGCCACGCAAGTTGCCTGACCATAAGTCTGAATTAGCACTCACGTGTGTAACACCTGGCTGCCATGTGTCAGGTTCAAACCTGCACATTGAGTCAATATCCATTGGTGTGGCCTGGTGCTCAATTGGACTAGCGTGTACAGGATCGTTTTCAATTAGTTGTTCCCAGATTTTAAACGCTTTGGAGAATGTAGGATCGTTTTTACGATAGCTAACTTGAGCGCAACAACTAGCACTAATGATCTTAGCATCTTCAAGACTAAGTCTGTTAAAATTCTCATCAAAATATTGTAGTTCACCAGTAGGTACATATTCAGCAATCGTAATATAAGGTAAATGCCAGTCGCCTGGTTTAAGGGGTACTGGTAAGTGTGTTGTGTAAGCCACAGTCATTGCTTCTGCAAGTGCTTTAATTTCAGGTTGTGCGTCTGGGTGATTGCGAAGGTGAAAGAAATTTGTCCACTCAGTTCCAGAAATAACTGTTTTCATAGTCATCCAAGGTTCTGTGATGCGGTTAGCAATTTGTTTGTGAATTGCTAATTTATGTGCTAAAGCATCAGCCCAGTGTAGCGCATCTTCCTTAGCACGATTCCATAGTTGTTCTGCTTCTACGGCTACACTACTACCAACTTCTTCGTTGGCTTTCATACCTGGTTGGTTTTTACCCCAACTAACAGGAGTAGCAGGATTAGCACGAATAAACTCATGCATAGCTTTAACAGGAATAGCACGACTTGAGGCACTATTCTTTGACAACATACGATGTGTATTAAGTTCCGCTAAGATAAACCTAGGATACTCGATTTCCATAGTAGTCATGCGTACACCTTGTGGGCATACGCTATCGGCAATAACTTTAGCTGAGATTAGTTTGTGTTTCATGTATTGGGTGTGTTAAAATTGTCATAGGAATTGCAGACCAATCTGCTACGTCTGGAAACAGTGCTCTGTATTCGTATTGGTCATCTCTGTAAACTTCGACCCAAAGCTTGCCACGTCCAGCAAGTTTTAGATCGTAGTCTATTAGTTTGCAAGTTTGGCGTATTTCGTAGTATTCTAGTTTTTTCATTACCAACCTCCATCTGCATTGTGCATTACATAGTTGTAAACTTTGAAATAGTCTGTTAACCAAACTTCAGCTGGAGTTTCTCCACTAAATGCTTTGTTTGGAGAACTCCACCAAGTGTCCACAAGTTTTGACCCAAGCATTGCCGTTAGCAATACTTGGGTTCTTTGTTTAGCAACATATTCTGAAATCATTTAAATAACCCCACTATAAACTTTATTAAATGGTATATTAGTGGAGTAACTAACATTATCCAAAGAAGCCCTACTAACACGTAAAATATCCATGTAAATCCTGCAATAAGTAAGTCTAAAACTTTGTCAATCATACTACAATAGTTTTAAATGGATCGAATCCGTTAGTATCTGGCTCACTAGAACCATGATATCCATGTGGGTTGCACACTAAACGGGTATTACCAATTTCAAAGTCTGTGCAATCATGAGTGTGTCCAAACAACCAAGTTGTGTTTTGCATATCAGCAATCCAAGACCCTAAATCGTTAGCAAAATAGTCGTTAAGCAAACCACCATCAGCTCTCCAACGTGGTGCAATGCACTCACGAGCAGGTAAAAAGTGTGTGACAATAACTACTGGCTTATCGCCACGAGTTTCGTAACTTTGTTTAATGTAGTCTAAGTGCTTGTAGTACAAATCATAAGCATGGCTTGTAGTAAAGTTTCTAATCTGACGGAAGTCATTGATTGCACGTTTAGCAGCATTTTGACTAAAAAAGTTATCAGCAAAACAAGTCCACAATGTAGCACCTACAAACATTACACCATCAAGGGTAATTGTGCCTGGACGTAAAAAGTGTGCTCCACGAGTCTGCTCGCACAAGTCAAGCAGTTTATCGTCAAAGTGCTTGATTGTGCTGCCATAGTACTCATGGTTACCAGGCACGTAAACAACACGTGGAAAGCCTTGGTCTAAAAAGTGCTTGATAACATCCATTGTGTTTGTAGCACCGCTAGCAATGTCACCTGCTAACACAAGCACGTCTTCGCCACGATATTCACTCATGGGATGAGTTTTATAAGGTAGGCGGAATTCTGTGTGAAGGTCGCTGAGCAGTCTGATTTTCATAAAATTTCTCTGTTAAGCCTATATTATAACAGAAAACAAAAAGGGCAGCAAGCCAAAAATAATTAGCCTGTTTGCCCTTTTGCTTATTGGTAAAAAATGTGGTTACCTATTCTGGCAACTAATTCTTTAGTCTTGTTCCATTGCGGTTTGACTGTTAAATTGTGAAAGTACAAAGCCTTGAAACCTGGTAAATGTGCTGTGCCTACGATGACGGCTTTAGCAACTGCTTGAGCTTCATGCCAAGCTGCTCCACTAGGCTCACGATGCCGTTCCATAGTCCACGAAAATTGATGTTTTGCATATACGACTCCACAAATACTTGATTGAAATTCGGTGCGATGAGTTACACGATTAAGTGTAACTTGTGCAACGGCTATTTTACCATGCATAGGCTCACCACGAGCCTCATAGTAAATATTTTTGGCTAAACATAATAGTTCAGCATTAGTAGCTTTTACTGTTTGATATGCAGTATTAAGCACTATTTCTGCCTTACTTAGCGGCAGAGCTATCAGAGTCCCCAGCAGTACTGGAAGTAGCGCTTGTTTTAGCGTTAATTTCATCTTGTAACCTCTTATTCTGTTCCTGAAGACGAGTTATAGAATCCATTAACTCGTTTCGCTCTTTAGTAAGTTGATTAATTGCACTTGTACCAAAATTAAGTTGATTTTGTAAATTTTGAAGAGCTTTAGCCGCTGCTAATGCTGTGCGATTTGGTGGTCTGGGTTCTTGATAAGTAGTACCATCAGGTTTGCTTATTGTAACTGACTCCCCGTTGACCAGGCTATTAATTAATATGTCGTAGCTCATGCTTGTTTGATGTGTGAATGAACTTTCAATTATAACACAAGACCAAGCAGTGCACAAGTGTGTTTTTAAGGTCTGCGCCAACCATGAAATGAAATTGTCTTGAAAAATATTTGCCACAGTGTTATAATAGACAGACTCGGAGAATTTTAATGTCAACTCAACCAAATTATACAGCAGAACTAGAAGCATTAATCTTAGATGTGCTTCTACCAGTATATGAACAACATTGCCGCCAGCGAGGTATTGCTTCATTACGAAGTGAAATAAACCCTGAGTTGTTAAAGCAATTAAAGAAAAAGAAAACAATTCCCCGACTATTTATGCCCAAAATTTCCTAAATATTATGCCAAAACAAGAAGAAATAACTACCTTTACAGACCTTGACACAGGTGATACAATGTACATAAAAGCTGAAAATACTAGAAAGCCTACTCAAGAAGAGTCAGCAGAAATATTAGAATCCTTGACTAAAAACAACAAAGCCATTTTTGAAGAAGCTATGAAAGAGATTGAATTAAAAACCGTTGTAGGCACTATGCCAACAGGCACAGCACTTAAGTTTGATGATGGTAAATTACCGCTACATTTACTAAGTACTGAAGCAATGAACCAAACAGCAGCAGTATTAGCATTTGGTGCAAAAAAATATGCAGAACACAATTGGCGTAAAGGTTTTGTGTGGAGCAGACCTTTAAGCGCAGCAATGCGTCATATCACCGCGTTTAACGCAGGTGAAGACAAAGACCCAGAGTCGGGACTATCGCACTTAGCTCACGCAGCTTGCTGCATTATGTTCCTTTTAGAATTTGAAAAGACTCGTAAAGAGTTAGATGATAGATATAAACCATAATGGCAACACAAGATATAATGTCCATGGCTAGAAGCTATAGCTATTTAACGGATGGAACTTTAAGATATAGACCTAGTAATGAAGGTACAGCAGAACGCTGGTTATTTGTAGACAGTGAAGGCGTAATAGGTAGTGCTACAGCACAAACCTTAGCTAATAAAGTAGGCATCAATGCAAGAGCTGTTGGTGCTGACTATCTTCAAGCTTTAATACCAATTAGCCTACAGCTAGCAACTTGGGCACAAAAAATTATATTTTTAGACCAAGCTAGCTATGATAAAGCCGCTGAAATGTTTCAAGGTTATGAATACGATTGGCTTAGCATAACAGGTAAAAGTGTAGTTTTAGATATTGCAGATAGTTACTTTTATATGTCTCCACAGTTGGTAAATATTTTAAAAGAAAAATTACCAGAGTTAGCACTATAAATGATTGAAGTAAGCGCTAATTATAAAAGACTTGCAAAAGTACTAAATAAAACACGCAAGTCACTTACCCAAACCTGTCATGAACTGGGTATAGACGTAGACGATATAGAAGACCACGTACTTGTAGAAGTAATTGACCAGTGTTCTCATTGCAACATCTGGTCTCAACAGTTAGTAAAAGATTTGGACTACAATCCAGTATGCCCCGTATGTGTTAGGCTAACTGGATTATAGTCTTGACAAGACACCTTAAAACTGCTATAATAATCAATTACCGACAAAATATAAGTATAAAATGTTCAATCAAAATATCCAACGCATCGGCTTTGCCTGCAAAGTTCAGATTTCAGAGTCAAAAGCTGACCCTAAACTGAATCAAACTGGCACAACTATTAAATGGCTTAGTTCACAAACACCTACTCGTGCACGTGAACGGCTATGGGATTTGATGCGTTCTAATGTTCAGGCATTGTCTGCACAGATTGAATGGCTTGGCAAGCAACCACCAGAGCTGCGTATGTTTCGTATTACTAGCGACTTATTGACAGCATATACTCATGATGATTATATGCCATTTTACTTCGAGTCTGACGTAGTCCAATTCCTAGAGTCTAACCTCAGCAAAATAGGTGATCGTGCTAGGGAATTGGATATTCGTCTCTCATTTCACCCAGGTCAGTTTTGTGTGCTTGCCAGTGAACAACCTCATGTTGTTGAAAACTCAATCTTAGAGTTTGAGTACCACTGCGACTTAATCCGCTACTTAGGTTACGGCAAAAAGTTCCAAGACTTTAAATGCAATGTACACATAGGCGGCAAACAAGGCCCCAAAGGTATTATTGCAGCACTAAAACGTCTAAGTCCAGAAGCACGAAATACCCTAACCATCGAAAACGCAGAGTTTACATGGGGTCTTGACCATTCACTAGAATTAGTAGACCATTGTGCTTTAGTGCTAGACATACATCACCACTGGATTCATAGTGGCGAATATATTACACCTTGCGATGACAAGTTCAAACGTGTCGTCGACTCATGGCGTGGTGTTAGACCAACAATGCACTACTCAGTCTCCAGAGAAGATGTGCTTGTCGACCATGATCCTTATATTCGCCCAGACTTAGAACAACTAAAAGCAAGTGGCTTTACAGCATCAAAACTTCGTGCTCATTCAGAATTCTACTGGAATCAAGCCTGCAACAAGTGGTGCTTGAGTTTTCAACCACACGCAGATATTATGTGCGAAAGCAAGCAAAAAAATACAGCATCAAACCAACTATATGAACTTACAACACAAGTTTGAACAAGGCACTAAAAATGCGGAAATCTTTAATACAACAGCTCCTTACAATAATTATCATCAAGGCAGTGCTCCTCGCTGGCTTTTTGTGTGTAGCGCTGGGTTACTGCGTAGCCCAACAGGTGCTGCACTAGCCATTCGCAAAGGATTAAATGCCCGCAGTTGCGGTAGTGCGGTAGACTATGCGTTAATTCCAATTTCAGCCAATCTTATTATGTGGGCTGAAAAAATTGTTTTTGTAAACGAAGAAAACTATAACGAATCACTGGAACTATTTGCAGATCACCAAAGATTACACAATCTAATAATAATGAGAGCATTAGTATTAGATATACCTGATGTATACAACTTCAATGATCGTGACCTTATCATAGAATTTGAAAAGCAAATCGACTGGGTTCGCGCAGTTGGTGGCAAAACCATCTATTAATTTAGACTTGATTTTGTTTGCTTTTTCGAGTATAATATAAACTTACTTTGGAGAAAATATGGCTGGGTATACAAAAGAGTTTTTAATTGATGCTTTTATGAGTCGTTACCTTGGTTGCGACCATTTGTCAATAGAAAAACTAGAACGATTAGAAAAAATGGCTAACGATCTTTATGATCGGGTTGGTCGTGACTCGTTCCGTGTATACGCTTGCTTAGATGCAGAAGCTATCCGTGAATACAAAAATAAGGCCACAGCATGAAAATAAAAGACTTAATTGCAGAACTACAGCAACACGATCCCGAAATGCAAGCTATTCGTGCTGGATACGAAGGCGGAGTTGAGTTTGTTTCAAGTGTTAAGTGTTTTGAAGTTGCGCTAGATGTTAATGCAGACTGGTGGTATGGCAAACATGAAATTTTGCTACACGACTTGCAACGTGAAGAGTTACGCAACTATGAGAAAACACAGGCGGTGCTTATATCATGAAAAAGAAAAAGCTACCTAAAATGCGTAACCGAATAGTTGTGCATATGATTAAGCGTAAATGTGGGGCGCATACCAAGACTCACAAACAATTACGCGGTAAGCTAAACCGCAAATTAGAGGACTAATATGCCAATTATCCCCGCTAACCCTATGAATCCGTACCATGATGACACTTGCCTTTGTGCAGGGTGTAAAGGTATGTACCCTAAATATAAGTAAGGAATCTTATGAAAATCAAATCAATGGAAATGACTCCAACAGCCAATGGCGTACCTTATGACGAGGGATATGCAGAAGTAAAAGACCCTAAAACGGGTGCAGATATTGGAGATTTAGCACCTGGAAGCGTTGAACTAATGCCAGTTAATATCACAGTTGCTGATGGTGTAACTCACGAAGGCGATATGGGTCGTCTAGGCAAATCAGAATGAATCGCCAAGAGCTTAATGCACGAGTTATCAAATTATTTGAAACTTATGCAGAAAAACTAGAACAAATAGTTGAAAAAGCCAAACAAGTTAAAACTGGAGACTCAGTTAGTTGGGGTAGCAGTGGCGGTACTGCTCGTGGAAAAGTAACTAAAGTAATTACTAACGGCAGCGAACAAGTACCTGGTAGTAGTTTTAAAATTACTGGTACTCCCGAAGACCCAGGCGCACTTATCAGAGTATATCGCTCCGATGCAGATGGCAAATACAAACCAACAGATACTATTGTGGGACACAAAGTAAGTACCCTAACAAAAATCTCAGCACTCTAATAACCACTCGGGTTTAAGGAAACCAGAAAACTATCCTTACAGCAATTCAAGCAGGGCTGTGTAAATATTTCTTGAATTTTTTCACACACAATACAAGGAATTTTATGTTTACACCTAGTTTTTATATTGACTCTTTTCAGAGTCTTAAACACGATTTTACTAATAAAGTAATTACTGACCCCACTTTAAATAAAGTTGCTAATGATTTTATTGATGCTCAATCCGCTTGGGCTAAAATGGTAGTTAACAACTCAACAACTGTTACAAAATATTTATTTGATAAACAAACCGAAGTAATGCACCCTAAAAAGGACTCAAAATGAATCCTTTTGAAATTCGTGCACAAATGTTAAGCATGGCTCAAGATTACTTACAACAACAACAAGAAATTAACTTAGATTTTGCTGGACGCACTTTTGAACAACTTTTAAAAGAAGGTAAGAAAGTTGCCGAAGACTGGCAAACTTATGCTCCTAAAATGTACACGTTTGAAGATGTACTAAAAGAAGCAAACAAGTTATACGGATTTGTTAAAGATGTTAAGTAACTTAACACAGCGATTTAGGAATATGTTTAAGCCTTATACGCTAGAAGACTTTATCAGCGAATCAGATCCAAAAGATTACAAAGACATTCAGCGATTAGAAGCCGTTTGGCAAAACTATCAAGAACGTAAACTTTTTAATAACTGTTATTAAACCGCGGTGAGTCAGGGTAAAAGCAAGTCTCATAAGCTCCGCTTAGAAGGTTCGAGTCCTTCCACCGCAACCAATTCTATACCGACAGATAGTAGCCAGTCTATAAAAGAAAACAGAAGCCCTAAACTAAGGTTTAGGTTTACCAAACCAAGGTAAACCTAAGCCTTATTTTATTTATACATATGAATTTATTACAAAACTTAGAAAATATTTACCATACGTATACTACTTTAGTCTATCAACTACTTTGTATGTTCTTAGCAACACTTTGTATTGCTATGTATGTTTTAACACAATTTAATTATGGATATATGGAAGCATATAAAGCACAGATTGATATGTTACGACAAAGAACAGAAGGTCAGTCAAAACAATTAATTGTATTAGAAGAACGATACAAACAACAACAGCAAGAGTTTAATGCTTTTAAAAGTAGAACTATTGCAGTAGAAACTAATTTACAGTACGAAATTCAAGTACTTAAATCCCCCCAAAAACCAATCACACATTTAAAGAGGTAATATGTCAGACGGAGGAAAAGGCTCAAAGCCAAGACCTATTAAGGTATCAGACCAAGAGTACGAACTACGGTGGGATGCAATATTTGCTATTCCTGTTGATAGCGAAACAGATAAACCTACTCGTAACAACGAAGAGACTCAACAAGTTCAAAATATTAAAGTTGACAATTCTGGTAAAAGTTTGTTATAATTATTCTTTAAGGATAATCTATGAACTCAAAAGCATTAATGATTATGCCTGCTTACGGCAGAGAGTATAAAACTAGCGAAGAAGCTAAAGCTGACTGGAACGCTGGAAAAGATTTCAAAATAATATGCGGCCCCTACCTTTCAATCAGAAATATAGAGCATCTTAAAACTACTTATAGTTCTGTATGGATTGACTTAATTACAATAGTGGTTAGAGTAGTATAAATAACGCGAGTATGGGGGAATCGGTAGACCCAGCAGACTTAAAATCTGCCGCGTAATGCGTATCGGTTCGACTCCGATTACTCGTACCAAACAATATCTCGTTCGTCTAGAGGCCTAGGACACCACCCTTTCACGGTGACTACATCAGTTCGAATCTGATACGAGATACCATTTTTAGTAGCGAATTTATTAGCTATTGCGTGTAAGCGTTATTCTCCTCCCTGACGCTGAGGCCACCTGGATGTAGCAACCGGGCGCTACTAAAAATGGTATGCAGCGTTTAGTGTAGTGGGAGCACACGAGTCTGTGACACTCGTAGATATGGATCGAAACCATAACGTCTGCCCGAACAAAGGACATAATATGTCAGCTGAAAAAATATATGATATTGTTTGCGGTATAGTTGTTGTTGCAGGCATAGTTGTTATTGCATACTATTTACTATTTATTAGGTCTTAAAGTGTTCACGGACGCACACAGCACTGTCACTGCTGTAGATGGGGATCGTTACCCCATAAGACCGCCATATTTTAGCATTATCAAACCTTAACTGCACGGTGATACCTAGTTTGCTAGCGGCGAACGGGTCTGGTAAGAAGCCCTGGTATCAGATAGTGCTAAAATATGGTAAGAGTAGGGTGGTATGTACGCAATCTCTTATTGCGGAGGATCGGGATTCCTGAGCCAGCAACACTGGCACCATATATAAGCATGACTTTTCCATAGTTTTTGGACTTAACTGACCGCTGCTCCAAAACAGTGGTGTTATGGATGTAAGCGTGCTTATATATGATTATTATTTACAGAAAGCACACATGACAGACGAAACAAAAATTACACTAGGCAAACAGTATTTTACTAAAAATAGTGGAAGCGTATACGAGTTTTATTTGTCAGGCGAAATTGAAGATGCTACTGAGTACACAGAATGGTTTGACACTATTCGTAATGCTCGTGCAACTGACACAGTTAAAATTTACATTAATAGTTGCGGAGGCGATTTATATACGGCTCTGCAATTTTTGCGTGTGCTAAGCGAAACTGCTGCTCATGTAATCACATCAGTTGAAGGCGCTTGTATGAGTGCAGCAACAATGATCTTTTTACATGGTGACGAGTTTGAAGTAACTCCGCACTCACTATTTATGTTTCACAACTATTCAGCAGGTGTATTCGGCAAAGGCGGCGAAATGTTTGACCAACTTCAATTTGAGCGTGCTTGGTCAGAAAAGTTTTTAAGTGAAGTATATCACGACTTTTTAACACCAGAAGAAATTCAATCTATGTTGAACAACAAAGATATTTGGATGACTTCAGAACAAGTAATGGCTAGAATTGATATTGTTCTAGCAAAAATGGCTGCACTGCAGGAACTCAATGAAGAATCTGTGGCGGTTGTGGAGTAAAGCATTAGGTGAAAAATCTGGCAACACTGATTGTGAGGCTGATAAAGTAGCCATAGTTCGTACAATAATTGTACTTAGCTACATAATAACAAATTTGTTTATTGTAGCGGGAGTTATAAGGCACTGGTAATGGCAAAAACATTTGGTAGTTTAAAGTCTAATAAGTTAGATATGTTGGATAAGTTGACAATGGGCAAATTTGCAGATTGTCGAATATGTGATATTATTGAAGATAATTTTGAGTATCTTATATGGCTAAACAAACAAGGGTTTGTTAATTTTACAACTCCTGTTATGACCGATCTTTTATCTCGTGCAGGTTTCAAAGAAGCCGAAGAACATTACAAAAATGAGATTGAGCCGTGGGAGAACGAAGATGTCCCCCTTTAATTATACTACGTCTAATATGTACGAAGTATTAGTATGGGCAATTGACGAACATGGGTTTGTTCAGGTAGAATTAGTACCACTAGAGGTATAAGCGGGATTGGTATAGGGGTTGTGCCCTAGTCTTCCAAACTAGAGAGATCAGTTCGAGCCTGATATCCCGCTCCACTTTTTCGAGTCGCGCTTGTAGCTCAATGGTTAGAGCAGCGGACTCATAATCCGTTGGTTACTGGTTCGAGTCCAGTCGAGCGCACCATGAAATATAATTATTCTGACTGGTATTTAAAACACAAAGG
>Ga0222712_10003190_pt1 | contig 18065 bp, 21 predicted proteins | sample C33_657DmetaG_FD_165043 | JGI IMG/M metagenome (GOLD analysis project Ga0222712, IMG submission 165043) | Estuarine water microbial communities from San Francisco Bay, California, United States - C33_657D | ecosystem: Environmental > Aquatic > Marine > Unclassified | place: USA: California...
ACTACCGCGACAAGTTTCCCCCAAACAAGCGCGTGGTGCTACGGGAACAGCCACAGGAGGCCATCTCGCTGACCGACGACGATTTGCTCAAGTTTCAGCGGCTTGCCAACGAACGTGAGAACGCTGTGTGGGAGTGGGATCGCCGCTTCCATGGGATACGCCCCGGTCTCTCAGAGGTCGCATGAAATCCATTGTCTTACAACTGCCAGAGCCGCCGTCTGCGAATGTCTACTGGCGGCACAACCGAGGCCGCATCCATCTCTCGACCGAGGCCAAGCGGTATCGAGAGACGGTGCGGGCTGCATACAAAACACAGCAAGGCACCAGTAAGATCGCGTTCCCTGATGGCGTCGTTGCGCTCGTCTTTGACTGGCGGCGGTCTCGCAAATCCGGTGATCTAGACAACCGGTTCAAGCAGGCCCTTGACGCCCTGCGTGGCGTAGCGTACACCGACGACAACCAGATCGTTGAGATACACGCCTATCGCTCAGACGTTGAGCCAAAGGGTACGCTCACCCTCACCCTCTCTAACGGGACACTTACCAAGTGACCCCGCCTCTCGTGCGAAAGGAACTCATCGTTGAATGGGATACCGAACTACGGCTCATGAACGCGCTCCGCGATAAGTTGCTGGCTCGCGGCCTCAACGCATCGAACGTCTGCATCGTTACGGTCTCGACCGACTACTCCTCAGTCATGGGCCAATACCTGCGACACCAGCTCACTGACAACGGCGAGATATGTCATGGGTTCGGGGTTGACGTTCCCTACCCAGACCAACCATTCGACGACGCATGTGTGCAGGTACTCTGCAATATCTTCAGGCTGCACCGTGATGCCACCAAGGATCGTACCATCCTACTAGTAGAAGCTGGCGTGATTCGTGGAGGCAACTATGCACGAGTCGTGGATGTCATTCGCCACGACCTGCAGATGACCGAACCCATACTAACACTCGCTATGTTTGAGAATGTGCATAGCAAGTGGACCTGTGATTTCGTTGGAGAATACTATGACGACAGCAGAGAAGACCTGACCTTCTGGTGGGAACAACCCAACAATCACTGGATCAGCTAATGCGATTCGAACTCGATAGCCACCGCCGCACGGTCGGCGTCACCACCGTCGCCTCATCCAACGGGCAGACAATCACGCAACGCCGCAACCTCGATCTGGAAGCCAAAGTCCTGACCGCCCGACACCTGTACTTAGCCAACCAAGAAGACACCCAATGCCAAGCATTGAGCAGCTAAACCTCGAAGCATCCAAGACAGGTGGACGCAAGTACGATAGCGCCTATCATGTCCCCGCGAAAACGGTGCCGACCGCCAAGGCCAAGGTAACGCAAGGCGGCAGCGGACACTCATCCAACCACAACGCTTAGACCCTTATGGCTGGCAAGGGCAGCACTCGACGACCCACCCAAGTGCCGACGACCACATGGGTCACGAACTTTGAAAAGACCTTCCCCAAACCGAAAGCGTCATGAAATGCGAAACATGTGGCACGGAGGAATACGACGAGCGTGAGCCCATGTACGGCTATGCCCAAATCCGGTGCAAGTGTGGCTTACGCCCTACCCCACGCATCAGTGCCGACAGTCTCCCGCAGAAGCCGAAACGCCCTGTCAATGGTGGCAACGGCTTCATGAAGGGCGGCATCTTCTACGGCACTTGCAGGGCTGCGTCCTGCGGCGCGTCGTTTGAGTCTGCGCATCCCAAGCAAACTTGTGGTGCGCTGGCCTGTCGTCACTGGGCGAAGAACCGCACGGGTGAGATGATCGAGCGCACCTGCTATTGCGGTACACGCTACCTCACACGAAAGGCGCATCAGGGACATTTCTGCGGGAAGAAGTGTCGCCGTAAGTTGACAAACCAGCGGGATGCCGCAGGGAAGAAAGCCAAGCTCCTCGCGCAACGCACACGGCGACTGGCCGACACCCCAGCCCTGCCGCTGGACCCACGCCCTACGGCACCGCCACCCACGCTAACGCTGCGACGGCTCCAACCACCACCCACTGCCCAGCCGCCAGCAGGCGCGACAGTATTGGTGGATGCGCTTGGCGCTCCAGTATGGATAATGCTGCCACCTGACCAGCAATCACCGCGTCCTTAGCCAATAGCAACGAGTCTGCTACCACGATAGCCACCCGAAGGCCAGCCACCGACGACTCCAACGAGGCGACCAATGCATCCGACGCCAGCCGTTCCCCCTGTACCGCCGCCACCAACGCCATCAGCGCAGGACGCAGCGTATCCGGCACGGCCAGCAGGATGGTGTCCACCCGTGCAAATGTCCCATCGGTTACCGCCACCGCCTGCACCCGCCGAGTCGCCGCCGTTGCCACGAGGCGAGATAGGGAATCCCCCCGTCGGGTGGCGAGTGCGTAACGGGCGGCTAGGCTGTCGGCGCGGTCCGATGCCGCGATAATCTGGGCACGAGCCGAACGGCTCTGCTCCATGTCACGCCCTGCGTGACGCTGTTCCCGTCCGTACAGGAACACAACTAACGCCACCACCAGTGACCACTCGATAATCTGTTTGGGCAACTCGCGCATCATCCGAGACGCTCGACGATTCGGGCACTGGCGACTGCGTCACACAGGGCTTCCACGCCGTCCACGGGGAGTACGTTTTCCAAGCCCGAATCGGACAAGCATACATGCATGGCCTCGTGGTAAAACACACGCCATTGCATCTCACGCCTCAGCCGAGGCGCAATCCAAATCGTGCGATGCTCAGCATCCCACAGCCCCCATGCCTCGCGTCCATCCTCGGTCAGTAGCCCTTTCCGGCGTTTGACCACGACCGGTCCCCCGACGCATTGCACTCGTCGGGGAAGCGCAGGCCACTTCCGAGTCTTCATAGCCGACTTCCTACTAGAACGCGACAGCTCGGACAATCCGTAGCCCAATCCCCAAGGCGACACAGATGCCGACAAACGCCGCGAGGATGACTAGCACCGACCGTGCAAAATCACGGAAGCGGGGTGCGGGTGGTGCAGGGCGCACCGTAGTGACTGGGGGAATCTCTAGCTTCGGACGGCGTGGCATGGACATCGGACACTCCTGTTAGTTGCAGTTCCATTTCCGCAGGGATAATGCCTTGCGCGTCGGCTTGCCCTTGTCGTCCTTCATCGCGCCCGGCATGCCAGACATTCTAGCACAAAACGACTTTCTTCGCTTCGCTGGCTTGCTATCTGGGTCCAGCTTACTCGGCTTCGTCGTGACCGCCATACTCAGGGTCGACCCCGGATTCTCCCGGCGATAGGACGCAATGCCCTTCCGATTCAATCCGCCCTCTGGGTCTTTCCCTTCCTTGCGCTTCCACGCACCCGGTCGCTTCCCGCTAGTTGTTGCCATCGTTGTGCTCGTTCCGAATAGGGAGTCGGATATCCGCGTTCCGTATATCGGGCTGCGGTTCATGCGTATCATCCAGCGTCTCCATCAAATAACAGTGACCCATACAGCTGCCGCAGACGCAGACTCTGCCGTCTTCGTCGACTCGTTCGCCTGTCGCATTACAATGCGGACACGCGACCCGCAGCGTCTGGCCTCTAGCCATCATCCTCTTGACTGACAAAAATAGCGTTCAGCTTTTCGCGCACAACCTCAATCGTCATCTGCGCGGCCTCACCCTGCAATGCCGGATGGTCCAAGCAGTCGTCGAGCGTCATATCCACTTCCGCCCCAACCTCTTGCCGGATCAAGCCCGTCATCTCGTCCTGCTCATCCCGTCTCATTTCCCCTTGCTCCCCTTGGTCACACGGTAGGCAGGCACCACGGTATGACGGCCATCTAGCCCCTCGCGTGGTACCCGCTGGCACTCCAGCCGCCCCGTCTGCTTGAACAACCGTAGGTGGCGGGCAATACTGGTACGGCACATCCCCGACGCATCCTGCATTTCCGTGATCGTCGTGAACCCGCCCGGGTCCTTGACCGACCGCTGCGCCTTGCGGATCGCCTCCAGCAGCTCGTTCGTGGTAATGCTCACCATGCTAGGGTCTCCAGACGGCAGGAGGTTTCGGCTTCAGGAAAAACGGCTCGACCTCAAACTTCCCGTCACGAATCACTATGGTAATCGCACCAATGTCCGCCAGTGTGTTTGGCGCAATCTTGTGGACGTACGCGGTCGCTAACTGCCATGCGCCGGTCTGAATCAAGCGGGTCGGGTAGGCATTGTAAGTATCGGCATACCGGTGCATATGCGAACGGACTGCCAGATCAGGGTGTCGTTCCCCCTGCATATGCGCCTCGCTCCATATCTCGTAGGCCGCTGAGTTCACTGCCGTCATCTTGGTCCACGGCCTCACGCCAATCTTGCCATGATGGGCAAAGTCCAACTTGACATCCTGAAACTCCGCGACCCACTTCCACCAGCTGGCCGTCCCCGACTCGACATCCGTAATCACAGGCCGCCCATCCTTCTTCAGCCCCACCGCGACCCGTTCCTCAAAGGCTGCCGATGGCCCCACATGGGCCTCGGTGCCTCGGACAAACAAAAGCGCCGTCGGCTCTAAAGCCAAAGGCGCTCGGAGGACTTCGTTGAGAACAGCGGCTTGTGCGGTCGGGTTGCCTGATAATATCTGCGTCGTGCCGTGGTGGTTCCCATCAACGGCGTCCCCATTACACACCACCAGCAGGTCGGCCTTGAGCTTGTCGCGTCGTTGCTCGACCGACTCCCAGTATCGGTGCCACCCATCCCAGAGCCAGCGTTGCGCTCGGCTATGGGTATAATGCCCCCCATCATCCAGCGACACCTGCGGCGGACAGAGTGCCGTCGTGCCGCCACAATGTAAGTCAGACACCACCGCAATCAACAGCGTGTCTGCCTTGAACCGCATCGAGGTGTTACGTTTGGGCATAGCTGAACGGTAAGAGGGTCCAGACGGAACGCAAGGGGTCAGACCTGACGCAGGACCTTGATCCGGTCGCTGATAAGGCGGGACTTCTTCGCCACCCCATACCCTTCCCGCTGATCGCCTACCGCCCCATCTGGTATGGTATTCCCCTCAATAACGTCGAGACGTTTTGGCGTCTTGCCCACCACAATCCCGATGTGGGCGTACCGCTGGAGCTTCGGGAAATAGAACACCACGAGGTCGCCTAACACCGCTTTGTCCGCCGGCAGCAGCCGCCCCGAATCGACCATAAACTGTACCCGACCACTGCGTTTCAACTTGCGGGTCTCCCCTGCCTCGTCCAGACAGCCCCACGCAAAGGCCGCGCACCACGCCGACCCCACTGGCGAGCCAAGCGCCTTCAGCCAGCGGTCAATCAATGGGCCGCGATTGCTGCCCTTTGGACTCTCGCAAGTACCTACGTACTTGTATGCCGTCTCAACTAGCTTCGGCATCCCACACGGCTCCATCAGCCCGACGCTGGGCGATCTCGATCTGCGTCTTGTTCGTAATGTCCATCGAGGCGGACTTGAGGCCCACCCGTTGCAGGAAGGCCAGCAGCACCTTCTTTCCGTAGGCGGTGCAGATACCCAGCGTCAGCACCCAGAAGTCCACCCACGATAGGCCCTGTTCGTGCTGAATGGCTCCGTGCGCCACAAACACAAAGCAGGCAATCGCCAGTAGCCTTGTGAGGGATAAGCCCCGCAGACGGTCATCAAGGGGCGCGATGCCCCATTTGAGGATGCTCAGTAGGGTCTTCATGGCTTCCGCGTTTTTATAAAGAGTGAGGATAGGGAGCCGCGAAGTCCTCGGACAAGGTCTGCTTCCTGCTTTCGACGTGTCTTGAGCACCTGATGGACCTTGCCACTAGAGGATGTAATCTTCACAAGGGGGCGCACGGTTGGCGAAAAAATAGCCATCAGTTGCTTGCGTAAGCCTGACTGTTTCATAGGCCGCAGTGCACGTCGGGGCGTTGGCATTAGGGGCAAGCCGAGTCTACGGCGTTCCGAGGGTCACGGCAGAGCATCCGCTTGATGGCCTCGACCTTGACTTCTAGGCGGTCAACGTCTGCTTTTTCCGCTTTGCTGGCTACCTGCCCATTCAGGATGGTTGCAGAGACGGCCAACGTCACAATAAACACGGCAATGTTCCATGAGTTGCGCTCAAGGAAAGCATCAAGTCTAGGGCTCATGGTCGTGGTGTCGTAAGTGATTCCTGCGCCATCCGTCCTACATCCATTTGACGGTGCCAGTCGTGTACTCGGTCTTGAATATTCAACAAGACAATCGCCTTCTGCTGATCGGTCAAACCTCGGTATTCCGCACCGCTGATATACTCGCGTAGTGCCTGCTCCTTGGCTGCACCGACCTGCCGGAGATACGCCTCGTACTCCTTCCCTGATCGCTCGTACTTGACGCCATTGAGCGTTGAGGACTGTTCAGGCCGTGTCAGGCTAATGCCGAGTCGCGCAAACTCCTTCGTGACGTTGTTCTCGCGGCTCTGACTACCTCGTAATGGCGAGAAGACATCCGCAATACGCTCGCCAGCAGACCGCGAGGGGTCTCTACCCAGTGCATCCACAGCGACCGGATTGAGCTGCGAAAGACCGGGAAGACGCGCCCGAAAACGTTCCAACGCACCATCAGGCCGACGCTCGGTATCATCCATCGACCGTGCAACCTGTCCCAATACCGATGGAATAGGAATCGCCGAAGCCACAAACTCACCAACTTTTTCCAGATTTTTACCCGGTAACTTGAGTGTGCTAATTGCACGGTCAAGTGTTTCCAGATAGACCTGCTGGGTCAGCATCTTCAGTGTCGTCCCAACGGCCGCCATACCCCGTTCGGACTTCGTACGCTCTGTATCATTTTGTTTGAGGCCGCGCATCGCCGCGCCCGTAAACAGTGGGGCCATGATCGGCATAAAGGGGCGAATGTCTATCCACTCTTTTCCAATGCGGATACTCCACGGCTTACGGCCCTCTGCCTCAAACTGCTCCCGCTCAGCCTCCGTGTCTGGCAGAGCCGTTGTGAGTAGCCCCTCCGCTGCCAGTTGATAGCCCGCCGCAATCAACGCCGTTCCTACTGCGGCCTCAGACACAATACGGGCCTGTGCGACGGGATGCTTACTCATGAGGAGGCGGACAAGGCTCAGTGGACCAGCAGACAGTATAAGGGATTGTCCACCAATCGCTGAAGGAACGCCAGTAAAGGGCACAGTAACGTCAAGTCCAACAGAAAGCGCCTGTGCGCTTCCTTGCATTACTCTTTCTTTGTCGTAACGCAGTGTGCCTTCCTTGGCAGTTGGTGCCTTCGCTGCCATATGCATCACGCCCTGCTTTATTGTCGAGGCCGCTTTAGATAAAAGATTCTTATTACGAAACGTGATATAGTTTGCATGATCGGATGCCCGAAATACCATCTCGTCCGTTGGCGTAGCAAAGAGCCGAGCCGATTCAGACTGTAGCCGGTCTTTTGACAACCCTTGTGCGGCCGCCATGGCCTTTGACTGGGTGTACATAGAAAAGTCATAGGCGGCTCGCCAGTACGGGCGGTCCACCGCTTCCATTGCGCCAAGAACGGTGTTGACTATGGCATCGCTTACATCATTGGTATATCGCGTTTCGCGATGTTCGAGCACTCGTTCAACGCCTTCTGCATCCAACTGGACAGACAGTTCGGTAGAAAACTTTACGACCGCCGCCTTGACCTGTGCCATAATCCCACCCTGCTCGGCGCGGCCAGCAGCAGCGGCGGCTCGTGCAGCGGCAACGGTCGGAGCCGCGCCCTTCTTCGCTCCCCGCCAGAGAGTGCCAAGCCCTTCACGATCAAGCGACCACATCATCTCTCGGTATTGATGCGGAGTAAGGGTCAGGTCGCCAGCGGAATAAGCCTTGCCAACCGCACGGATGTAGTCAAATCCAACTTCAAGAGGATGCTGAACTAGGGTACGAACGCCCAGCGAGATGGAGTTGCCGCCCAGCGCACGAAGCGGAGTTACGATGCTACCAAGGAACGCGGCCTTGACCGCCGTGCCGGCCTTCTCCGTTCGACTCGCTGGACGTAGCCGAGCCGTTTCCTTTACAAGCCGCTCACGGGCCTGAGCGCAGGAATCAGCCATTTTTACACGCCTGCGCTGCGGCTTCAGCCAGTTCTCGTATCCGTAGCATGACCTTATCTGTCATTGGGGTGTCTCCTAACTGTTTCTTTGCCTTTACAAGCCACACCGTAGGGTCCACGCTGTATTTTGCTGTCTGTCGGAAAGAGAAAAGCCCTTGCCCATACCGTTCTTTCCCCGTGATTACATATCCAAGCAACTTATCCGCTGACTCCTCCAAGCGGTCGTGCATTTCTAGCGCTTCTGTCATCTCTGTAGCAGACAGTGTTCCAGATTCCATCGCTTGTGTCAGTCCCTCTAAAATCTGCGTATTCTGCCCAGCAACTAGCATAAGCCCCTTAATCTGCGGACCAGTTAGGCTCTTGACTTTTTCCGCATCAATCATAAGCGGGTTTGCAACAAGCTCACGCGCAAAAGCGTTGGCTTCTTCTTCCTGCTTTGCAACCGTAGTAGGCGTCTTGCCGATACTACCAGTTTCTCTTCCCTTGTCAACTACCGCTCGTAGCCGTGCCTCTGTAGTTCTGTCAAGTCCAAACTTTGCATAGTTAAGAAACTCTCGAATCGGTCGTGCAGTTCTGTCCGCCTTGAGTGGGACGTTCATATCCCATGAATCGGGGTAGCCCTTGCTTCCCGCTACATCCGTATCTGGCGGCGTTTCCTCAATAGGTTTTGTAAGGTCGGCATACCGCTGCTGCGCGTCTTCTGGCGAAATGACCCGCCGAGCTAGTTCAGTCTCTAGGGTAGTCAGCTCTAGTGTCCGACGCTCCATCTGCCGTCTGGTTGCACCAAGCTCCTGCACCAGTTGTAGCGGCATGACTGATTCAGCATCTTCAAGATTGCCGCCGCTCCGCAACTCTGCGGCCTCAGCGTAGTCTGGATGGTCCTCAATACTAGACACAAACGCCATATCCTTATCCTGCTGCGTCGAGAGCGTTGCATACTCCGTCACAATCGCATCGTCGCCAGCCAGCTTCAGGTTCGACGTGGCGACAAGCCGACCATCAACCCGCCGAAGCTCTGGATTGGGACCAGAGATTGTCCGAGCACCGGGAAATGGCTCGATTCCCGAAATGCCGCCGCGAACCCCACCAATCGGTCCCTCTCGTGATGCCTGCTCTTGCCGCGCCTCCAACTCCGCTTGCCAGTTTCGTGGACCAAAACTCACCGCGCCTTCTGGCGAGCTAATGACCCCAGACGGCTCCAGCCCGCGACCCACGGCAGGCGTTACTCGTGGCGCGTCAGCGGGAATACGAATCGGCTCGTTTAGGTCACGCCCAAAAGATGCCGTTTCCAGTCGCTCGGTCGCTGCAGCTGGTGCCTGCGGAAGTTCTCGCGGCACTCTGGCTGCAACAACCGGCTCTACGCCAATGTTGTCAAGGGCAGTCGTCAACGCAGACGGCGGCGTTCCCACGGCTGCTGGGATGGCTACTTGTCCGCCGGGCCGACGAGTTGTTACCGCGTCAAGGCTTAGCCCAAGCGCTTTGCGCCGAGCTGCACGTTCGGTGTCTGCTGCTTCTATTGCATCGGCTTCTTCTTGCTCGTTTCGCCGTTTGTCTTCAAGCGCGGCCTGTCTTTCTCGACTATGGGCATCAAACGCTGCCTTGCCCTCGGCTTTTTGTTCTTGCGTTTGTTTAGCAAGTGCCTTTTCTACGTCTTTTGCCAGTTCTCGTGCTTGCCACTCCTGCGCGACTCGCTCTTCTTTCCGTAGCCGTGTGGTCTCTGCCGTTCTCTCTGCTAGTGTGGCTGCCGTGGTCGTCACGACGGCCTTCCGTTCCTGCTCCTCTTCCTGCGCGAGTATTGCAAGTTCCGCGTCGTCAGCTTTCTCGGCGCGAAGTGTTGCCTTTCTTGCTTGGCGTATCGCTGGCACATCAATAAGGGTACTGGCTGCACCGCCCATCAAGCCGCCGCCAACAGCCCCGCCAACTGCCGCTTCTAGCAACCGATTCCGAAGCTCTTTCGCCTGCAATGGCGTTCCCGTGCCAACACGAGTGCCACCATACTGCACCCCTTCCTGCACTGCTTCCGTTGCCGCTTCCGTCGCAGCGCTTTTCATCGTCGCACGAATCACCGTGCGCGTCAGTCCACGTTCTGCTGCTTCCTTAACAATCGTTTTTGCAATGCCACGGGATGCCAACTTAGAGGCCAATTGATTCGGCGTGATGCGGTCAAGCAGCGCCACGGGGATTGCAAGGGCTGCCGCAAGCCCGTCGGCCTCAACGCCCATATCGGCCAGTTCCCCGCGAATCCCACCAAAGGCCATCCCGCCAGCTACCGCCGTGCCTGCAACTGGACCGCCCATTGCCGTTGCCGCAATGACGGGAGCCATCGACCCTACTGCCGTGCCCGTCTTTCCCACGAGGTATTCAAGAATGTCACGACCACCCTTGATATTGGCCATTGTCCCAACACGCGGCGCATAGTTGCCTTGCCGATTCCTTGCCCACTTGATAAGGTCTTTTCCTATTGTGGGCTGCGTCGTATTCAGGCCAGCATCCGCCCGATACCCACTCCCCTTTCCTTTCGACGACGCATCAAGCACCTGACCAAGAGCGCCAGCGCCAGAGATAACGCCACTAGCAATGCCCTTGCCAAACTCCTTTACGGAACCAGCAATGACGCCGGAACGTGGCTTAGGCTCGTCGCGCCAGTTCGGACTATATCCGGCTAACGGATCATCAGGCGGCCTCTCTGCCGGCGTCGGCTTACTCCGCCAGTCTGGGCTATAGCCGGAGAGCGGATCATCCCTACGCGGTGAGCCCTGCGCAGCCATTACGGAGTGACCCTGTACTGTGCGTCCAGCTGAGCCTGCGTCAACCTGTTGCTCCCCGCCTTGTCCGAAAGAAGGTATGCTGCCTGATCTTTAGTAATAGATGGCTTTGCTACAAGAGAAGGCAATGGCGGAGCTTTAGCTCCGGTTGCCCTAAGCAGTGCGTCTGGACCAACTCGCTCCGTCACAATAGATAGTGCCTGAGCTCTTGCTTCAGCCGGAGGCAGGCCCCCAGTATGAAGATTAGTGCCGGGGATTGACTGGCCCTTCATCAATGCCTCCGTCACAAGCTCAACAGAGCGGCGAATATCAATATTTTGTGATGCAACGTCTCTATTCATTTGAGACGCACGATTTCGCTCATTCTCTCCCTTTGTAAACGCATTGGCCGCTTGCGTCTTGCGATCCTCATATGCCCGTTCATCGGATATACCCGGCTCCGCCTCGGTTCGCAATGTTGCGCGCAACAGCGCAGCCCGTTTGTCTGCAGCTTCGGTGAGCGCCGCCTGTTGTTGTGCGGTACTTGGAACGCTATAGCGACTACCACCAAGCTGCACTGAGTTTTGCATGGTTTCATCCATTGCCGACCGGTCCGCCTGTTTGCCCTTCAAGATTTTCGACAGTTGCTCTTGCGGGTCGTACTTCGATGGTAACCCCACCGGTGCAAGTGTTAGCCCTAGCCGCGCTGTCTTTGCTGGGGATTGCTCTGGCTGTGGCGTAGAGATTGCGGACTGGCTGCCCATAATATCCTGCGCTATGCCCATTCCCCTTGTTACATCTCGCTGTGCCTTGCCGCTGGCAATGTTTGGGTCGACTACAGTTGCTCCATACTGCCTCAACTGTATCTCATCCATTGCAAGGGCACGAGCGTCCTGCTGTTGCTGGCGGAGTTCAATCCGTGCATTCCTTGCTTCTTCTCTTGCTCGGTCTTCCTCTAGCTCTTTCAGCTTACGGGTCCGCTCACGGTCAGACGACGCGCCTTCAAGGATGTTGCCGAGCGCAGCGATAAATGAGTTGACGGCCATTAGACGTTATTCCGGTTCATGTAATCGTAGTAATCATCGATTGTTGTGCTGCCGCTTCCCGAACCGACTGGTGTGTTTGGTGTCGGTGTCGGTGCAGGTGTTGGTGTCGGTGTTGACGCAGGTGTTGACGACTTCGGCTTCAGAAAGTCTTTGTACTTTTCGGGGTCGAATCCTGCCCCCCGCATCGCCGCTGCAATCGCTTCCGGTGATGCATCGGCTGGAAGCTGTGCCAGTAGAGCTACAAGGCGATCCTGCTGTTCCACCTCAAACTTTCTGTCCGCCTGACGCACCATCTCTGCCTGAGCCGCTGCATCAAGGCCATACGTCTTACCAAACTGCGCGGCTTGCTGCGCGAGCTGCGCCTTATTGTAACTCAGCTGCTGACCGAACTGGTCCTTCTGCATGGCCAAGTTCTGCTGGAACTGGTCGTTGCTCGCCTTGAACCTCTCCGCATCGAGGCCGTGACTCTTGGCAAAGCGATCAGATTCCGCGCTCAGGTTGGCGTTGAACTGCCGCGTGGCCTCGGTCACCTTGCGCTCGTCAAGCCCAAACTGCTTACCAAACTGACTCTCCTGACTCGCCAACTGCTGACCGAACTGACTTTCCTGTGCAGACTGTCTTCGTGTATCAAGACCCAACTGCTGTCCAAACTGATTTTGCTGATTGGCCAACTGCTGGCCAAACTGCCCTTCTTGGCTCGTCTGACTACGCAGCCCCATCGCGTTGGCAATCGCTGCCTGACGGTCCTGTGCCATTGCATCAGCGACACGGGTTGTCAAGTCGCCTTCCATCTGGGCAATCGCTCGCGCCTGCTGACCAGCCAGACCTGACTCCTTCTCAAACCCAATAGAGGAAGCAGCCAAGCCGCGTTGTGCCAGCCGTTCCTTCTCAGCCCGAAGCTGTCCAGCAAAACTGGCATCCAGCTCAGCGCGTTGCTGCGCTCGCAGGTTCTTGACGGTTGCCTCGTCGTAGCGACCCGGTGCAGACATCGCTTCCTGTACCCGTCGTTCCAGTTCAGAGTTAAGGCCAGAACTTGGCTGTACCTGCGCCTGTGGTTGTGCCTGTGCCTGCGCTTGTGGCTGTGCCTGTACTTGTGACGGCGCTTGCGCTTGCGCTGGGGCAGAGCTCTGTGCGGGAGCCGCACCCTGTCCATCACCGCTTGGCGCAGCTTGTACAGAAGCACCACCACCGCCACTCATCGTTGCGCCCTGTGTCGTACTAGCGGGCTTGCTTCCGCCACCTAGTGCGTCCGCCACCGCATCTGGCAGGCCAGCCTTGGGTGCAGCAGCTTGTGCGGCGGGCATAGCAATGCCCATTGAGGAGAGGAAGTCTCCCAACTCTTTCCGCGACTGCATAATAGCAGGGTCGTTGGCAAAGCCACCTTGTCCCGTGCCGGAGTACTGGTCAAGGAACCGCCGCTTGCCTGCATCATCCATTCCCGCAATGGCATTTAGGACAGGGATGTTCCCATGCTGATTGAGGAGCATCTTTGTATTTGCTGTCGTCTGCACGGACCCAAGGTCGAATCCGAGCGCCTTGTTCGGGTCGAGCGAGGTCTTCTCAAATGCTGCTTCCGCCTCTGCATATTTCTTTGCGTCGTCTGCATTGCGGAACACCACATTACCTGCGTTATCCGTTCCAATCATCGAGGCCGATTCCAGCGCCGCCTTTGCTGCCGTATAATCGCCTGACCCAGCGGACGGCTTGTATCCAAGGGCAGATGGTGTTGACCGCACACGCGCTGTGCTACTGACTGTCCCGTCTGCATTCTGGGTAATCTGTGGAGCTGGCGTTGCAACTGGCGTTGGCGTCGGTGCAGTTGGCACTACGCCATCAGACGGCGGAGCACCACCACCAGCTGGCAGGTTGAAGTCTACTGATGATGGCGGCGTAAAGCCTTCTGTTGCACCACCTTCCATCAGCCCACCAGCCTGCAACTTCTCGCGCACAGCATCCGGTACAGACGACTGGCTAAACTGCTGAGCCATCTGTTGCTGACGTTCTTGCCCCATCTCGGCGCGGGGAACCTGAGGTGCCGGATAATACCCGCCGAGTGGCTGGCCTTGCCCCTGTCCCTGCTGGGCAAGCATCTGCTGAATACGTTCCTTGATTCCGCCGAGCGCACCACCGCCTTGTGCGGCAGTCTCTGCGCCAAACTTCTGCCGCAGCATCTCTGCTAGTCCCTGCGGCGTCTGCTGCATCGGCTGTTGCGGCTGCGCCATCCGTTGCTGCTGCTCTTGTTCCACCTGCCGCTGGGCGCTGGCCGCGTCACCAAGGACAGGCAACGTCTCGCTAGCCCGTTGCACCCCAAGGCTGCCCTGTTGCGCTTGCTGCTGCGCTTGCTGTGCAGCCAGCTGAGCACGAACGCGACGCGCTAGTTCCTCTTCATCGTCGTCGTCCACCTGACGCGGAGCCGACGGACCCGTAAAGGGCATAGGCGCAGGACGCGCATGGCCAGCACTCTGCATCTGTGCAAACGACTGCTCCTGCTTTGGCGCAGGCGCAGCGGGTGGCTTCTGTGCGCCATTGAAGATATTCGCCGCGCCGACCTGACTTTCCTCGCTACTGTTCTCGTCAGAGGCGTTCGTAATCGTCTTCTGGCCACCAAACAGGCCGCTACCGTAGGATGTTTTCATCTGGGAATCTGCTCGTGTAGGTTAGCGAGGTGGCTCATAGGAACCACCCTTATTCGCAAAGAATCCAGCGCCAAGCATCTTCATCAGCATTTCACCCATCTGTTGCTTCCGGCGTTTTTCCAGTTCAATCGCGTCGAAGTCCTGCTTCTGTGCCGCAATCATTCCTTTGTTGTATTCCATCCGTTGCTTACCGGACTCAAAGTCTTGCTCGGCCATCTGGCCCTTCTGCTTTGTTGCGCCGGAAAAGTAATCTGCGCCAGCCCTAAGCATATCCTTGTTCTTGTCATCAGTGGCAAAACCCCAGATGTCCTTTAAGGACTTACCAGCGATGAGTGGCTTAGTAAAAATATTTGGCACGGGAGTCTTACCTACTAGTGGATTGTTAGTAAACCTTGCAACGGCGCTATCAATGGACGGCAAAGGAACGTCTGGAATCTTAAAGTCCGGTATCGAAAGATTAGGCGGTGGTGCAGCTTGTGATGCGGCTTGTGCAGCACCCTCAGCCACTGAAGCCACTGGTGCCGCTAACTTTGCCGCAACTTGCGTTCCAAGCGTACCAGCCTGCTTTGCAGATTTGTAAGCTGCCGTCGCTGCCTTTGTGCCCTTTCCTGTAAAGTCCGTAAGGTTAGGGTTTATAAATCCTTTTGCTGCACCGGCCAGTTTGCTTGTTCCAGCAACACCCGCATTGGCAAATCCACCCATCGCACCAGAAACACCAGAGCCAAGCATATAGCCAGAGACGCCGCCCTTTATAGCATCGCCGCCTGTTGCACCACGCTTGGCTCCCTGCATACCGGCTTTGATTGCTGCGCCGACAAGAGGATTGCCGCCAGAAGCTACCGTTCCAGCAGCAGCAAGGATATCGCCCTTATTGCGCTCATAAGTATCACCTACCCAGCCGCCAATCTTGACCTTGTCTAAACCAGAGTTCTTCCAGCCCTTAGAAACAAAGTCGCTGCCACGGCCCCAGATATCCCGCGCCCGTTCGCCGTGCGCCGTGTCCGTAGACGTAATGGCGGTACCCGCCTCATTCGTGAGTCGGTCGGCCTCTTTCGTCGAGAGCTTCTTCCCGTCCTTGTACCACCAGCCGTCGCCGCCAATGGTCGCGCCAATGCTCTTGGCTTGAGCCGCTGCACGAGGATCGCTACTAATGACTGAGCCAGTATTCGGGGGCACTAGTCTTCACTCCGAAAAATGATAAAGTCCAGCAACGCACTTGCCGGCGCTGCCGTTCCAAAGGTGCAGGTAAAGCTCGTGGTGGTGCGGACTGTCACCGCACGAGTCGTCAGCCACGAGGTCGTGATATGCACCCCGTAGTTTGTATCCTGCTCCTCACGAATCAAAGGAATCACGGCAGTCACCGCTGTCACAGTCACCGGAATCTGCACCCCGCAGCCACCCGACGTTGCATATCGAATCCGCAGGCGACGTACCTGTTCCTGCTCACGGGTATTGACCATCGGCGTCAGACGCGCATTGACCATAGGAGCCGTCATCAGGTTCCCCCTCGACGGCCCATCGCAAAGGCTTGTACTTCTGCCCGTGAATACAAGGCATCGGCTTCACCCGAATCCACAATCGTGACGTCAATCCATTCCCCACGGTCAGCCAGCGGGACACGGAACATCGCAGCATTGGTCACGGCCAAGCTTGTCGCATCAATCGCATAGCTGCCGCTGCCTGACTGGGTGACCCATTCCACCGATACGTCATCTGTACCACGGGGGTCCATCAGGAGATAGCCCCATCGATAGGACTTCTCGTTCATCGCATCGCCAGCAAAGAAACGGTGTGGCTGCACCCGCATCGCAAACTGTGTGCCGCCTCCGTAAGCTGGCGACATGTTATCCAGATATGCTCCATCCGCATCGCACAACGTCACCCACCCTTCTGCATCGCCACGGAGGATGAGGAACCGCCCTTCGTTGTCCTCAGACTCAAAGTGACAGGTGGTGGCTGGCGACAGGTACCCCGTAGTCCACGGACCCGACCACGCATTGAGGCGGTAGTTGTACACAAGGATACCGTACTCTGGCACCCACCACCGAATCTCTTGGTAGTTACGGACATGGACGCCACGGACGCCAGCAATCGTATCCCCATCCCAATCGCGGATAATGCTGTCAATCGGCGTCGAGATGGACTCTGGCGCGGCGCTTTCACTCACCCGATAGAAGCCGTTCTGTCCAAGGAAATACACCTGTCCAGACACTTCGACAATCGAGAAGGCGTTCGTCGTGCCGATTTCGCCCGTGATACCCGTCGCACCAGCGGCAATCGCGATATCGTCCTGCGTAAAGCCTGTCCAACGCGAGATGCCGCTGCGGTGGAAGATCAGCAAGCTCGACCCACTGACCGCCAAGCCTGTCGTATTCTGGTCGCCAAAGGTACGGATAATGGCTTCCCCGCCACCACTCGCTCCAACGCCCAGCGTATCCCCGTCATTCAGCTCAGAGTAGTACACGCTCTGGTCAATGCCCGTCACACCAAAGAGGCGCTGATTATAGACCACAATCTGCGCGATATTCGGTGTGCTGGCGAGATTGAGTTCAAGGGTCGTGCCGTCCCACCGATTCAACGGCCCACCATCTGCGATGTACATACACTCCGTATCCGCAGGAGCCGTGTACAGGAAGCTGGCAAAGTCTGGGGTATTGGTCGTCGAGAGGCCGGAGGCAGACAACACAAACGGCGTAGTCGCCGGTGCAGTCTGTATAGTTAGGCCAGTGTCAGTTACAAGGAAATCACCAATACTGCTAACAAGGTCCAACGGCAGGGATGGTGGCGCAAAGCTCGACGTGTACAGGTCGCCGTTCTGCACCACCATGATTTCCGAAGCCGACACCCGATACCACGACACGCCGTTCTGGATAGCCTGACCACCACCAAGCGCAGCTGTTGTCAGCCGGACAGTGCCTAACCGCTTGCCTGCCCCGCCAAACTCCGAGAGGCGCACGTTCGTCGCATCCCGCACCTGATTAGGCTGCAACTGTGACGGGTCCGCCGTGACATTGAGGCCACCGCCAAACGACGGCTGGGCGTCAAGGACGACTTCGCGGCCCACTTAGGCTCCCGCCCATTCGTGTGCGTTATCAGGATAGTCCAGCAGCGTCGGCGTGACCGTCTGCCTGCGGATGTCGTCCAGCAGGAGGCGACGGGACTCGCTCGCCAACCCACGCAACATCGACGCCGCTTCCGGTTCTGCACCGCCCTTCAGCAACAACGTCGCTGCCGCTTCGTAGCAGAGCAGCAGGTGTGACGCCGACGGAAAGTTGATCGTGCTGGCTCCCGTTGCTAAGTCCGACAACGAGGTGGGCTTATAGTTCACCACCACCGTCAGTCCCAGTCCAGACTGCACGGGCAACACCTGAATCGCGTCCAGCCCTGCCCGATAGTACAGCCGAGGCCGGAGGTACACAGCACTCGTGGTCGTCGCCAACGGAACATGACGGAACTGCGTCTCCCCGTACAGCTGCGATCCATCGTTCATCGACAGAATGCGATAGTAGTTCTTCTCGTTATCCCCGCTGCCCGTATCAAGGTCAACAGTATCGACAACGCCACTCGCGTCCGTCGTGACCGACACGCTATTGAACGTGTAGTACGGCGTCGCGTTGA
>Ga0222712_10003191_pt1 | contig 18065 bp, 15 predicted proteins | sample C33_657DmetaG_FD_165043 | JGI IMG/M metagenome (GOLD analysis project Ga0222712, IMG submission 165043) | Estuarine water microbial communities from San Francisco Bay, California, United States - C33_657D | ecosystem: Environmental > Aquatic > Marine > Unclassified | place: USA: California...
TGCCCGATGGTTCGCGCGTCACGCGTAGATTCTTATCTTCGCACAGCGCCCAATCGTTGTTTTCGTTCATAGATGGATACGAAAAATTGCACGCCGGAAGTTCTCGGCTCGCCGTCGAGCCGGGGACGTATAGATTAGTCGCTCAACATCCGCGACGGGTGATTGAGAAGAACACTCCGGGCTCGATCGAAAGCGCTGGATTGATGCACAAGCAAGAGACACTCATGCTCGATTTGATTTAATACCAACTTTAGTGGTTTTTCATGATTCCTTGCGGGGACGCATTCAGGTCGGTGCACGTCCCGAGTCCCATTACATGAGAGCGCTACTTCTACGTGAACGCGACGGAATGTGCTGGTCGCGTCCGGCTAGTATGGTTACATTTAAATTTCAGCTCACTTTTACTCGTTCACCGCTCGCGAACAGGAGGGAGTCCGCGAGGGGGTTTGATCCCGGCATGACTCCGGGTGGGAGATTAAACGCTGCGACGCTCGCAACGACAGCCATTACGCCGAAACCAGTGGCGACCAAGATTGTGTCATCCTGAGATGCCCAGTACGTCGCACAAAGCGCGCCCGATCGTGCGATGAGGTTCGCCCAGCTGTGACCAGTGGCTCGCACTTGCGTCGGGTACGCCTCGGGCGTCGCGAGCCACGTGATGTTGCCAGCGTTAGCCGCGCACAAACGCGCGAGCATGGCGCACAGCACCATGACGCTATCGATGACTTCGCTCACCATCACTGAGAACATTACCGCGAAGCCGAAAAAGAAGAATGACGCGAGCTTTCCACGAGGAAAGGAGTTAATGACGAGCAGCAAGATCACGTTGGCTGTGATTTCGCCGACGCACGACGCCGTGAGTGCCCAGTACGGATACCTCATCTCCGTCTCGCCTGCTGCGGTTGTGACGACCGTCGCTTCACTCGTGTGTCCCGTCAAGACTTGCATCGCGTGTGGCAGGAACATGACGATGCCGTAGTAGCTAAAACATTGCACGAACGACATGATCCAGAGACAAAACGTCGTCAGCGCCGCTCCGTTCGTAAACAAAATGGAAACATCCAAGTGCCCGATCTCTACTCTTTCGATCTCGAGAGGGCCTAAATTCACCTTGTTCATTTTCGCTGCTTTATTCAAAATCTCCTCAGCCTCGACGCGGCGACCTTTCACGACAAGCCACGCCGGCGACTCATCCACCCAAAATAACCCCAAAGCGCTCAACCCGGGAGGAATCGCACAGTAAAAGCACAGCCATCGCCACCCTTGGCTCTCCAGCGTCGCCGCGGCGATTTGCACCACCAATACCGACCCGAGGGCGAAGAACATCCACAGCGAAGCCATCGCGGTTCCGCGCGACACGTTTGGACAAAACTCGCACAACAAGTCGTAAGGTACACTGAAACCGCCAATGCCCACGCCGACGCCGAATCGCGCAAGGATTAGCTCGGTAACATTCCGGCTCAGACACGACGCCAACCCACACGCGGTGACGAGGGCTATCCCGACCGCAAACGCAGGTTTCCTCCCTCGCCAATCCGCGAACACCCCAAACGCTATGCAACCGACGATCTCTCCGGCGAACACCGCCCCGGCGATGTTGTTCGCCATCGACTGCGACAAGTTCCACTCGAGTTTCCCTTCGTTCGTCAGGAAGGAGAGGAGGCCGACTTCGAGGCTCTCCGCCATGACGCAAAAGCCGGTGATGGCGTAGAGACGCCACTGGTACGTCGACCACCCGAGCGAGTCTTTGATTTCCCCCACCGATCGCGCGTCCGAGGACGACTGCCGCGGCGCTAACGCGGTGGTTTCATCATCTATTTGTTGCGACATCGCGCTCGGCGACGATCGCGTGGTTCGTTATGACGCGCCTGGCTCGCCGTTCGCGACTACGTATTAGTGTTAGCTCGAGCGGCGCTCGCGGCGACGGGGCATAACAAGTGGCCGAGGATCGGTTGACACTTCTCTCGACACGCGCCATAAAATACGCCGTCGCCAGCGACGTGGAACTCGAGGTCCGATGACGCGCCGAGCCAGAATTCGGCGATGGAGAGTGGGATGACGTCCAACGCTCGAGCGTAGGCGAGCAACTTGGGAGCCGCGCAATCGCCGCACCCGCACGGGGGATCATCCGTTGGCGGATAAAACGCCTCGCGCAGAGGCTTGACGTCCCCGGCGAGACTCGTGAGGCGATAGGTGTCCCAAATCTCTGACTGGAACGCGCGAGAGAGGATTTTACGCTTCGTTTTGAGCTCGTTCGCCTCGCGCCGACACGCTTCGACCGCTCGAAGCGTCGGCGCGTTCGCCTCTGCATTCACGCGCTTTAACTCCGCGATCTCGCGCTTTTCCGCTCGACTTTCATCATCGAGCGCTTCGCGATCGATCGCCGAACGTTCATCGTTCGCGACGCCCAAAAGTTCGCGCGCCGCTCGCCGCGCCGCGCGTTTCTCCCTCGCTCGCCCGCGCGCTCGCTCGACGTCGCTCGCGCTCGCCGCTTCCAACGCTCGCGCGCTCGCCTCTAAATCTCCCGCGCGTTTCTCAACCTCCGCGATCGCCGCGCTCAGCGCCGCGATCTCATCCCTCTTCCTTTCGTATCCGGGGTCGTCGTGCGCGAACCCGACGGGCGGCGCCCAACCGACGACGCTCCGCGCCCCGAACGCTTGTCCCGAAAACGCCTTCAGCGTCACCTTTTCCCCACAGCGCGTTCGTGCGATCAACACCCCGATCATCTTCCCTTTGTTCTTTTCGTCGAACCGCTCGAGCGCGAGCTCGGGCGACGCCTCGCGCGCGTCGACGTCCGCGTCCAACCTCCCGGCGCGAAGCAGCGCGCGTCGCACCTCGTTCGCCTCCTCCTCCGCCTCTTTCGTTCGCACCAGCGCGTGCGTCGTCGAGCATCGCGCGCAAAACCCAACGCACGCGACGTCGCGCGCGCGCGCGAAAGCGATGTCTCGCTTGCGCGTCGCCACTCCCTCGCGGTCGCGCGCGGTCGCGTGATTCGATGCCGTGGGGTGGAATACGAACCGTCGCTCGATGGCATCATCCGACGTCGCGCGCGTCTCCTCCCGTCTTTTCCCTCGACCGCGCGCGCGCGACGACGGGCGCGAGTTGGCGACGACGTACGCGCGAAGCGACGCACGCATGCGCGCACGCCGAATGACGCCACGGAACGCGCGTCGCGGCGTGGAACGTCTCACGTCGATCGACGCATCGTCGTTCGCGTGGGCCGAAGTGGGGGACTGTGTGACGAGTCGTGAACCTACACGAACGAACGAGCTGGGTGGAGTCTGTTTTTTGGCGTGAGTCATGAACCTACACGAACGAACGACGAACGGTCGTCCAAGGATCGATATGACGCATGTCATAATTGGTGGCGAACCTCTACGTGACGTGGACACCAGGGTGTGTGTACCCCCTTCTTTTTGGCGTGAGTCATGAACCTACACGAACGAACGACGAACCCGGTCGGTCGTCCAGCGATGGCATGCGTGAACGACGAACGACCGTCACTCGCGCGCGCGCGCATTCGATCGATCGCGCAAAGTCGAATGACGAATGCAATGTCGTCGCCCGTCGTCGCGCGCGCGTCGAAGGGAAGGGCGAGGCGACGGGCGAGGCGTCGAGCGCGACGAAGCGCGACGACGACGCGAGCGACGAACGAGCGCGCTCGAGACGTAAAGACGATGACATCGGACGATTTCGTGGACGCCCCGAGAGGGGTTGCGAGAGATAGCGCGGAGACGATCGTCGACCGGTGGCGCGCGCTCGGGGCGAGGCGAAGCGAGCGAAGGGGAAGCGAACGGGGGTTCGCGACGATGCGGTCGCGGGAGGTCGATAGCGACGACGGGGGGAGCGCGAGGGCGAGCGCGATGGCGATCGATAACGTGGTGTATGAAGATGAGGTATTTAGGAAGATGCATTGCGAGTTAGCGTGGGGTGACGGTGGGTTTGAGGTGTTGCACGTGGTGATGTATCCGTGGTGCGAGCGGGCGACGCCGGTGTTCGCGGCGGATGTCGTGAGCTTCGCGGGACGAGTGACGCTGTGCATCGCGGACGTGGCGCCGGTGAGGGAGGATTTGACGATTCCTCGAGAGTTTATGGATGCCATCGCGCCCGCGCGCGAGAGGGCGTGCGGTGGGATCGATGGGCTCGCTCCGCGAGCGCTCCCGGATTGGGGACGAGAGATTTTAGGCCCGCTGTGCGTGTGCGTCGGCCCGAAAGTCGGCGACGAGGGCGAGCGACAAGTCGAGCGGTTCGTAGAGTATTTATTCGCCTCGCATGACGCCTACGTCGCCGCAGCGCGAGACGCGCCGCTCGCTTCGCCGTCGATTCAACAGGAAACCCTTCGCGCGCAGACGCGATTTTGTGAACGACAGCTCGAAAACGTCAAGACCCGGCGCGCGCTCGAGCGCGCGTTCGGCGTCGAACTCGCCGATAGGTACATGCGCGAAGTTCTGTTCGACGTCACCCCACTCACCCCTTGTTCGCCCTAGCTTTCGTTTGTTCAATATCATTCATTCTCGTTCGTCGCGCGTCGCGCGTCGCGTTTTCGCCTTCGCCGTCAACACTAAACCCATCGTCGCGTTCGCGCGCGATGTCCTCACTTTCACCCACGGTCGCGCGCGGCGATGGCGAGCGACACCGAACGCACGCCTCTCGTCGGGCCTTCATCCACGTCCGTCGTCGTCGACGTTCCGTCGTCCTCGAGCGTCGACGTTCGGTTCGTCGACGACGTCGACGACTTAACACCCTCCGCGTCGTACAAGCGCTGGCCTCGCTCGCGCGGCGTCTCGCTCATCTTGTTCTTCTCCTTGGCTCTGGCGATCGTCGGTGCGGTACTATTCGCCGTTGAACCATCGAGCTCGTTCACGCCGAGCGCGAGCGCGGCGACGCCGGCGAGCGCGGCGAGCGCGCGGACGATAGCGACGACGCCGTCGATCGTCGCGAGCGAGAGCGAGAGCGTCGAGAGCTCGACCGCGGGTTCGACCACGACCTCGGCTCGAGCGAACGCGGAATCGGAGTCAAGTACAAGTTTGAGTGAATCGACTGATTCGAACGCGCTGAGCTGGGAGGCGACTTTGGTGGAGGAGGAGGAGGAGACGACGACGAGCGTCGAGAGCGCGAACGCCGGGGAGGACGCGAACGCGGCGAGCGATCTCGATCGAGACGATGCGAACGCGAGCGAAGGCGCGCAAAGCGGTGACAATGGCTCGAATGGAGACGCGTTCGTCGAGAACTCGTCGCCAGTGGCGGTGGCGACGGTTGAGGTGAGCTTGGCGACGCGACATAGTTTTAGCGGCGCCGAGTTCGCCGCGGGCGTGATCGAGGCGTGCGCGCGACGCTCGACGGTGATCGCGTGTGCGTCGCAGCGCGACGTCTACGGGTGCGCATGGATAGATGGGACGTGTCGCGTGGGATGCGACGCGTTCGATGGCGCGATCGGGTGCAGCGCTCAAGGGGATGTGTGCGCGTTTGACGCCGACGAGGGAGGGTGTTCGTACGCGCCGTCGGATTGCGACGCGTTCAACGCGCCAGTGGCGTGTACCACGGCGGGTTCGAACAAGTGCGGGTGGTTACGAGATCAGTGTTTTGATCGCAATGTCGTGATGCGAGGGTGTAACGCGCGCGATGAGGCGTCGTGCGTGGTGATGAACGAGGCGGTTGGGGGGATTCCGTGCATGTGGCACACGCCGCGAACGCTAGAAATCGACGGCAAAGTGGTCTTCATCGGCGATGCGCAGAATTTCGAGAACTCCAATCGCACTGGGTTATGCGTAACCGCGTTTCCGTGCGCGCAGCACACCAATCCGAATTCGTGCGCGATGCAATCACCGGCGTGCGTGTACGATTATTCCACGAGCTCGTGCGTGCACGTCAGGGCCGAGCACGCGTCGCATCGCCTGTGCTCGACGGCAAACGACGAACTCAACGCGTGTCCGGACGCGAGCGATGGGGCGAAGACGTTTTGCAACTTCAACTACGAGCACTCTGGCTTTTGCCAGCGGTGCAGTTCGGCGTCATCCGTGGACGCGTGCTTGGAGCTCGTCGTCGAAGCCGGTCAGCGCCGGTGCGTCTCCAAGTGCTTCACCGCCAAGCAGGTCGACGCCGCGCCGGACGCGTACCCGGCCAAAGAAGTCACCGCCGCGCCGGGCGCATACCCAGCGAATTCCACCTAGTTATCATCCGCATTCGTAACCAACGTAGCCATCGCGTGCGTGTCAATAGTCAGCTCCTCTAGTCGCACCGCACCCATCGAATCCAACACAACGACACCGCGCCTCACATTTCGCCTCCCCGCGCGATCGCCCATCGCGCGTTCCGTCGCCACGCCGAGGCAATCATCTTGAATTTCCACGTCTTTTCGTCATGAAACGCCGCGCGAGCGCGCCCAACGCCGATGACTCCGACGTTGAAAAGCGTCAACGCCAGTCGATCGATGGGAAAACCAAAGACGATCCCATCGAACGCGAGGACGGGCACGACGTCGATGAGGTGCGCGTGCGCACGCGCGCACGCGAGCGCGGGATGCGAGCACGTGACGCTCGCGAATGCGATCGCGATCGAGCGAGCGAGCGCGTGGGGCGGCGAACCGTGGGCGCGCGTCGCGTCGCGCGGCGTCGCGGCCAGGGTTGCGCGAGTCGCGAGTTCGCCGGCGCGAACGAGGCGCGAACGAGGACTGACGAAAGAGTGTGGATGAATGGAGCAGGTCGCGCGCTCGGCGCGTCGAAGCACGCGGTCGAGAACACCGACCGCGGGGAAAGGGAACGGAAACGGAGGGAAAGGGTCGAAAGGTGAGCGAACGAGCGAGCGAGCGAGCGGTTTGGAAATTTTGATATTTCGATTGAGCGACGAGGCGATGGTTAAGGGTCAGTTCGTGAAGATCGAGGACGCTCTCGCATGAAAACGATTGAGTGCGATGACTGACGTGCGATATCGGGATTCGGGACGGTAGATGATATCACGCAGGTGACGTATCGCGAAGGCGAGTCGCTCGCCTCGCACTTGAAGCTCGGCGAAGGGGTGTTGGACGTGAGGATTCCCGCCGAGGCGACATCTTCGGCGAATGCGCATCTTAGAACGAGACAGCTGTGGGGGACGGATACGTACACCGCGGACAGTGATTTAGTGGCGGTGCTCACGCACACGGGATATTATCGTCCTAGCACGACGGTGCCGCCGACGCTAGCCGAGGTTCGCGTCATCGTTCGCGCTGCGGCGCACCCTGAGGATGGGTACCCATCGACGAGCCGTAACGGTATTCGATCGCGCGCGTGGGGTGGCATGCAGGATGGTGTCGGATATATCATCGAAAGCGCGTGCGCGGTGACGATCAATAGTACTTCGATCGACTTGTCGCCGAGCATCGGGTTTCATAAGGTTGTCGCACCGACGTTTTACCCGGTTGAAAAGGAGCACGTCGTGCACACGCGTAACTCGGCGGCGAACATCGACCGCAAGAAGGGCATGATTCGTGAAGTTACGATCCAGTACAATTTGTGCAATGAGCCGTGGATGAAGTACAGCATTAGTCTCGTAGCGGATCAAGGTTTCAAAAAGTCGCTTTGGACGTGTGCTCGTTTGCGTCGCGACGTGCTGTACCTCGAGACACAACGTAAGCGATTCGAGTTGAGCTGTTTGCGCGGCAAGGAGGGCGAGCAGGATAAGTTTAGATGGTCTGCGAGCAAAAAGCCGCTTCCTTTGGATAAAATGCGCGAAGTTGGGGTGCCTTTGCCCAAGGCGCACGTCGACGTCATCGCTGATGACTTGCGTTGGGATGAAATCAACTGGGGATTGAACTCTATGTTCGTCCGCGGCAAAGAGTACCTCGTATCTCGTCTTCAATTTCTTCCTCGCGAAGAGGAATAACGAAAGTTAGCTATCGTCTCAGCTCGGCTGCGCCGCCGCTGGTTTTTTTATGTAAGAGTTAGCACAGTCATCGTTTCGCCTTTGTGACAATTCTGCAAGCTACGAGCAGCCTAGCGCGACGTCAACTTCGACCGAGGGCCCCGCCCGAACGTTTCGTCGATTTGCAAATCGATATCTCCATACTCGCTCCCTTCTGTGGTCCAGTCGTCGTTCTGGCCGCCAATTATGATTTGCTTCAACCCAAAGTATTCGCGCGAAAATTGAATCAATGAGTTTATCAACACGTCGATGCACACTTCGTCCGAGCTCCCTAAATCTACCCACACGCGACACCATTTCGCTCTGTACTCCAGTTCAGACATTTCATGAAAAACGTGCGTTGAAGTATCCGTGCTGAATTCGTGTGCTTGCTCCATGGAGTAATCCATGAATGACACCGTATCAAAATTCTCTTGTACTTGCATGTTGTTCGAGTTGAACCCACCGAGCTTGCCGAGCACGAACCACGCCTTGAATACTTCCTCGATCAACGGTTTCTCCATCTCCGCGATCGTGTTATGCGCTTCGACCCAAATCCACAGATTAAACGAATTATACTCTCTAAACGTCACCAACGTCGGCACCGTCGACCCCCCGCGCTCTTGATAAATCTTATCCCTCTTTTGATCGAACCGCTCGCGAATCTTCGCCTCGATCGCTTTTGCATTCCTCTCCGTGCCTTCTAGAAGTGATGCGATCTCCGGATCGCTCTCCGCGCTCTCCTCGAGAACGCGCAGCCACTCCGGCGTCCGCGCGTTCGCGTCCTCCGCGTTCGCGTCCTCCGCGTTCGCGTCCTCAACCTTTGATTTCGTCTCCTCCTTCCCGCTCTCGCGTTTCCCTCGTCGCGCGCTTCGTCGCGCGTTCGCATCGCTCGCCTCGGCCTCGCCCGTCGTCGCGCGCGTTCGCCCTCGCGTTCCATTCCTTGACGTTTCCCTCCATCGCATTCGCCCACGCCGCGTCGACGCTTCGTGACGAATCCCCAACCGTCCATCGCTCGCGACGATCGCGCGAGACATCGCGCGAGAGTGAAGAAACGCGCGCAAAAAAATAGACGACGCGTCTCTTTCGTCGCCCGTCGCGTCGTCGCGCGTCGCGTCGTCGTCGCGTCGCGTCGTCGTCGCGTCGATTCGCGCGCACCGTCGATCGTCGATCGGCGTTTCATGGTACTCGGACGTTTGTCTTGTACTCAATAAAATATAAGTCTATTTATAAAATCAAAGAGAACATTCGAACACGCGCGAGGGGAACGACGCGAATCGCCGTTTCGTGTCGCACGGCACAATCGCGCGCGCGCACTGCTCACGCTTGACGCGGGACGATCGAGGACGAACGAACGAACGAACGAACGAACGAAGGAAGGAATTCACGCGCGATGTTGAGCCCAGCGCGTTGTCAGGCGGAGGAATGCGTCGGCGCCACGCCGTCGCGCGCGCGCGCGCAGGTGCGGAAGACGAATGGGCGATCGCGATCGCGGGCGATCGCGAATGCGAATGCGGGCGTTGAGCGTTGGAGCGAATGGGAATTCGCGCCGGGGACGGAGATTTTTGAATGAAATGTATTTGTTTCGTTCGTTTGGCGACTGTGGACTCGCTAAGCGGTCGACGCCCGTCGAACAGCGCAGGGCGATCGACGGAAGGGGGGACGATGGAGGACTGACGACGACGTCGCGCGCGCGCGTTCGAGCGAAATAGGTGGACCGATTCATTCCCAGCCGCAGCGCGCTGGACCTCGATGTTGCGCATTATAATTTATCAAAGGAGGTGGTGACGAGAGATGGGGAGAGCGAGATTAAGGAGATCAAGTCTCCGGCGAAGGTGCGCCGGCGCGCGAAGAGACGATTGCGTTCGCGACGCGGTCGGCGTTGGAGGAGTTTAACGCGATGCTGACCGCGACATGTTTTGGCATACATAGGAGGCGTATAAGAAGAGTCTTGCGGATAACTTCCATGTGGACGATGGGAGCGATTCTTCGAAGATTCTTGCGTTCAAGTCGAAGGCGCCAGCGCCGCCGAGTGGATTGGAGAACTTGGCTCGCGGCGTCTATACGAACAACTCGGCGGGTGTGAAGGCGAAGAAGACGTTCCGTCAAATTCCCCAAGCGCCCGACCGCATCTTAGATGCCCCGGAGTTGATTGATGACTATTATCTGAACCTCATCGACTGGGGGACGTCGAACCAAGTCGCGGTGGCTTTGGGATGCACCGTGTATTTGTGGAACGCTGAAACTGGAGACATCAACCAATTGTGTCAAACGAACGCGGATGACGAGGAAGATTACATCACCTCTGTTAGCTGGGGTGCGGATGGTAAGCACATTGCGGTTGGTACCAACAGTGCGGAGGTTCAAATTTGGGACGCATCCCGTTTCAAGCAAGTGCGTCGTTTGCGAGGACACCAAGCGCGGGTTGGTGCCATCTCGTGGAACGGAACGCAGCTTGCTACGGGCAGTCGTGATAATAACATTATGATTCACGACGTTCGCATTCGCGAGCACTGCACTTCGGTGCTGTCGGTTCACTCGCAAGAGGTTTGTGGCCTGAAGTGGAGCCCGAGTGGGAACCAGCTCGCGTCTGGCGGTAACGACAACTTGTTGCACATCTTTGACGCGACTTCTATCGGCAACCGATCAGCGTTGCACCGATTAGATGCGCATCAAGCTGCCGTCAAGGCTCTCGCCTGGTGTCCGTTTCAGTCAAACTTGCTCGCTTCGGGCGGCGGTACTGCTGACCGTTGCATCAAGTTCTGGAACACGAACACTGGTGCCATGTTGAACTCCATCGACACGCATTCGCAAGTGTGCGCGTTGCAATGGAACAAGCATGAGCGAGAGCTTTTGTCATCCCATGGGTACAGTCAAAACCAGTTGTGCTTGTGGAAGTATCCTACGATGACGAAAATGGCTGAGTTTACGGGTCACAGCGCTCGGGTGCTTCACATGGCGCAGTCTCCGGATGGTACGACAGTGGTGTCCGCGGCGGCGGATGAGACTTTGCGATTCTGGAAGTGCTTCGCGGACTCGGGTGACAAAGCGAAAAAGGTGCGTGATTCTAATGATTCATCTGTTCTTCGCAGGTTCAACTTCCGTTAAACTGCGAGAGAAATTTATTTTTTTTGCGGCTCGACGCGATAGTTAGTTTTTCCCCTCTTCCTCTACACCGATACCTCTTCCCTCATCGCTGCAGATTTTCCCATTTTTTAGTCGATGACAACGCCCAGGACTTCAGACTTTTTCAATCTCTCTAGGCGGTTCCTGTTTTTGTTTTGTTTGTTTGTTAACTTCTCGTGGACGCGACGCTACTCATTTCTAGCGTCGCTCGACAATCGGAACGGTACAACGCTTCTCGAAACGGATTCTTCTATTCAGGTTACAGTTGGCTATCCAGGGTGTTTCATCAACACCACTTTTCGCGAAGATGATTGTTTCCAACGTCTCCTCGCGCCTCGCCTTCGTCATTAGTTTGCCTCTCGCCTCGCCGCATTCATCTTGTAATCCAACGTGTATCGCGCTTTTCAAAACGGGTTCAAAATTCAAACTTTCCTCGACAGCCCGCAACGACGTTGACGCACTTGTCGTCGATCCGACGACGTCGCGTCGCGCGCTTGAAAATGCTCGTCGATGCGCACAAATTCCGTGCGTCTTCCTCCGATCGTCGCGCGCGTCGTCCTTTTGTCGTCCTCGTCCTCGGTCGCGTCATGTGATTTCGTCGCTCGTGACATGAATTCCCAACGATGAATCAAACGGTACGCGCGAGTTTCGACTGACGAATCGTCGTGTGCGCCCGCAGATCATGCGTACGCGGCGATGCGCGATGATGGCGCGAACTGCCCGGTGCTCATCTACGTATCAACCGCAGATGTGGACTCGTGCTGCGCATTTCGAGCGCTGAAGCTGATGCTGTGGAGCGACAACGTGCCGTTCAGCGTGTTTCCAGTGAGCGGGTACGGCGAGTTAGCACGATACGGAAGCGAGATTCCGGACGATGGGAATCAACGCGCGATCGTGCTCATAAATTGCGGGGGCACGGAGGACGTGAAGAAGGTGATGGGTTTGAAGACGGGGGCGCGGGCGTACGTGTTCGACGCACACCGACCGTTGGATTTGGAGAACGTTCGTCCGGGGAACGAGGACGTGCTGGTGATGAGAGATGAAAAAGAGGGTGAAGAGAGTTTTCCAGAGCCCGATAGCGAAGATGAATATAGCGAAAGTGACAGCGACAGCGACAGCGATAGGGGTGAAAAGGCGAACGCGGGTGGAGAGTCGCCACGGGCAAGGCGCTTGAAACTTGCCGAGCGACAACGCGAGCGTATCGCATATTACTCCCGAGGTTCATTCTACGGTCGAGCAACGGGTATGTTGGTGTATGACATAGCGTACAAGATGAGCAAGGATAAGCTCGAAAGTTATTTACCGCTTTGGTTGGCAGTGGTGTCATTGACGGATCAATACGTGCATCAACGGCTGTCGCACGAATCGTACACTTCGTGCGTCATGGAGCTCGCGACGAGAGTGAGCGCGATGTCTAATGCGGATATGCCATCGACAAGAGCTTTAGAAGACGGAACGGTGGTCAAGGCGTTCGACGAACGTCGAATCACGTACAATCAAGAGTACCGATTTATGCTTCTTCGGCATTGGTCACTGTACGAATCCATGTTACACAGCAGCTATGTAGCGACGGTCATGCAGACTTGGACCGAACGTGGTCGTGCCAACTTGCGATCACTGTTCGCGCACGTGGGAATCCCTCTGGATGTCGCGCAACAGAAGTACTCGCACATGTCACCTCAAGCGTTGAAGCAGTTTGAAGAAAAGTTGGATGAACACGCAGAATCGCACGGGTTAGAGGAGGTAAAATTTTGGTCGTTCCAGTACTCGCACGGGTACGCCTTGAAAGTGTGCGCCGCCGACGTTGTGTACGGCGCCACTGCACTGCTCGAAGGATTGATGAATGACAAGGACGATAAGAGCTTGACGCAGTCGGATAATTTTTGGCGCGCCGCACAATCACTATCGTTAAATAACTGGGATGAGATGGAGTCGGGAATCGGTCACGCGATTCGTCTGCAGCAAGCAGTGATGCGCCAAGGTGGCATGGCGCTCTCATCGCGCGCGCATATTCGCACGATTGGTAGCTTGCGATACTTTTCGCTACTCGATCACGGCTCGCCAGCTGATGTCAAGTTGTTTCAGCATCCGCTTTCGTTGCTCAAACTGGCGTTGTTTATTCAAGATGCCCTTCGAACGGGAATGGTTCGCAAGATTGTTCGTCCTCTAGTCGTTATCGGTCCATCTCCGGAAGATAAAACATTGGCCCTCATCGTCGGTGTCACTGGCAAGCCGAACACAGACAGCGAAGCTGGAGGAAACTTCTTCACGCACTCGTTCAAACTGGCTGCCGAACGTGTCCACGCCCGTTTCAAGCATGATTCGTTTGAAGCTTCCGTGGTTCAAGTTGCTGAGCGTGACTTGGGCTCGTTCATGGAGGCGTTGAGTGATTTGGATGCCGAGCGCTTGGCGCGTTCAATGGCGAACGCTGAGTAAATTGTCTTGACACAACCATAGCCCGTAGCCTTGTTTATATTTCACGTTCAGCGTTGCATATCATGTACATGTTCTACATCTTATCTTAGTCTTTATGGCTTAACCACGCGAGCATAAGCTTCAAATCGGTAAGCGCGAGCTTGAGCGCGTATGTCCAATTTTCGTCGCTGTTAAAGGTGAAACTCATCTTCTTCCCGTCGACTTTGTCGCCACTAATCGGATACGGAAGCTCGAAGGGTGGATTCACCTGTTGACGGATATCCCTCGCGCGCATGAATTCTGCGAGCTCGGATAGACAGGTGAGAAATCCCACGATCGCCTTGTCGTATTTGTAAGACGAGATTATCAACGTCGGGCCAAAGAGCTCGTAAACGTTGCCTTTATCGTCTCGCACCTTTGGAAAGCTTCCCAGAGGCTGCAACGTGTACTGAGTGAAGGTAAACTTGCAAATACGTGCCATCGAGTGTAGCAGTAAGCATGCTAACCCAAAAGCAGCGTTGATTTCATCCCATTCCACGACCGTGTTCGGCAATCGACCGAGTCGAAAGCCGTTAATCGTCCCAAACGCGCCGTCGGTCCAAATGTGAAACGCGTCGTTGAACACATTCGTCTTCTCTAAACGTGCGATGTGCGTCTGAGCTTGATCTATGCGCGCTAGAATCGACTCTCTCTTTTCTAGATGCGCGTTCAAGTTCTTCTTGAACGCGTGAAACTCGTGCCAATACGTTTGCTCGGCTTCGTTCAACGCCGCCGCCTTTTTCGCCAACTTGCTCCGCGCCTGGCGCGTCGCCTCCAATTCCGCCTCGAGTAACCGTATCGTCTCTTCCGCCTCGCGTTCGGCGAGCTCTAAATCTGCCATCGCGTGCGTGATCCCATTCTCCGCGCTCGTCACGCGCGCATCAATTCCAGCCTCCGCCTCGCGTAAGCGTTCTAGAGTCTCTTCGTACGCCTCGCACTCGCGCTCCGCCTCCGCCGTGCGCTTTCTCACCTCGCTCAGCGCCGCATTCGCACACGTTTCGCACATGGGATGATCGACGTCGCTCAAATCACTCGCGATGTCGAATATCCGACTCAGCGTACTCGCTTTGATGTCCACGCCTTCGTCGCTCGCGCGTCTGCGCGAAAGCACTACGAACGAGTCCCCAAACTGTGTGTCTCGCAACGTCGCCCGCGCGTCAGACGATGCGGCGAGAGCGATGGAACGCTCGCGCTTCTCGCGACTGGCGAGCTCGGGCGCGAGCAGGACAAATGATTCGTCGAGCGTGGCGTTGGGTGGTATCGTCGGCGCGTTGGCAAAGTCGAGGAGCGTGGCGCACGCGGCGCAACGGAATTCGAGCGTCGTCGGGCGAATCGCCGGCGACGCGCCCGGCGGCGAACGATTCGACGATGGGCGCTGCGGCGATGAAACGATGGACATCGCGTGCGCGGGGACGCGACTGCGCCGGTGTGTGAAGAGATTGAACGGCACGATGGTTACGTTTGAAAGGACAGGATATTAACATAGCTAAGTAGCCTTTTTGGCCTTTTCGGCAAACGCGACGTCGACGTCGTAACTCGCGACAAGTTCTTTAACGAAATCGTTGGTGACACCGGCGATGGCGGCTTTGAAGGCATCCCGCATCTCCTCGCGCGACTTTGCGACGTAACCGTTGCCGTACAACATCTTGGGCCACTGCTCCATGTACCTGACTACCGCCACTTTATATATCGCCGCGAAATCTTCTGTGGCGGTCGTACCATCTAAATCTCTGGTATCCTCGGAAAGTTCCTTAAAGTCGCTGCCAGCGATGAATGAGAGTTCGTTCAACGCTTCGGTCGCCGCCGACACGTCTCCCTTTAACAAATTCATGAACGTCATCGCAGAGAAATAGTATGGTGACAGCGGTTTCTTGTTGTACAAATACTTAGGTATTTCGATGATTTCTCCATCTTGCTTACCAGATTTGATCCTCTCGTTGCGCGCAACCAAGCGTTCAACCTTGTATGCGTTCAGCTTTGCGATACAGGCCAGGTAGTGTTCTCTGCCAAACTGCGCGGTTTCCACGTCCCCAGTGTTCACACCGATAGACATGAAACGCAACAACACCTTAGGCGACATCGGCACACCACTTTGTTCGAACGCTACCGCGTACTCCTTCGCCAAATCCAACAAACTATGGTTTAGTGCCGATGTCACTACCGCAAATGACGCGAAATAAGATGATCCAAACGTCTCGCGCACCGAGTCGTACACTTTGTACGTAATCTCAAACGGGGCTTTATAGCACGCAAAAAACGATTGCTTGGCGACCGTTCTGCTCATCTCCCCCCCTAGCTGATTAATATTATCACACATCCACGACACGCTCTCGAAATCGTCGATCTCCCGAAGTCGATCCAAGATATCCGTGAACACCGCATCCCCATAGGTTGGAAACTTATCCCCAGACGCGGCTGGGGCGTGTATCGCCACTCGCTGCTCGTGCGCGAACGCTAACAGATCAAACACCATCGACGCATCTTTCTTAGACTTAATTTTAGGCGCTATAATGCGCATCTGTCTCGACGCTGGAGGGTGCGCCCACGCATTCGCCATGTATTCTCGCGCGATCGCCACCGCGTCTTCGCACGTCTTCGCGCGCGCCAGATCCGCGTCGTGGTCACTTCGCACCAGCTTCGCGCGATAAATCCGCGGCTCCTCGGGGACGTCATCCGGCATCACAAACACGTTCTTTTTCCCCACTCGCCCTGCCTCTCGTTTCCCCGCACTGTCCTCCCCGACCTCTTCCTCCTCCTCTCCTCTCGCGCCTTCGTCGCGCGCTTTCGCCGCGCTCGCGTCCCCCCCACTCGCTTTCGTCATCATCCCTCTCGAATCGCCCTCGTTCCCATACCCTCTCTTCGCCGTCCTACTTCCCCAATACGCGACCGTCGTCGAGCGCCACGTCGACGTCGACCACGATTGTGACTCGGCGACGCGCGCGATCGCGTCCCGCGTCGGCGCGCCCTTCGATCGCCTCTCGACCTCACTCGCGATCGTCCGCGTCTCCGCGCTCGTCGTCGCGCTCGCCCCGACGCGTCGCACCAACGCGTTGATCTCCCGCGTCCGCGTCGTCACCGTTCGACGCATCGCGCGTTGACTTTCAATCGAACGAACGACGACGACGCGCGAATGCGCGAACGCGCAATGGCGGCGCGATGGCGTCGCCCCGACGACCCCGAACGCGTGTGGTATCATTCGTGGCGTCACGTCCGAACGTCCGAACGTCCGAACGTCCGTCCGTCCGTCCAGTCCGTCCGTCCACGGAGTGTTTGCCCATACGACGCGCGCGTCAGCGAGAAAACCCATACGTCTTCCCTCGTCTCGCGAACGACGGTCGCGATCGAAGTCGTCGAACGCGTAGAAAACGCCGAGACGATCCGCGGCTGGCGCCCGGCGCGGACTTCAAATCCGTGGCGGCTCAGCGGCCGAGTGGTTCGATTCCACCTTCACGGCGAACGAATCGAACGAAAACGGCAACGACGTCGTGGTTTTTGATCGTTCGACGAACGAACGAACGAAACGAGCGCGCGCGCTCGTGAACGACGCGATGGGAAACCCGAACGAACGATGCGAACGAACGAACGAACGACGACGACGACGTGCTTGACGAGCGTTTTGACGGTTGGTTGTTGGATGAGAAGGATGAGTGAATACATAAGACGAGAAACCGCGAGCGCACGCGCGAAAGTCGTCGGTGGTGAAGTTATGCGTTGAAACCTATCGAACAAAGACATCGCCACACGCGTTGCGATGAGGGAATGAGCGACGCGAGGGCGTCGCTCGCTCATTCGTCGCTCGCTCGCTCGCGCTCGCGTCGCGTTCACCGCGCGACGACGTTCGCGAACGCGCGTTCGCACGCCCGTAAAACCGGTACCACGCGCGTGACGTACGTCGGCATCGCGTACTTCATCAACACCGCCTCGACGCCCAATCGTTCGTACGCCCCGGTGACGCGCGCGAACGCCACCGTCGCGTACAACAGCGCGAACGCCACCGCGACGCGCGCGCACGCTTCGACGAGCGGATGGGCGTCGAAAAACCGGTCCACGCGCTTGAACACGACGTCGATGGATGACCGTTTGTCGTGACCACCGAAGCGCGCTTTCTTCGCTCGCGCGCTCGGTCGCGCAGGCGCGCGCCTTCGTGTCGGTCCCATGCCACGGCGACCGATGACGATCGTTCGATCGATGTCCTCGATGTTTTTTGATTTTTGATTTTTGATGATTTTTGATGATTTTTGATGATTTTTGATGATTTTTGATGATTTTCGATGATGTCATCGATGACGATTGTCGACGACGCCTGTCGACGACGACGGTACGACACCGCGCGTTCTCGTCGTCGTCCTTTCCTCGCGTTCGTCGCGACCGAATCGCCCCCAATCGTCGTTCGTTCGTTCGTTCGTTCGTCGTCGAACGCGAACGCGAATGTCTCGGTCACACCATCGGTCGGTCGGTCACACCATCGGTCGGTCGGATTTGGTCGGTCACACCATCGGTCGGTCGCCCCGCCCTCCGTCCACGACGAATGACGCAACGACGAGTCCGCACTCAAGCCACCGCGAAGGGGGACGAAAACGTCCGTTCGTATCCCTCACGACGTCGGT
>Ga0222712_10003192_pt1 | contig 18061 bp, 24 predicted proteins | sample C33_657DmetaG_FD_165043 | JGI IMG/M metagenome (GOLD analysis project Ga0222712, IMG submission 165043) | Estuarine water microbial communities from San Francisco Bay, California, United States - C33_657D | ecosystem: Environmental > Aquatic > Marine > Unclassified | place: USA: California...
GGAAATACGCCAGCTAGCTTTCTAGCCCTATCTTCGGTTTGTCCTCACGCAGGCGCCACGGTGGAATACAATAACGGATTATCTACTTTTTCTTGTGCGGCGCATGGTTCTGCCTTTGCTGCTGATGGCGCTGTGACACAAGGTCCTGCGACGAAAGGTTTGACGAAATTGACCGTGGAGGTGACGGGTGCGACTTTAAGTGTGAAGGCGTAATACACGTTAATAATACTTCCCCTTTTCCATCAATAATTCAAACGCCTCTTCCCAAGTAGGAATGGTATCGGATTCGTAACCATAGGTAGGCCCGGTAGCAATTTTATGGAAGGTTTTCATGGCCTTTAAATGCGGCCCGCTTCTTAGAAAATTCAGCATCAACTCTCGGCTTTCCCAGGCCGTTAAGGTGCATTGAAAACCCTGGATTTTTCGGACTTCGGCATGTAAATTACCGGGTGCTGTTTGCGCCTGGCGAAAAGAAGGAATGGCTAAAAACCAAAAACGAATATAGCCTACTAGGCCTTTGGGCTTTAAGCCAGTGATGGAGATGTGCATCCTATTTGGCGTTCCAGCCGTCCTTAAACCCTTGGATTAAATCACCAGAACTTCCTACTTCATATCCAATTAAGCCGAAAATAACCGCTAAATGAACGATTAATACGCCTTGCTGCCACACCGGTCGTTCTTTAAGGGGTTGATCTGTATTAAACGGATCAAAAATAAGGGCAATGCCTAGTTGAGTTGCGGCCTCGGCTGCCGAGTGTTTCACCAGCAATTCATAACATCCGAAAAGGACAAAACCGAGGTACAGAAATTTGTTAAATGAAGTTTTCATGATTGAATTATTTTGCTTTGAAATTACTCAATTTTTCTTTTTCTAACCAAGTCTTTATGTACGAAAGGACCTCCGTCTCAATGGTCGTTTCTAGTTCTCCATATTCGGCCACGGTGCAGGCTTTGAATTTTCGGAATGGTAGTTTGGGCGAAAGAAAGGTGGGTAAAGAGGACAAAAAGGATTTCTTCAGAACGGGAAACTAATTGATGGCATGACGGCCACTCAAGTGAGAACATGGCTTATGACAGAGTTTAAATTAGGCCATGGGCACGCTATGGCGATTTGGTCCTTGTTTAAAGGCAAACACAATCAATGATCTAAAAGCCGTCTGTGGTAATTGATTTGACCTAAATGATAGGACAAATGTGTTGCCAAATGGATGAAAATGAATACTACAGTTTTCTCTTCATCAAAAATTTTAATCGGATACGTAGACCCCAATTCGCTTTCAGGGAACTCCTTTAATACGCTCAGAACAATCGGATGAATTTCATCCAGTCTAGCTAGAAGTGTGGCTCGGGACAAGCCCGTGTCTGAAAACTCCAAAGGGCGATCCCGTACATAGCCTGTTTCCGCATAAACTGCACCGAAAAACGTATTCAAATTCCCCATCAGGTGGAGAAAAACATTGCCTGCAGGATTGCTAATTCCGTCTGCTTTTTCCCAAATAACAGACTCCACTTGATAGGATTCTATCTCCTTTCTCAAGGCCTTCAGGTCGCGATCGTATAAAGAGATTAGTGAGTTTAGTATCATCTTAGAGAGGACGATAAATAGCTCCCGTCACAAAATCAATCACAGCTCCTGGCCAAAACAATATAACATCTGCAATTAAAGCGGCTGCTCTAATTTCTCTTGCTGGCTTGCCTGGAGCCGGTTTCGTACGCTGGTATTCGGTCACTCTACCGCCTAAAACAGTAGCGCATGAACTCATGGACGCTAAAATAGCTAAAGCAAAAACGGATCTAATTAGGCTCTTTTTCATAGGGTTACTATTTTTGAAAGCAATATGCGACATTTTCGCGAATTGACAAAAGCTGTCAATACCTGAAAATAGCTTTGCATACCTCAAGAGTTATTTCACTATAAACGACCATCAAGTCCTTTAAACGCAAAAAGCCCCGCTTCAGCGAGGCTTTTCACAGGGATGATTCCCATAAATTATTTGAAACCGATCTTCTCTAAACCTTTGTGAGAAATCACAATCGCCTCTAAAGCCGTTTCGTTGAAACAAGCATCTTGCTCTACGAAATAGTATTGCATACCTGACAATTTTTTATTGTCTAAAATACGTTTGAAATCAATCTTACCATTTCCCACTGGAGCGAAACGACCTTGATCATCCATGTCTTTTACATGCCAAATCTTGAAACGACCTGGATAGCGCTTAAAATAATCTACTGGATCAGCGCCAGCTTTCGTTACCCAGTATAAATCCATTTGGAAATTAACATACTTCGGATTGCAATTCTCTAAAAGGTACTCGATAGGAACAACTCCATTTTCATCCTTTCTGAATTCGAAATCGTGGTTATGATACAATAATTGTAGACCAGCCGCAGCACATTTCTCGCCTAATTTGTCTAAGATTTCTGCCAAATTCTTTGCTCCACCCTTCATCGCCATACGCTTATTTACTTGATCAAAAGTAAACAAGCCCATCGGCGGAACTGGAATCACAAAGTACTTGAACCCTGCTGTCTTTAGATCTGCAATTTGTTGATCGATATTTTCAAAATTAGCTGTCCCCTGGTGTGCAGAGATGGGCGTTAATTTCATCTCATCTAAAAGCGCCTTGAAGTCCGATGGAGATAAATTATAAAACTTGCCGTTATTATACCCAGCAGATTCTACGTTAACATAACCCGCTTGTGCTACTTTTTCTAATGTCGCGCGCGCATCTTTCATCGCATCACGCACTGTGTATAAAGCTAAACCCCCAAAAGGTTTTTCGGATTGAACTTCTTTATCAGAAGGTTTAAAAGAGACCAAGGACATGGCTAGTACGGCACATATCGCTACAATTGATTTGATTTTCATAGTTAACAAGGGATTAAATCATTAAAGACACAATTTAATGTATTTTTTTGATAAAATGAGAAACTAAGCTCTCCCATTCTTTTTCTAAAGTGAGCAATGGCCGAACTTTCTTCGCTCGTGCATACCAATAATCTGCATTCCAAACATCTCCTTCCTTGCGATGCAAATAGGCATGTACCCAGGCGGCATTATCGCCGGGCAGTTGGTCCACAAAATCATGTGCTTTTTTCCAATCCCCCTTTTTATCATGCCAAAGGCTTTTTAAAAGCACGGAGAAATGTGCGGGAGGTTCAGGATGGCTAAGTGATTCGTGGAAAAGAGATTTACTCATGTTTGAATAGGTTAATTGTGTAATCTAACAATTCTTGTCCCCCTATTTGCCCATGGCCGGGTATAACTAATTTAACAGATGGAAAAGCTTGCTTCACTTTCCTCACTGTAGCAGACCAATCCTTCACATTTGCATCGCCTAAAAATCCTTTAGTGGCTTGCATTTCTTTAATTAAACAACCCCCAAACAGCACGTTATCTGACGGGAAATAGCCTACAACATTGTCCTTTGTATGTCCCTCGCCTAGGAATGTAGCGGTTGCAAATTTTCCTCCCACATTCCATTTAATCGTTTCTGTAAATCCATTTTGGGGATATGCCGTCTGATTAGCTTTCGCTAGATCTATTGTTTTACTATTGCCAAAAGAAGGGATTTTATGCGCATGAAACGCCGCTAAACCTCCCAAACAATCGTCGTGAAAATGCGTGGGGACCACGGCCTTAATTTTACAGTTTAGCTTATTTTCAATGAAATTGATAAGCTCCTCAGCACTCTTGTCATTCGTGGGTGTATCAAAAACGAGTGCTTCTTTCGCGTCTCTCGCAATCATCCCATTACAATCCACCTTCCCAAAATCATTCGTTTGTAAATAGGAGGTATGCACAAACGTATTTAGCGCAATTTGAACGACTACTAAATCCGCGGACCGATAGACCTCTTGGGGTAATCTCTGCGCAATACCTGAGAAACTAACACAGAAAAAAATGAAAAGAACCCCTTTAAATTTCATAGATTTTCACCAAAAGTAAGCAAATTGTGATCCGGATCTAACAGCGAAAACTCTTTTTGACCCCAGGCCTTATTCTCTAACGACCCATTCGGATGAATGGGAATTTTCCGATCCATTAAATCCTGATAAAGCGCCTCAATTTCTGTTGTTCGAATATATACCTGCCCATCATTTTCGAAAGGATTCAATCCTTTAAATTCAAACAGATGAAGCTCGATGGACTCCTTTTTTAATAACAGGTAATCACCATAATCCCCCATTTCAGAAAAGCCCAAGCCCTCAATATAGAATTGCTTCGATGCCGCTTTATCGCGCATAGGGAGCTTAGGAATGATGGTTAATAACATATTGTCTATTATTCCGTTTTAACGTTATACTTAAACACAAACTAATGAAGATTTTAATTTATCTACTAATCAGTTCTTGTCTTTTATTTACGGCCTGTTCTGGTTTACCTTTTCAAACGCTTTCATCGACTACGACTATTAAGGGTAATGATGCGTTTATTTTAGGTAATAACAAGCACGGAAAGTTTTCGGTAAGATTAAAGAATACCTCTAATTCGGATATTACGATTTGGCAAGCGCCTATAACTGGGGGGCAACATTCTCCTCTTCAAGTTGCGTCAAAGCAAACCGTGAATGTCAAGGTAGACCGCGACACCGCACTTAGAATTGAAAATTCTTCGGCATCAGAAATCGACGTAGAGCTTTTGGTGAAAGGGGATACGGGGCTCTCGATGGGATATAAAAAGTAGATGGGCTTGGAAATGTTATTGGGAATATGAGTATATTTCATTCCAATAACTGGTGAATAAATGAACAACCGCAGAGAATTTCTGAAGAAAAGCACAGGCCTTTTAGGCCTTTCAGCCCTGGATTTCAGGAAATAAATCATGACATCTAAAGACAAACATACCTTCGACGCCATCGTCATCGGATCCGGAATTAGCGGCGGTTGGTCTGCCAAAGAACTCACGGAGAAAGGCCTGAAAACCTTGTTGCTCGATCGCGGGAGAGATGTGAAGCATGTCGTTGATTACCCCACAACATTAGCGAATCTGTGGGATTTACCACACCGTGGGCAGGTGCCATTAGAGCTGAAAAAGGAATATAAAACCGCGAGTAAAAACTATATTTTTTCGGAGGCGACGGCTCATTTTTTGGCCAAAGACGGAGAGCAGCCCTACATTCAAGACAAACCATACGACTGGATTCAGGCCTACCACGTGGGCGGACGTTCACTTTTGTGGGGACGTCATACGCAGCGTTGGAGCGACTTTGATTTCACTGGTCCAGAGCGCGATGGTTTCGCAGTCGACTGGCCCATTCGCTACAAAGACATCGCGCCTTGGTACAGTTATGTGGAGAAGTTTGTCGGAATTTCAGGCAATAAAGATGGCTTAGAAACCTTGCCGGATGGGGACTTCATCAAGCCCTACGAATTGTCTTGTGTGGAGAAATATTTTGGGAAAGTGGTAAATCAAAAATACCCCGATCGCCACGTCATCATCGCCCGCACGGCGAATCTGAGTCAAGCCGATAAAATCCATCAATCGGTAGGAAGAAGTCAATGCCAAAACCGTAACCTCTGCGAACGCGGTTGCCCTTACGGAGGCTATTTCAGCAGTAATTCCGCGACTTTGCCAGCTGCTTACAATACAGAAAATTTAACCTTAAAAACACATTCCATCGCTCACTCCATCATCTATGATGAGCATAAAAAGAAGGCGATCGGAGTTCGGGTGGTGGACGCGCTGACGAATGAAATGGAAGAGTATTTCGCATCGATCATTTTTGTGAATGCTTCGCCTTTGGCCACTAACTTAATCCTATTAAATTCCACTTCCTCACGCTTCCCGAATGGCCTGGGAAATGACTCCGGCATCTTAGGGACACACCTGGCATTCCACAGCTACCGCGGTAGAATTACGGCAGAATACGACGGGGAATTAGACTACACCACCGCCGGGAAAAGACCTACCTCTGGCTACATCCCACGCTTCCGAAATGTCTACAAACAAGAGACTGATTTCCTGCGAGGCTATGCGAGCAATCTATCTGCTACACGTATCGTCGAAAATGCGCCCGATTTAGTCGGCGAATCCTTAAAGAATTCCTTATTGAATCAAAAGCTGGGAAACTGGCACATCAACGTGGGCATGATGGGGGAGACGATTCCGAAGGCACATTCGACGGTTCGCTTGGACGCGCATCTTAAAGATAAATACGGCATTCCACAGCTTCGCGTATCCATAGGCTACGACGAAAACGATGAGAAAATGTTGAAAGATTTCTATCAACAATTCACTGAAATGTACTCCGCAGCAGGCTTCCACAATATTCAGCCTATCGATACAAAACGGCTACCTGGTAACGAAAACCACGAAATGGGCGGAGTGCGTATGGGAAGGGATCCTAAAACTTCGATGTTGAACGCCTTCAATCAATTGCACCACTGCAAAAATGTGTTTGTGACTGATGGCTCTTGCATGACTTCCACCTCTACCCAAAACCCATCCTTAACCTACATGGCATTGACGGCGCGGGCCGTGGATTTTGCGGTGAAAGAGAGAAAGAAACTTAACTTATAATTTTATGAATTGGCCTATCATTCGATCTAGTTTAATCTTTATTCTAGTACTATTTAGTATGTCTAAAAGTGAAGGACAAATTTCAGGTGCCTTAAAAATAAAAGGCATCCCAAGGGAACTCTTTTGGGAAAATAAACCGAAAAGTTTTCAAGTTACACCCACATCTCTACAAATCATTTCCGGTGAAAAAACCGATATGTTCCGAGATCCAAATGTGACTTATAACACGGATAATGCCCCTAAATTACTTTTTGAGGCGGACTCTAATTTTGTTTTCACAGCATCGGTAGAGCATGCTTTTGCTTCTAAATGGGACGGAGGTGCTTTGGTCATTAAACAAGATAGTCTGAACTGGGTAAAATGCTGTTTCGAAAAAGATTATACGGGCGCAAAAAGAGTGGTCAGCGTCGTGACTAAAGGGATTTCGGATGACTGCAACTCCGTAGAAATAAAAGGGAATAAAGTCTATTTTAAAATTGCCAAAGCAAACAACGTCATCACCCTGTATTATTCAATAACCGGGAAAAGCTGGTATTTATTTAGACACTTCACCTTCGATACCAGCGGCCCTTTCAAAATCGGTTTCTTATCACAGTCGCCTACTGGTACTGAATGCACCGTAACTTTCCGAGATATTTACTATTCACCAAAGAAAATTAAAGATCCCTACACAGGAGAATAATAGCCTACTCACCTGAAACATTTTCAATAGTTTTTGATTTAATACTAGCCTATTTAAATCAACCTTGGTAATTTTAAGTACACATCAACAAACAATCATACATGAATAAAATTTTGGTGATTGGTGCGGGCGGACAATTAGGTACCGAACTCACCAAAGCCTTGGTCGATACCTATGGTAGCGATTCGGTCATTGCGACGGATTTTCAGGAAAGTGCAAAATCTACTTTTTCGTATTGCCGTTTTGCCTGCCTAAATGTATTGGATAAAGAGGCCGTCGCTCATTTAATTCGAGAAGAGAAAGTGACGCAGATTTATCATTTAGCTGCGATTCTCTCTGCAAATGGCGAGAAAAATCCCATTCAAGCCTGGGATATTAACATGCAGGGATTGTTGCATGTTTTGGAATTAGCCAGAGAATTCAAGATTGAGAAAGTGTTTTGGCCTAGTTCTATTGCTGTTTTTGGCCCCAATACCCCCAAATCAAATGCCCCTCAAGACGCCGTCAAAAATCCCACCACCGTTTACGGTATTTCAAAATTAGCGGGAGAACACTGGTGTGACTATTATTTTAAAACCTATGGTGTAGATGTGCGAAGCTTGCGATTTCCGGGGCTCATCGGGTATAAATCAGCACCGGGCGGTGGCACAACTGATTACGCTGTAGATATTTATTACAAAGCTCTTCAAGGGGAAAACTTTACCTGTTTTTTACAAGAGGATACCTATTTGCCCATGATGTATATGGAGGATGCAGTAAATGCGACCCTGCAATTAATGGCTGCACCTGCTTCTGACATCTCTATCCGGACAAGCTATAATGTCGCTGGAATGAGTTTTTCTCCACAGGAAATATTCGAAAGTATTCACTCCCATTTTCCTGAGTTTAGCATTCAATATGCCCCAGATTTTAGACAAAAGATTGCAGATACTTGGCCCGCAAGTATCGATGATTCCTTTGCTAGAAAGGATTGGGGTTGGAAGGCCGCTTTTGACCTACCTGCCATGACTACTGAAATAATCACTAAATTACCGAACCATCTTTCTAATAAATAACCTATGTACGAGCAATATAAAACCTTCATCTCGAAAGAAATTGAGTCCATTAAAGAGGCTGGATTATACAAAAGAGAACGTGTTATTACTTCCCCGCAAGCGGCAGAAATTACGATTCAGGGGGGAAATAAAGTGTATAATTTTTGCGCGAATAACTACTTAGGTCTTTCCTCGCATCCGGCTGTCATTCAGGCTGCAAAAGAAGCGATCGATACACACGGTTTTGGTTTATCGTCTGTCCGATTTATTTGTGGAACTCAGGATATTCATAAAACCTTAGAACAAAAAATTTCGGACTTTTTAGGCACGGAAGATACGATTCTTTATGCCGCAGCTTTTGATGCAAATGGAGGAGTTTTCGAACCCTTATTAGGCGAAAAAGATGCCATTATTTCTGATGCCTTAAATCACGCTTCCATCATCGATGGTATTCGCTTATGTAAGTCGATGCGTTACCGCTATGAGCATAATTCAATGGAGGATTTAGAAGCGAAATTACAACAAGCGGTGGCAGATGGTGCCGTGCAAAAAATGATTGTGACGGACAGCGTATTTTCGATGGATGGCACGATTGCCCAATTAGATAAAATCGTAGCCTTAGCGGAGAAGTATGAAGCCTTAATCATGATTGATGAGTGCCACTCTTCTGGCTTTATGGGGAAAACAGGTCGTGGTGTACACGAACTGAAAGGGGTAATGGGTAAAATTGATATTATTACTGGAACGTTAGGCAAAGCGCTAGGCGGCGCCTCTGGTGGATTTACCTCTGGCCGAAAGGAAATAATCGATCTATTAAGACAGCGATCTAGACCTTATTTGTTTTCAAATACCTTAGCTCCGTCCATTACGGGGGCGTCCATTGCTGTTTTTGATATCTTATCTAAAACAACCGAATTGCGCGATCGATTAGAAGAAAATACGGCCTATTTCAGAGAGCGAATCGTCGCTGCAGGTTTCGATGTCAAGCCAGGCGAACACCCGATTGTCCCTATCATGTTATATGATGCCGTTATCTCCCAAAAAATGGCGGAAAAACTATTGGAAAAGGGAATTTACGTGATCGGCTTTTATTATCCGGTAGTGGCCAAAGGTCAAGCCAGAATCCGCGTTCAAATTTCTGCTGGCCATACAAAAGAACAATTAGATCACGCGATTGCTTCCTTTACGGAGGTGGGTAAAGAGCTGGGGGTGATTGGGTAATGGAGAAACCTATGCTTGAACGCTAAACGATTTGACGTAAGAAATAATCTAAATTCTGAATTTTGGTTTCTATGATATCCCAAACGATATCGTAGTCAATACCAAAGTAATCGTGTATCAATTTGTCTCGTGTGCCAGCAAGTTTTTTCCACTCAATATGGTTATTGATAGACTTAAACTCCTCATCTAATTTTTTAGAAGCTTCTCCTATTATTTCTAAGCTTCGCACAACGGCACGACATAAAACATCATCGTTGATTACGTCTTCTTTGGACTTATTGTTCGTGTGCAGGATGATGAAAGCTGTTTCAACAAGAATATGCTGAACAAGCTCTACATTAGAGGCTAACATATTGAACCTCGTTTAGAATATGAGGTCCAATAAACTTACTTAGCGATTGTGGTGTGACAATTTCTACTTTCCTCCCTACTAATTCTTCGATGAAAAAAGAGAGGCCCATAAAATTATCAAAGCTTTTTCTAGTGGGGTCAAACTCTACATACAAATCCACATCACTAGATTCTGTATTAGTTTCCTTTCTAAAGGAGCCAAAAATACCCAAGCTATTCACTCCAAATGCCTTTATTGCCTCTCTATTTTCAGATAGAGAGTACAATAAATCATATTTTGTGTGAATTTTAACCTGGTTCATTATGCTAGCAAATTAGGCAAATTTAACCGCATAACCGGTGTATTCGAATAGAATATCAGACTATTGATATTATTCCATTAACCCCTAACCCATTCAAAAATCTCAATAAACACAAGATTGATAGGGGTGTTTTTCATCTGCGGAACGTTTTATTTTGTGTCATTCCAGCCATCTAAAATGCCTGATTTGATGTCATCATAGTTTGAAATAAAAAATACAACTAATACAATCCAAAGAATCGTCTTCCAGTTGTTGCGAACAAGTGTTTTTAAGTCAATAATTAACTGATTCATATCTGTGATTTTAATGGTGAAATTAAATTCGTAGGGTTTGGTTTCAGTTGATTTGCTAAATTCTGACAAGTCGGTTTTCAACGCTTTGAATTTCTCCAAATCCAAGCACATAATCCCCCTCCAAGTCAGGAACAGAAAGTGAGAAATTTATAGTATACTTACTCGACTAAAACCTATTTAAACACCACGAAAAACCTATACATCCTGCTACTTTCCTGCCTTGCTTGGACAGCATCTGCTCAAGACGGCACTATTTATCCATTAGAAGCACCTAAAGAACCGAATGCCATTCCCTTAAATACCGGCTCTGTGAAAGACCAACCCGCACCAGAAACCTGGTTCAAGCAGTGGGGAGATCCGTTGGCTTTCGATGGGAAATGAGGGCTGGGAAGTCGCTGAGGCTTTGGCCAAAAAAGGGATCACCGCTTTCGTCCTAAAATACAGACTATTTCCAACTGCTGAAAAACTAGAAGACTTCACTGCGTGGATGAACCGCCCACGCCCTGCACCAGCTCCGGCTACTTCTAAATCAGATAGTGCAAAAAACACGAATCCCATGGCTCAAATGGATCTATCTAATCAGTTAGAAGATGCAGAAGCTGCCTACGCGATGATTGTTAAAAACGCAGCAACTTGGGGCCTAGATACCAAGCGAATCGGTATGATTGGATTCTCTGCTGGAGCGGGATTAACGATGCATGCGACGCTATACTCTAAAACGATGAAGCTCGCATTTATAGGGCCTATCTATGGTGGCATGGGCCCAGTTAAAGTGCCTGCAGATGCGCCACCAATGTTTAATGTGATTGCCTCGGATGACTTTTTGTTTAACTCCCAATTTGGGGTCATCGACTCGTGGTTCAAGGCGAAAAGACCCGTGGAGTTTCACTTATACCAAAACGGTGGACACGGCTTTGGCCTAGGCAATCCGAATCGCACCAGCAATAAATGGTTCGATGCCTTTATACACTGGTTAGAGGTGAATAAACTAATTTGATTTTAGTCTAGCATAAAGCATTTCCAAATGCTTCTTTTGGGCCACCAGTTTGTCTCCTTTTATCGCCGCTTTTTTCGCATCCCATACTGCGGGGAATGAAACTTTTCCACACGATAGCGAGTACATCCAAAACAAATCAATGAAATTGATGAAGAGGTTTGCGCGATAAAACAAGGAGGCTTTTTCGATTTGGAAACCTAATTTTTGCAAGGTTCTTTCATTGAAAAAATACGATGTACCTACGATCTGAACAGACTCGGGAATGTGTTTATTTTCAATTTGGGAAATGATATGCAATAAGCCCTCGCAATGATACATCAGCAGTTTATTTCTAAGTGAAACACCTGCCTTCTGATTTCGAAAGACAAATAAATAATCGAAGCTCGTCCCGCTGTGCAGATCGATTTGTTGCTCGTTCGCCATATACCCTAAAAGCATAGGGGAATAGTAGGTGTAACCACCCGTCAACTTAAATAAAGGCGTATACAGAAATTGACTGATGGGTACGTAGAGGATAAACGCCGTATAAATAAGCGGGTTCGCACTCCCTTTTTCAATAATAAAAATCGCTAAAAATAAGCCTAATAAAAGGAATACAAGGGAGATAATCCATTGTAAGGGTTTAGGCAGTTGATAAAAGTCGTTCATAGAAGGTTCTATTTATTCAATAGCATAATAGTGCTTATCTTGATCACTCTATTCGCATCCGATTCTTTGAGGACCAAATAAGGTTTCACCCCTGTCGCTTTAATGTCATTACCCTTCATCGCAAAAGCTTCTTGCTTTCCATCCGCGATGAAAATTTCGGTAGCTACCGGTAACGAATACGTTTTGATTTGGTCAGGCGACAGGTCACTTACCCGTGTTTGAATTTTCCCGTCTGGCGTGTAAATGATGAGAGAAAGGTGGTATGTCTCCTTGTAGTCGTTTGAGAAGCTAATTTCTCTTGTATTTCGAGCCCTCGATAAAAGGTATTCATTCCTTTTTATCCAGTTATCCGTACCCTGAAATTTCACCGATTTGGTGATGGTAAACGTGTTCTGTTGAAGCAAATAGTGATGTCTTAAAATCGCCTTCTTATTCTCATTCCCATCTTCTCCATCCACCTCCGTTACGAGTGTAAATCCCTCAGCTGAATCTCGTTTAAATTCGACGATTTTATCTTTACCAAAAAACGAGCCCACAACTGCCGTCGTATCTTTAGCATTCGCGTGAGGTTCCTGTGGGTACTCATAGGCCATTATATAACCCATTGAATCAGCTGTTAAACTGATTTTTAGATTCGCTAACATTGTAAAGGGCTTTCCTGATGAATAATCCAAGTAGGTTAAATTCCCTTCCCATTTGCCTACAGAACTAGCTAGATCTTTGACTTGTATGGATTGTGCATTTGCGAAGAAACACAGCAACACAAGCGCTGAGGTAAGCAGTACTTTTTTCATAGGTATGCTGATTATTGATTAATATAGAAAAACTCGAATTTATCGTAGTAGAAAGTCTTTCTTGAGCTTGCAAAGAAAGGTCTGTATGTAAAACAAAAGTAAATAAAAATAGTCTCTTCTTTATCCACATTTACTTTCCAAAACCATAAAAATAGAGGAGAGAAAAGGCATCAACTACTTCCTGATACCCTGCTTACTGTTGGCTAAATTTAATATTTAACCCCAAGTACCACGTTCGGCCGTCTGCAGGTAAAATGCCTGGCCCTGGATAGCCGCCCGATCTACGTGTAAAATAGCGTGTATCTGTTACGTTATTTACGCCAAATTTCAATTGAGCATATTTCTTAAATTTATAGGAACCAGAAATATCTTGAACTTGATAGGCCGGTATAAATCCAGTAGTAGCCGCGGCATTAGGTGATATCGTATTACTTGCATCTGCAAACGCGGAGCCGATATCACTAATTTGCCAACTCAACGAAAGCCCTTTTTTAGTATAACTTACCCCAAAGCGATTGATTTTTTCCGGTGCATTTTCTACCCTTTTACCACTTAGATTTCCTTCTACAATTTGACCATTCTGCACCGAAGTTGTCTTAAAATCTAGGTATCGTGCATCGATGGAAGCCATAGAAGCAAACATGGAAATATTTCCCCAACGTTGATGGTTTAAAAAAGCGGTCGTCGGGCTAAACTCCATGTAAGCCTCAACCCCTTTCGAAACAGAGTGTCCTAAATTAGTTCGATACTGATAGATTTTACCCTCTAGATTAGTCTTAGAAATGGTTCCCACTCGATTATCATAATCTAGATGAAAGTAATCAACATCAAAAGTCAAATAATTACCGATCTCCCCGCGGTAACCTAAATCAAAATTATAGCCTTTGGCATCCTTAAGATTGGGGTCAATCACATCCGTCGTGGCAGGAGGCAAAAGATCAGAGGCTAAAACGGGGCGATAGGCTTGTGCTATATTGCTGTACAACTTTGTATTTTCGCTCACTTTATATTCAGTACCTGCACCTAAAAGCAGGAAGGATCTGCCTCGATTTGTCGGTGTCGCGTTAATAGGCTGACCAGAGGTACTTAAGCCAGATTGACCCATCATATGAGTGTCTATTTGCTCTAAACGCCCTCCCAAAGTAATCAATAAAGAACCTGTGGGCCGCAAAATAGTCTCAGCAAATGCCGCATAGTTGGTATTATGAAACACCAGATCCCGCGTGAATAAACCCTGAATGGAAAAGTTCATGTCGTTGCCATTGCTTCCCACACCTAGTTGTTTGCGTTTAATTTCTCCAGAAAAATAGCGTAAGCCCGTGGCTAACGTGTTCTTCCAAGTCCCTAATTTAAAATTGGTAAGGAAGCGCGTTTCTACCCCATTGGTTTGGTAAAAATCTTGATCTACCTGGCGAGCTCCTAAAGGATCCAGTTCCGTTATCGCTTTCGTAAATCCCACTGAACTACGCTCTGCAGTAGTTCCAAAGTATTTAACCGATAATTTAGTTTCTGCAGAAAACACATAATCTGCAGTTAACGCATAGATCAACCAAGGATTACTAAACCAATTTCTGGTCCGTTTACTTTGTTGGGCATTTTGGGCAAACTCCGCATCTGTGAGGCCGCCGGCTTGTTGGCTTTGCGTATACATGTAAGTCAACTGGGCACCTAATTTTAACTTATTGGTAAGGGCATAGGATAATTCCGCGTGTGAATGATCCGTATTAAAATAGGAGTTCTGACGCCATCCATTGCCGAGTCTTTTTTGGTAATAAGTCGTGTAGCTTAATCGGCCATTTGTTCCCCCTACGTAATTAAAGGAGCTGAAAAGGCCATTGTTTCCAGTGGTATTTTGACTTTCAACAATAAGTTTCGTCGAAATATCAGGCTTGCGTAAAACGAAGTTCATAAGTCCGCCAAATTGAGGGCCGTATTGTAATGAACTTGCACCACGAATAATTTCGATTCGGTCGACCACTTCCATCGGCGGGGTATAGTACGCTTCTGGGTAACCCATGGGGTCAGGTGTAATATCATAGCCATCCATTCGTACATTAAACTCCCAAGAGCGATTAGGCGAAAGTCCTCTTGAGGCAACACCGAGCTGAATCCCGGAACCATCACTCTCCCAAATCGAAATCCCTGGCGTACGCGAGAAAATTTGTCTTGAATTATTCATTGCCAAATTCGCCTGTAAATTATCGAGCAAAATAACCTCATTCTTTTTACCCGCCGTAATCGTGTATTCGTTCACCTGAGGTAAAAATGAATTGCCCTTAATGCCTGATTGTGCATAAACCGAAACTGCACTAAGCTCAGTAGCCTCGGCTAAGACAAAGTTCTGTTGCAAGTGCTCCCCATCACGTAAATTCAATTCATATTCACTGGACTTATAACCCACAAAACTTACCTTGATGGTGTATTTTCCTGATTTTAAACCCTTCAAAACAAATTTACCTGTTGCATTTGTTTGAACACCACGCACAGTTCCCACAAGTAGGACAGATGCGCCAGTTAGGGGCTCATGTGCCACCGTCTCCACCTTGCCGGAAATTAAGGAGGTTTGCGCCAATGCCGCTGGAAAAAATAAGCATAATAAACAGGCAAACAGTATATTTTTCATTTCAATTTTTATTTAGACTAATTACAAATAGAGCACAAATATAGAGACCTATTTTAAGTCTGACAACTATTACTGAAAAAAAATGTGCCATTCCCTTCGTATAAACTAAAAAAGTCACCATGGCTGATGACTTTTATAGTTCGATTTTACAACGAGTAAGTAAATTGAATTTATTGTCCTTGACCCATTGAAAATGCGTCTTTCCCATTAAATGAATACAGGTTTTCGGTCTTAATGGTATCTAAATTTTCGTTCAGCGCATGATCCAAAAGCTGAATGATATGTGATTTATTCATCTCAAAATTCTCATCTGACTTAAAACGGCATCTCCAATAATCGGTGCAAAAAGTTTCAGAAAAACCTGCTGGCCAAACCTTAATTCCCCTGTTTGTAATCATCGTAAGCTTGACCCCTTCCACTTCTATTTTTTTGACCTTTTCCGCCAGCTCGTTGGGATCAAGTCCATTCCAATGAAGAAAAATATCAACCCCAACTAAGTCTTTTTTCGCACTTGGCTTCCGTGTATACGCTGGCAAATGGAGGGCCGAACTATTCGCAAATTCCTTAGTGCCCACCTTTTGCTTACTCGTAGCATCGTTAAAAATATCTTGAGTATGTATTCCCTCCTCTAACGTTTTTAACCAAGCATTTTGAATTTTTTCGGCAACATCGCTTAGCATATCCCCGTATAGATTTGGCATAACGATTACATCGAACACTTCTGGGGTATCAGCTATCATTGCTCCTCCTATGTCGACAATCCAATGTTCGTTCTCTATCTGGGTATTCTTTAGGAATCTCGTCAAATACCTGATGAAATAAACCGTCTGTTTGCTTCATCATATTATCCTTAGAAAAACAGGTTACCTTTTTTCGCTTTTGTTGTCTCGCATATTCAAAAGCGTAATGAACAATTTTTTCACAACCAGGTCTACTGATTAGCTTCAAACATTGAACAACATCGTCGGTCTGTTGATGTTCAATTCCTGCATATAAATCTTCTTCATTCTCTCGCACGATGACAATATCCATGACAGGATGTTTCGTATTTACGAAAGGGTGCAAACTTACACAAGGCCTCACATTTGCATACAAACCAAGAAACTTCCGGGTTGACACATTTAAGCTTTTATACCCGCAACCTTGAGGAGTGGTAATAGGCGCTTTCAAAAAGATTTTATTTCGACGTATCGTTTCCCAGGATTCAGGGGCAATACCGGCGGTATTTCCGGAGAGATACACTTTTTCTCCTACCTCAATTTCATCGATCTCAAGTTTAGCTCCCGCGGCTAAAATGATCTCTAATGTTGCTTCCATGATTTCGGGGCCTATTCCATCCCCTTTAGCTACTGTTATTCTTGTCATAGGCGTTTTTTTAAGTAGGCCAAAACAAAGAACAGCATCAATGCAGATGTAATTCGTTAAAATGAAACAGACAACAAAAAAGCCGATCATTTCTGATCGGCTTGCTACACTTACTAGGTGGAATGTTATAACCAGTTCCTCCAGGGAATAGTCATTATATTTTAGAAAGATTTTCCAAATCATTTAAATCTTTTGCTCTGCCACTGATTTTTTTATTCCTTTTAAGATCATTAATATGAATTACTTTCATTGGAATTTCTTCAAAAACGGTATTCAGCGCATTCGTATAAATTTCATGAAAAGTAAAACCAGAGATTTCTTTCAAAATTTCAATACACACGGGAGGTCTTCCAAATGTATACACATTAATTTGGGGATGATGTAGAAAGGAATCTTCGGACATGTCAAAAAGCGGCATTTGAAATTGTTCGAATGCCTGGGTTAATTTATGGTAATTACTTTTTGAAACTTCTACAAATATATCTAGATCACCTGTCGTTCTAGGGAATCCGTGATAGATAACAGAATATCCTCCAACGAGGACATAATTGACTTCATTTTTATTCAGAGCCAATAAAAATTCTTGAAAATCTGGATTAAAAATGTTCCCCATGGCTAATTTTTGCGCATTGAAAAAACTGACTTGTCCATTTTAGGAGGATGCCCTAAAGTATAGTTAAAAGAAACACTATTTAGATAGGCAAAAACCTTAGCAATTTCTTCCTTTCTCATTCCTAAATAAGGTATAACCTCTTCCTTCGGTTCAAAAAGATTTCCAGAAGAGCTATATGTCCTATCTAATTTTAGCATGATCAAATATACTATGAATTTTTAAACCTTCAATCAAATATAAATACAACAAAAAAGCCGATCATTTCTGTCGCCTTGTGCACTCTTGCTCTTTTAATAGGTGGAATGTTGCAGCCATTTTCTTCTTACAAAGACCTTTTGACTTAATTTTAAATTCATTTGAAAAGTATTTTAATCACACTCCGACAAAAAGCTTAGGCTTACATCCTGCTTACTTTTTTCCCAACTTGCCATTGATTTTGGCCGTGAAACAAAGGAGGAATTTGTAGCTAATGAGGAATAAAGACTAAAGTATTTACTGTTCGGTTTTGCTTTCTTGCTTTCAACCCATTGTATTGTAGCGGCAACATCACCTAAGTCTTTGGTCAAATAAATAGTAAACGGCTTTAAGTCAAATTTATAAAGGCCTACAAATCCA
>Ga0222712_10003193_pt1 | contig 18059 bp, 14 predicted proteins | sample C33_657DmetaG_FD_165043 | JGI IMG/M metagenome (GOLD analysis project Ga0222712, IMG submission 165043) | Estuarine water microbial communities from San Francisco Bay, California, United States - C33_657D | ecosystem: Environmental > Aquatic > Marine > Unclassified | place: USA: California...
TAACTAAATGGCAGCACCAAATATTGTCAACGTAGCCGACATTAAAGGCAACATTGCATTTCAATCATTAACTAACACTAATGATAATGCTCTAATTAATAATGCAGCAGCATCAAACACTGTTTTGAAAGTAAATAACATTTTCGTATCAAACGTGAATGGTGTTTCAGCAGCAACAGTTACATTATCGTTACGTAATGCAGCAAATGCTGTAACGAACGGAACATTGGCAACTGCTTCTTCTGGAACTGCATATCGTGTTGCATATCAGATTTCTGTTCCAGCAAATACAACTTTAATGTTGTTAGATAAAACTGGTTCTATTTACTTACCAGAAGCACATTCTTTATCAATTCAAGCTGGTACTGCTGGATATCTAGAGGTTGTTGCGTCATTCGAAACAATTTCTTAATTTTAATTTGAATTAGTGGCTGGATAGGACACATGTCTAAAAATCGTACAGGTAATTTTATTGCTGGTGGAAAACCACAGGTTCCATCATTAACATCTAATAATGGTGTCTTTGATATAACGGAAAACTATTCAGCCGTAAATAATACTACATGGCAAACTGCAGGTAGTGGATATTATGAGATTAATAGATCGTTAAGATTTAGAGCATCAGTTGTAACCACACTTACAAAAACATTTTCTTCAACAAGTAGTTTTGGTTCGCAAAAATTTACATATTCGTTTTGGGTTAAAAAAGGTTTACATAACGCAAACATGCAAATATTCTCCAGTGCTGGTGCGAACCATCCTGGTGGTGCTGACATTTCTACCATAGTTTTTAACTCAGATGAAATACAATTTTATCATTATCCAAATGGTGGATCTGGAACTTGGCTTGTAAAGAGTCATGCATTAAGAGATCATTCTGCTTGGTACCATGTTGTACTATCGTGCGATACTACTCAAACTGTTCCTTCTAATAGAGCAAAAATGTGGATTAATGGTGTTCAGCACGTTAAATCAGATAATACATATCCAGCTCAAAATGGTACAACATATTATTTCAGCACTAGACAACAAATGTGGGGACAAGAAGATGGAAGATTTCGATACCCATTTGATGGACATCTAGCAGAACTTCATGCTATTGATGGGCAGGCATTAGACGAAACCTATTTTGGTTATTTTGATCCAATTACAAATATATGGCAACCAAAGCGTTACACTGGTACATATGGTCTTAATGGTTATTATTTACCATTTACTGAAAATCAATCTACATTAAATCTTGGTAGAAATTTTTCTGGTTCAAATTATTTCACATACTCAGAGCAATTTGATAATGGTGCGTGGTCAAAATATCAAAGCAGCGTGACAGCAAATGCTACAACTGCTCCTGATGGAACTACTACTGCTGATAAATTAGTTGGTACTACTGGAACTTCTGGTGATCATCAAGTAAACCAATCTGGTATGGTAACCGCAGTTAACAATGGAGTTTATACACTTTCTTGTTACGCAAAAGCTGCAGAAAGATCTATCTTTAGATTGTATATTCTAAAAAGAGATGGTGCTACATACGCTTATTCTGATTTTAATTTAACTACTGGACAAATTGATCATACTCAAGCTGGACCTTTTGCTGGTGCTATACCAACAATAACATCTGTTGGAAATGGATGGTATAGATGTGCCATTACAGTTGATATTGGATCTGGTGCTGGTGGTGTAAATGCAATAATTTCATACGCATCAGCAACAGGAGAAACCGCTGGATGGGGGCTTTTTATTTGGGGTGCTCAGTTTAATCTTGGAACAACAGTAGATCCATATATTCAAACAGTTGCTTCAAATAGAAATACTGACTGGACTCCAAACAACTTCTCTCTAACTGCTGGTACTTCATACGATTCAATGGTTGATTCACCAACCAACGTATTTACAACAGCGACAGATATCGGTGGTGTAGTTAGTGGTAACTATGCAACACTTAATCCACTAGCAACGGGTAACGTAATCCCACCAACTGGTGCTAATTTAAATTTAACGCTTAATGCTGGTAGCAATACATATTGGAGTGCAATAGGAACTATTCCTATTACTAGTGGTAAATGGTATTGGGAATGCATTTGCCAACGAGATCAAAATGCTGGTCAGTGGGTTCAGTTTGGTATTGTTTCTGATACCACTACAATTACTAATAATCCAGTGGGATTTAGCGGTAACATGTCACAAGGATATGCTTATTACAATGATGGTGCTAAAGCAGGCAATGGAACAGCAACTGGTGGGTATGGCGCAACATTTAATAATAATGATGTTATTGGTGTTGCCTTTGATGATGACAACGGAACGATAACATTCTATAAAAATGGTGTGAGTCAAGGTGTTGCGTTTACTGGAATTTCAACTGCATTAACATGGTTACCTATTATTCAAATCTATAGATCTACTGCAACAAATCAGTTTGCTTGGATTAACTTCGGACAACGTCCATTTGCATATGCTCCACCAGCAGGATTTAAATCTTTAAATAGTACTAATTTACAAGCATTGGGTTCTTCTACTGCAGGTAGAGCAGCAATTAATCCATCAAATTATTTTGATACAATCTTGTATACTGGTACGGCTACTAATCCAAGAACTGTTTCTGGATATAAATTTGCTCCAGACTTTTTATGGATTAAAAGACGTAATGCTGTAGAAAATCATCAGGTAGTAGACTCGGTTCGTGGTACACCATTAACAATATTTACAAATGCTACTAATGCAGATACAATATATTCTGCAAACATAATGGCATTAACACCAAATGGATTTACTTTAGGTAATGATTCTAATACTAACGTAGCTGGCGGATCGTTTGTTGCTTGGGCATGGAATGCTGGTAATAGTACTAAAGGTGGAATAGAAACTACAAATACTTCTGGTAGCGTAACTTCTACATTAAGAGTTAGTTCAGATGCAGGAATTAGTATTGCTACCTATGCTGCACCAAACAACGGATCATTTACTTTCGGTCATGGATTAGGATCAACTCCAAGATTTTTTATGTTGAAAGAAAGAGGTGCTGCATCAAACTGGATCGTATGGCATTCTGTTTTTGGATCTCCAACAAATCAAGGACTTTACCTTAATGGTAGTGGATCACCATTTGCAGCAGGTGCTAACTGGTTGACTGGTGTCACAAGTACCACTATTGGTATTACTCAAGGACAAGTAACTAGTGGTGCGCAAAATCATATAGTATATTCTTTTATAGAAGTTCCTGGATTTAGTAAAATTGGCTCATTTACAGGTAATGGTTCTACAGATGGTCCATTCGTGTATTGTGGTTTTAGACCTGCATTTATTATGGCTAAATCCTTCACTAATGGTGCATTCTGGGTTATTCATGATACAAAACGTGACTTAGCTAATCCTTCTACCAGACATCTTTATGCGAACAATACTAATGCTGAAGAACAACTTTATTCTTCATTTGACATATTATCAAACGGATTTAAATGCCGTAATGCTAATGATAATGTTAACTATTCTGGTTCAACTGCGGTATACATAGCATTCGCAGAGTCACCATTCGCCCTAAATAATAGAGCAAGATAAACAAAGAGATAAAAAGAAATGACTACTTACTATCTAAACGGAAATCCGCTCGTTGAAGGTGCGGATATCGTAATTAATGGATTTACATACCCATATACATGGTTAGAAGGTACATCACCTTCTGTTCGTGCATCTTTAGGAATTGAAAAACTCGGTGATGTAAATTATAATCCAAAATACTACTGGGGTGTTGATAATCCTAAACATTTAGAAGATCGTGAAGAAACTGATGAAGAAGGAAATCCAGTTTATGTTAAAGTTTGGGATCCTACTGTCGGAGAATTTGGAGAAATGGTAGATACAGAAGAGCGTCTAGTATCTAAAGGATTAAAAACTACCTGCGCACAAGAAATTAAATTAACTACAAATCAATTATTAAGTTCAACAGATTTTTATATTCTTCGTAATGAAGTTGAATCATTACAAATCCCAGAGTCAATTTCTACATATCGTACAGAAGTTATTGAAGAATCTACAAGATTACAAGAAGCCATTTTAGCAGCAACAACTGTTGAAGAATTAATTGCTGTTATGAATTCAACATCTTGGCCAGAAATAAAATAAATAAAAGCATAGTCTTAAACAAAGGTAAATAAATGGCTCGTCGTTATACTGGTGGTTTTCTTTCTTCGAGAGAACAGGCAACTGATTCAAATTCAGCTAATGGTGTTTTTACTTTAAGTGAACACCAAGAAAAAACTGCACTTGGTAATTTTCCAACTGGTCGTTGGACTCCACAGCGTTCATTAAGATTTAGACAAAGTGCTTCAGCATACTTACAAAGAACATTTCCTTCTGCAGGAAATAGAAGAACTTGGACATATAGTCTTTGGTTTAAACGTGGAATTCAATCTGAAAATCTTTTTAGACTTTTATATGTAGGTAATGGTAGTAATAATGAAACAGGAATATATTTAACTGGAGATAGATTACAGTTTGAATATTATGTTGCTCCTACTAACTATTATATAAGATCAGAAGCTGTTTTTAGAGATCCTTCTGCTTGGTACCATTTTGTTGTAGTATGTGATACAACAAATGCTACATCTAATGATCGCATGAGAATGTATGTAAATGGTGTAAGAATAACTGCATTTAATGCTAATGTTCAACCACCATTAAATTTTGATATGAGAATTAATGAAGCAGCATCTCATTTAATTGGTGTCAGAGAAGGTGGCACAAATTATATTGATTGTTACATGTCTGAAGTCAACTTTATTGACAACCAAGCATTAGACGCATCATATTTTGGAACAACTGATCCAGAAACTGGAACATGGGTTCCAAAACGCTATACTGGTACATATGGTACTAATGGTTTTTATTTACCATTTTCTAATAATACTGGTGTAGACCAACTAGGTAGAGACTTTAGTAATGGTGGTAGCGAGTTTATCACCAACGGATTTTTTGATGCTAACGTAAATAATTGGACAGTTTGGCCAGGAGTTGGTGGCTCTCCATTTATAACTTGGCAAGCTAGTGGTAAAGCAAGAATTGGTAATACACAGAATAATGGCACTATTTACTATCAAGCTATTTCCACTACAATAGGACAGACATATTATGTAACTGCTAATGTATCCAATATTAGCATTGGTGCAAATGGACGCACATGTGCAATTCAGTGGAGTTCAACACTTGGTAGTGGAGCAACTACTATTGCATCTATCGCACAACCAAACTCTGGAACTATTTCAGGATCTTTTGTTGCGACATCTACAACAACTTACATTCTATTAAACGTAGATGTTCTTGGTACTGGTACACAAGGTGCTGATTGGGACACTATTAGTGTTTCAAATACTTCTATTAAGAATCACTGGAGTGTAACCAATCACTCTTTAACTCTATATTCTAATTATGACTCAATGACTGATGTTCCAGGAATCGCATCTGTAACATCACAGACTGATACTGGTAATGTTCAACGTGGTAATTATAATGTATGGAATCCATTAGTTAATACTAGATCTGGTGGAACTATTTCTGATGGTGGATTAAAAACAGATGGTTCTTTAAATACTAGACCATTATTCTTAGGAACACAATATTTTAATACTGGTAAATGGTACTGTGAAATTTGGTGTGGTACTTATGGAGATGCTGGAGACAATAAACCAGTTGGTATTACTACCATTCGTGGACAAACAGATTTAATTGGAACTGGCAGTATTCTATTAACATATGGCTCTGGTGTAATGAGAGCATTTGCAAATAGTAATAATAATAGTTTGGACTTTAGAGCAGGTGACGGAATAGTAGTTGATCAAGGCACTGGTTCAAACTGGTGGCAATCAGGATTCTGGATTGGTTTCGCTGTTGATATTGACAACAACACAATGTCAATATACAAAAATGGTGTTTTATCGTCAACAGTCAGAAATTGTAATTTATCAGGTAAAGAATGGACATATTTCTGGGAACCAGAGTCTTCTTCAAGTAGAACACCTGCAACTAATTGGTATTGGAACTTTGGTCAACAACCATTCGTATATACACCACCAGCTGGTTACAGAGGGTTATGCACAACAAACTTACCAAATCCAGTAATTAGACGTTCAAATGATCATTTTGATGTTAAAACTTGGACAGGTAATGGCGGTGCAATTACTGTTGGTAATAGCGCAAAAGAAACTTCTGCATATGAAATTTCTAAATCGTTAAGATTTAGATCGAGTGTGTCTGCTTATTTAAGCAGAATTCCTACCAGTGTTGGTAATAGAAGAACTTGGACTTGGAGTGCATGGGTTAAGAAAAGTGGTCAAGCATCATATCAAAATTTTATGAGAGCTGGAAGCACTTTGATTCGTTTTACAAACACTGATACACTTCAATTTGAAGACAATGGTGTTTCTGTTTCAACTTCTTCTGTTTTTAAAGATTTATCTTGGTATCATGTTGTGTTTGCTGTTGATACTACACAAGCATCATCTATAAATAGAACAAAAATTTATGTAAATGGTGTTCAGCAATCACTTACTGGAACATACATTACACAAAATACTGATACAGCTGTAAACAATACAGTTCTACATAACATCGGTGCTTCTGTTGCTCCTAATGAGTTTCTTAACGGATACATGGCTGAAGTCAATTTTATTGACGGACAGGCATTAACACCTTCTTCATTTGGTCAATTTGATGCTAATAATAATTGGTATCCGCAGCGATATGCTGGTACATATGGAACTAATGGATTTTATTTAAAACTTAATCCTAATTTAAATATTAATCCTACTACATCAGACTTTAATGCAGACTTTTTAGTAGTCGCTGGCGGTGGTGGTGGCGGTGCATATAATGGCGGTGGTGGTGGTGCAGGTGGTCTTCGCTCATCTTTCACAGCAACTGGTGGTGGTGCTACATTAGAAAGTAGTGTTGGAATAGTTTTAAGTACTCCATATAGAATTACAGTTGGGGCTGGTGGTTCTGGACAGAGTGGAGCAACACAAGGATCTAATGGATCTAATTCAGTATTTTCAAATATAACATCAGCTGGTGGTGGACGTGGAGGTGGTTATACTGGCTCTTTCTACAATGCTAATCCAGGTGGATCAGGTGGTGCAGCTGCATATGCTGCATCTTCAGCTGGTGGTGGTGGTGTAGGACACGGATTTAATGGTGGTAATGGTGATGGTGGAGTTAGTTCTGGTGGTGGAGGAGGTGCTAGCGCAGCTGGTTCAAATGGAACTTCTACTGTTGGTGGTAATGGTGGTGCTGGTGTATCTGTTTCTATTACAGGAACATCTGTACCTTATGCTGGTGGTGGCGGTGGTGCTACTTATCCAGCAGGTGGAGGTGTTTCTGGTGGTACTGGTGGTACTGGTGGCGGTGGTAATGGTGGTGCCAATAGCACTGGAACAGCTGGAACTGCAAACAGAGGTGGCGGTGGTGGTGGATCTCAAGATACTTCAAACCCACCATCTAGACCTGGTGGTAATGGTGGATCAGGTATTGTAATTATTAGAATCCCAGATACTCGCACTGCAACATTCTCTGGAGGTGTCACTTCTTCATTAAGCACTTCTGTTGCTGGATTTAAAATATATACTGTTACTGCCACATCAACAACATCTGAGACAGTTACATTTACTTAAAGGTTTATAAATGGCGCATTTCGCAAAACTTGACGAAAATAATATTGTAGTATTTGTTACCGTTGGTAGAGATGAAGACGATGGTAAAGAAGCAGAATTGTCTGCTCGTACAGGTGACACATATAAACAAACCTCATATAACACAGTAGGTGGAGTTCATTTACTTGGTGGAGTACCATTTCGTAAAAATTATGCTGGTATTGGATATACATATGATGAAGAAAAAGATGCATTTATTCCACCACAACCTTATGCATCATGGACACTAGATGAAGAAACATGTCTGTGGAACCCACCAATTCCTTGTCCAAATAATGAAAATAAATATATTTGGAACGAAACTGATTCAGTTTGGGAGAAAGTTTAATGTCAGCATTATTTGGACACGACTCATCTGGCAATAATAATTATTGGACACCAATAAATTTTAGTAATACTTCAGGAATAACATATGATTCTTTGGTTGATTCGCCAACTGAATTAGGCACAGACACGGGTGCAGGTAATGAAATTCGAGGCGATTATCCTACATTTTCGTCAAATCAATCATTAGGTGCAGCAGGAGATGTTACGTATTTTAACGGAGCATTAGAAAGAAGAAATAACGATACATATGCTGGATTTTCAGTAGGTAAAACTACTACTATTTTACCACAGAATGGAAAGTGGTATTGTGAATTTACATTGGTTGATCAAAGATCAAACGATCCACCAACTTTTGCAGTTGGTATTGTTCCGACCACTATATTAGATTTTGGTACAGTTGGGTCTACATCTTCATATAATGGTGGTTATACTTTTGGTGCTTCTACTGGAAATTCTCAAACATATCTTTATAGTGTTAATGGCACTGCTACATATGTAGTTCAAGCAGTTGCTGTTGGTGGAATATTTGGTATTGCTTATGATGCGGATAATAGAAGACTATTTTTTTCATACAATGGAACATGGTTAAATAGCGGTAATCCTGTTACTGGTTCAAATCCTGCTTATTATAATATTCCTTTTAATGATTATATTTTTGCTGGGGGCGGTTATACTAATGATGCTGGAAGATGGACAAGAACTGCATTTAATGGCGGACAAAGACCATTTGCTTATACTGCTCCAGCTGGATTTAAAGCATTAAATAGTAAAAATCTAAAAGATGTTGGTTCATTTAATTTACCAGATACATTTGGTAACTTTGTAAATACACCAGATTTAGTTTGGATTAAAAACAGAGGAAATGGATCACCAAATCATTCTTTATTTGATACTGTTAGAGGAATAAGAACTAGAATAAATTCAAACTCAACAAATGCGAACAGTGTAGAGCAAGGTATGGAAGCATTTTTACCAAACGGAATTTATTTGGCTGGTTCTGACTCTCCATATAATGCAGCTAATCAAACTTATGTTTCATGGATGTGGAATCGTGGTAAACTTCCTGGATTTGATATTGTATCATATCCTGCAGGATCAGCTGGACAATCTATACAACATAATCTTGGTGTTAAACCAGATTTTATAATTATTAAGTGTTTAACTGCGGTAACTTCTTGGGCAGTCTATCATAGTAGATTAGGTGCAACTGCTTGGCCAGTATTAAGCAGTGATCAAACAGCTACAACATCTTCACAAGAATGGAATAATACAGAACCAACATCAACACACTTTACAGTTGGCGCAACCAATGCTAATAGTAACGTGGCTGGCAATTCATTTATTGCTTATCTGTGGACAGAAGTTCCAGGATTTAGTAAATTTGGATCATATATTGGTAATGGTTCTTCGAATGGACCAATGGTTCACACAGGTTTTCTTCCACGTTGGATTATGATAAAACGTACTGATGCAGTTGATAACTGGAGAATGTATGATACACAAAGAAATAGATTTAATCCAGGAAGTTTTGTTTTATATCCAAATTTAGCAAACGCAGAAGATGCATCGACAGATCACCTTGACTGGTTGTCTAATGGGTTTAAAATTCGTTCTACTAATAATAATGGCAGTGGGGGTAATTATATTTACGCTGCCTTTGCAGAATTCCCATTTAAATATGCCAATGCTAGATAAATAATAGAAAATTTATAAAAGGAACAACTATGTTTGCTTTAGTTAAAAAAGAAATGGTAACAAATCCATTTACCAATGAAACTTCTGAACAAGAAGTTATTAAAGTGTTTTCACCACACTCTGTCTGGGAAGATAAAAATGGAACTCAATATACTCCAGATTATCTGCGAAATTTAAATGCTGATCAAAAACAAGATCTAGGTGTTTATGATGTAGCATATGCTGCTCGTGCAGACGATCGTTTTTATACGATCGTAGAAAATGCTCCTGTTTTTGATTCTACAGAAAAGATTGTAAAAATTACCTATACTTCTACTGCTAAAGATTTAGAAGATGGAGAAGAAGTTGATGGTCGTGCTCCAGCTGGATTAAAAACTCAGTGGATTAATCAGTACAAAGCAACTGCAAATGCATTACTATCGCAGTCTGACTGGATGCTAGTTCGTAAAATTGAACGTAATATTGACATCCCAGAAGATGTTGCTACGAAAAGAGCAGCGATTGTAGCAGAAGCGAATCGTCTTGAAACTGCGATTACAGCAGCAACCAATGTAGAGGGATTAATCTCTGTCGTAGAGTCTGCAAACTTTTCAGCTTAATGTAGTTCTCCCTTGAAAAGTGAACCCCACGACCAAGTGGGGTTTATTTTTTGCAGATCTTAAAACGAATAAATAAAGAAGTAAAGGGAGTAATAAATGGCTACAGTAGCAAATATTTTTATTGATCAGGGAGCAGATTACAGTAATATTATCACTGTTGGCTCAAGCACTGGTGCACCCCTGAATCTAGCTGGCTATACTGTTGCTTCTCAAATCAGAAAATCGTATAGTTCTTCTACAGCATACAATTTTTCATCCTCTATTTTTAATGCATCAGAGGGTAAGGTTCGACTACAGCTAACTGCGACAGCATCTCGTGCAATCCCCCCAGGAAGATACCTATACGACGTGGAAATAACTTCTCCTACCAGTTCAAAAACTAGAGTAGTTGAGGGTATTGTAACTGTAACTCCAGAAATCACACAGATTTAATATGACAGATATTATCGCAACAGTAGACGAGAATCAATTATTTGTAACTGCGAGTCAATCTCAGCTTGTGACTGCTTCAACAGATACAGCTGGTCCAGCAGTTGTAGAGAGTTTAGATTCTGTTGGCGACATCGATATGTTTACAAATGGGAAGATTAATGGGTCTGTCTTAGTATACAGAACAACAACAAATAAATGGACATCTACCACTACGCTTGATGCGCAGAATATGGAAGGTGGAGAATTTTAACGGAGATTAAAAGATGGCGTCAATAATTAGAATTAAACGCAGTTCAGTTAGCGGAAATCCAACAACGCTAGCAGCTGGCGAACTAGCATATTCTGCTTTAACAGACAATGGCTCAAATGGTGGTGATAGACTATACATCGGTATAGGTGCTGAAACTACTGGTAATGCAGCTAATCACTTTGTTATTGGTGGTAAATACTTTACTGATATGTTGGATCACACTAAAGGTGCTCTAACTGCGAATTCTGCTCTTGTTACAGACGCTAGTAGTAAACTTGATAACTTAAAAGTTGACAATTTAGATTTAAATGGTAACACATTAAGTGTTACTAATAGTAATGGTAATTTAACACTTGCTGCAAACGGCACTGGTTTTGTTGACATTTCTACTGGTGTTGTTAAAATTGCATCAACACAAACAGCTACTGGTTCAAACACTGGTGCGTTGCAGGTTGCTGGTGGTGTTTCTATCGAGGGTGCTCTTTATCTTAATGGTAGTTTAGTTGCTGGTGCTGGTTCGTTCACTTCGATTAATAACACACCAATCGGTAATACTACTCCAAGTACTGGTGCATTTACTACTTTATCTGCAAGCAGCACATTAACTGTCACTGGAACTGCCACATTTAATGGTGGGGTAATGATCGGTGCAGATACTCTTGCTGAGTATATTTACGATACAGTTGGTGGCGCAGTTACTGGTGGTACTGGAATTACAGTTACAAACAGCGACGCTGGTAATACTTCTACTGTTTCTATTACAAACACTGGTGTTACTGCTGGATCTTATGGCTCTTCAACAGCAATTCCAACATTTACAGTTAATGCACAGGGTCAATTAACTGCAGCTGGAACTGCTTCTCTAGCTACTAATTTAAATATCGCTGGCGACACAGGAACAGACGCTGTTGCTCTACTATCTGATACATTAACTGTTTCAGGTGGTGAGGGTATTGATACTGCTGTTACCAACAATACAATTACAATTTCTGCAGAAGATGCTTCTACAACCAACAAGGGTGTTGCATCTTTTGACACTAACGACTTTAATGTCACAAATGGTGCAGTAGAACTAAAAGACACAGTTGTTAAAACTGTAACAACTGATAGCGGTGCATTAACACCATCTACTCACAGTTTCTCTATTCTTGGTGGAGAAGGTATTGATGTAACTCACGCTGGTACTACAATTACGGTAGCTGGTGAAGATGCATCTACCACAAACAAAGGTGTTGCGTCTTTTGATACCAATAACTTTACTGTTACTAGTGGTGCTGTTTCTGCTAAAAATATTACATTAGGTTCTTCAACATTAACACTAGGTTCTACAACAACTGCTATTGCTGGTTTAACAGAACTAACTGTTGATAATCTGAACTTTAACGGAAATACAATTTCCTCAACAGATACCAATGGAAATATTACAATTTCTCCAAATGGTACTGGTAAAGTTGATGTTGCTGGCTCTATTATTACTGGTCTTGCAGAACCTGTAAATTCTACAGATGCTGCAACTAAGAATTATGTTGATACTGTCGCAGAAGGATTACACGTTCACGAAGCTGCTCACTGTGCAACTACTGCCTCTCTTGCAACTCTATCAGGTGGAACAGTAACATACAATAATGGTACTAGCGGTGTTGGCGCAACTCTTACTCTTTCAAGTGGTTTAACAGCAATTGATGGTCACACATTAAATAATGGTGATCGTATTCTTGTTAAAAATGAGAGCACTCAAGCACATAACGGTATGTATGTTCGTACTAGTGCGACAGTTCTTACTCGTGCTTCTGATTTTGATACTGCAGCTGAAATTGGCGGTGGTGACTTTACTTTCGTTGAAAATGGTACTACATATGCGAATACTGGTTGGGTTCAAACAGTTGAAGTATTAACTGTTGGAACAGACAATGTTATCTGGCAACAATTCTCTGGTACTGGTACATTTACTGCTGGTAATGGTTTAACCATTGTAGGAACAGAATTTAATGTTGTCGGCACTGCAGATAGAATTACAGTAAACCCTGATAGTATTGACATTGCATCAACTTATGTTGGTCAAACTTCAATTACTACTCTGGGTACAATTGGTACTGGTACTTGGCAAGGTACTATTATTGGACCAACTTATGGTGGCACTGGTGTTAATAATGGTAATAAGACCATTACTCTTGGTGGTAACTTCACTCACAGTGGTGCGCATACTTTAACTCTAACTACCAGCGCAAACACCAACGTAACATTACCAACAACTGGTACTCTTGCTACACTAGCTGGTACAGAAACATTCACAAATAAAACATTAACATCACCAACAATTACTGGTGGATCTGTTAATAATACTCCAATTGGTGCGTCAACTGCATCAACTGGTGCATTTACTACTTTATCTGCAAGTGGAGCAGTAACATTTACTTCTTCTACTGCTTCTTCTAGTTCTACTACAGGTGCTGTAGTAGTAACAGGTGGTGTGGGTATCGGTGGTAATCTGTATGGTGCTGGTGCAAGTACATCAACATTAGACGGATTTAATATTGATGGTGGTACATATTAATTAAGTATTGAGGGAGAGTTTTTACTCTCCCTTTCTTGTTGATAATCCTTTTTTAAGGTTAGAGAATGGCAAATAAAGTCTTACTGAAGAAGTCTTCAGTTGCGGCTAAAGTCCCGCTTACATCAGATTTAGATTACGGTGAGTTAGCACTTAACTATACCGATGGTAAGTTGTATTTCAAAAATGCATCAAATGTAATTAAAAGTTTTACAATTGATGATTCTTTTGTAACACTTACTGGCACTCAGACTCTAACTAATAAAACTCTTTCTTCTCCAACAATCACTGGTAATATTTCTGGTGATGTAGCTGCAACTGGATATCTTAAAAGTCTTAACTCATCTGGTGATGAGGGTGGAGAAATCCTTCTCGCTAAACCACAAACCAATACTGCATTATCTGGTACTGGTGTAACTATTGATGTTTATCAGAATAAGATTCGTTTCTTCGAGCAGGGTGGAACTGCTCGTGGTGCTTATATTGATATAACATCATGTGCTGGTGGAGCTAGTACCAATATATTAAGTGGTGGTGGAGGAGGAGGTGGATTCTCCGATTTAATAGAAGTTGCTCAGACAGGAATTAGTACTAGCGTAAATATTAGTTCAGTTTCTGCTACAACTTATCGTGGGGCTAAATATACAATACAGGTAACTAACTCGACTAACTACGGACTTTTTGAATTTTTTGTGCTTCACGATGGTACTGGAATTTATTTCCCTTATTCTTCTACAGGATATGTAGGAGATTCTAGTGAGAATAATACTAGTTATTTTAGTGGTGATTATACAAACACATTAGCAACTACTAGAATTCAAGTTGGGAACACGAATCACACTTTTAACTGGACACTTTCTGGAGGTAATTTAGTTTTTTCTGCAGCTGCGACTTCTGGAACAATTAGCGTTAAAGGCGCAATATTACTAATTAAGGCATAACATATGGCAGTCAATTCTAGAGAAACTTTAAAACAATATTGCCTACGTGCATTGGGTGCACCTGTACTTGAAATTAACGTGGATGACGACCAGTTAGAAGATCGTATCGATGAAGCACTAGAGCAGTGGAGACAATATCACTATGATGGTATAGAACAAATCTACATGAAAGCACAGATTCGTGCATCTGAAATCGTTCTAACTACTTCTGTCGCAGGCAACTATCAATTAGCCGAAACTGTCACTGGTACAACATCAGGTGCAACTGCACAAGTTGTAAGAGAAACAACTCGCCAGTCATCAGGAACTTTACTTCTTGTAAAAAATATTACTGGCACATTTGCAGCAAATGAAACTATTACTGGCTCTGTTTCAGGACAGGTTGCTACTTTGTCTTCTGCAACCAAACGTGAATATGATAACAAATATCTTGAAGTTCCAGATTTAGTATATGGTGTTACTAAAATTTTAAGCATAGGTCAAGCATCGTCATCTAAGAACATATTCGATTTACAATATCAATTGCGTTTGAATGACCTATACGACTTAACATCTACATCTCTTATCTATTACAAAACTGTAATGAGTCATTTGGCTCTACTAGATTTAGAGTTAAATGGTCATACATCATTCCGTTTTAATCGTAGAACAAATCGTGTTTACCTAGACATTAACTGGGAACAAGACATTCCACTTGGCGATTACGTAATCGTTCAAGGATATCGTGCTTTAGATCCAAATGAATTTACTAAAGTTTGGAATGAGTCTTGGTTTAAACAGTATGTAACTGCATTGTTTAAGAAACAATGGGCAACCAACATTAAAAAGTTCTCTGGCATTCAACTTCCAGGTGGTGTAACTTTAGATGGCGATAAGCTATATGACGAAGCCATTACTGAAATTAAAGAATTGGAAGATACATTAATGAACAAATCTGCTCCATTAGATTTCTTTATTGGATAATTAATGTCAACAAATGTTTATTTCACTAATGGAACAAGATCTGAACAGTATCTAGTTGAAGATCTTATCATTGAGTCGCTGAAGATTTATGGTCAGCAGCTTTACTACATTCCAAGAAAATTAGTTTCTAAAGACGAAATTCTAGGTGAAGATAGACTTAGCGAATTTAAAAATTCTTTTCTTATTGAGATGTACTTTGAAAACGTAGATTCCTACGCTGGACAAGGTGCATTTATAAACAAATTTGGTTTAATGATGGAACAGTCTGCAACGCTTGTAGTTGCAAGACGTAGATGGGATCAGTTCGTTGGTCGTTATGGTGTAACGATTGTACCAAGCAGACCAAACGAGGGTGATTTGATTTATTTCCCATTAACAAATTCTCTTTTTGAAATTAAATTTGTTCAACATCAAGATCCATTCTATCAACTTGGTAAACTGTATGTTTACAAACTTCAAGTTGAATTGTTCCAGTATAGCTCTGAGAGAATTGATACTGGAATTAAAGAGATCGATGCATTTGAGACTCTCAAAACATTTACTACTAACACAACTAGAAACACTAGTGGTAGAATAAAACGCATAGACATTATCAATCCAGGATGCGATTATGTAACTCCTCCAGATGTGTTTATTGGTCCAGATGTAAATGGTGTTAATGCTACCGCAACTGCAGTTATAACTAATGGTAAAGTTACTGCTATAAACATAACAAATTCTGCTGGTCGTTACAATAGTCCTCCAGGTATTGTTATTTCTGCACCACCTGTTGGGGGCGTGCAAGCGTTGGCAGAAAGTGTTGTTGAGATTGATATTGACATACCAGACTCGTTTGGTGACAACAATAAATTCAAAGAAGAAGCAGACAATATTTTATTCTCTGAGAGCAATCCTTTTGGAGAACTAACCGAATACACAAATCAAAGCATCGTTAAGCCTATTGCTTATGACAGCAGCGTTATAAAATCTGACAATGACTGCGTAACAATGGATAACTGGAGATAAAATGGCACAGCAACTTATTAATCTTGGAACAACTGCAAACGATGGGACAGGTGATCCTATACGTGTTGCAGGCACTAAAATAAACAGTAACTTTACTGAGTTATATTCTAGACAACCTTATTCTCTACCGACTGCAACAGCAGTTGTTCTTGGTGGTGTTAAGATTGGCGATACAGTTCAGATAAATCCTTCAACTGGGGTATTAAATATCAACGCAGTTCTTGATAATTTAAACGATGTTCAAATTCAAACTCCTCTTGTAAATCATGTAATTAAGTATAATGGTTCGCAGTGGGTAAATGCTGTAGTACCTCAAACAATTAATGGTCTAGATGATCTATCAGATGTTGAATTGGGTGCACCATTAGTTGCAGCGCAGGTTCTAATGTATAATGGAACTCGTTGGGCTAATACTGTTCTTCCTACTGCTGCAACATTATTGAATGATTTAACAGATGTTACAATTACTTCACCAACTAATGGACAAGTTCTAAAGTACAATGGTTCGCAATGGGTGAATGGTACTGATGCAGGACAAACTGGTAATCCTTTTGATCAAGATTTAAATACATCTAATCAAGTTGAGTTCGTTTCTACAACTGCAGATGAATACATTCTTGGTGGTTCAGGAACACCAACTCTTGAATCTGAAACTGATATCTTTATGTCAGCAGTAGGTAAAGTTAAAATTATTACCAAGTCACCATTTAAATTTGCAAGCATGACAACTGCAGAAAGAGATGCATTAGCAGGTGTTGAGAATGGAGACGTAATCTACAATTCATCAGTCAACAAATTCCAGGGTCGTGCTGGTGGCACATGGGTTGATTTTCACTAAAGGTTTATAATGAGAGAGTACATCGTTAGTCTTAAAAAAGATGTTGACTACGATTCATTTTGGAATGAAATCGAATCTGTTAGCGATGCTGATGGATTTGTTCCATCTAGAAGAGTTGAGATTGTAAACAATCGTGATGGTTCATTACGTAGCTGTCATTATGCACTTACAGATGAAGAAGCAGAACTATTAAAAAACGATCCACGTATCTATGGTGTTGAGATTCCACCAGAACAAAGAACAGATATTGAAATTGGTTTAAGAACAACTACTCAAACTGGTAACTTTACCAAGACAACATCTTCATCCTCAAATTTTATTAACTGGGGTTTAATTCGCCACAGTTTTGATAATAACATCTACGGCACTTCTACCACAACAAATCAAAATTACGTTTATACAAACGATGGTACTGGTGTAGATATCGTTATTCATGATACAGGCATTCAAGCAAATCACCCAGAATTCTTTGATAAATTTGGTGTCAGTCGTGTGCAACAAATAAATTGGTATACTGCATCTGGACTAACAGGAACACAATCACCAAATCACTATCGTGATTATCATGGACATGGCACGCATGTCGGTGGAACAATTGCTGGTAGAATATATGGTTGGGCTAAAAATGCAAAAGTATATGCTCTTAAAGTTAGCGGATTAGAAGGTACTGGAGATTCTGGAACTGGTATTTCTATTACAGATTGTTTTGATGTAATTAAACTCTGGCATCGCAATAAACCTATCGATCCAACTATTGG
>Ga0222712_10003194_pt1 | contig 18056 bp, 10 predicted proteins | sample C33_657DmetaG_FD_165043 | JGI IMG/M metagenome (GOLD analysis project Ga0222712, IMG submission 165043) | Estuarine water microbial communities from San Francisco Bay, California, United States - C33_657D | ecosystem: Environmental > Aquatic > Marine > Unclassified | place: USA: California...
GACATTTAATGTGTATCCAATGCCAGTTGCTAATTTTAACATTGACAACAACCAACAATGTTTCAAAAACCACTTGTTTGGATTAAATTCAACTTCAACAGTAAGCTCAGGTACAATTGATATTACAGATTGGACCTTTGGTGATAATACTACTTCTTTTAGCGCAACACCTACAAAATCATATTTAATTGTAGATTCATTTAGAGTACGCCTTTTAGTGAGCACCAATCATGGCTGTACAGATTCAATCGCTAAGAAAGTTTACTTATTCCCTATGCCGGTTGCCGCCTTTAATGTTTCACCTAGCAGTAGTTGTTTTAAAGGCAATGTCTTTAAAATCACCAATAAATCTAGCATAGTAAAAGGCAACATTACCAATTACAGCTTCATGTATGGTAATGGCGATTCTAGCAATTTACAAAACCCAAGCGCATATTCATATACAACGGATGGCACATACACTTTATTCTTAACCACCATTACTGACCACGGCTGTTGGGATACAACTAGCAGAAATATAACCATTAACCCAAATCCAGTTTTAGACTTTACAGTTGACCCAGTTTGCTTAAAAGACTCTTCTGAATTTGTGAATTTAAGTACGCTCTCTTCAGGTAATGTAGCCTCTTGGAAATGGTTATTAGGCAATGGAAAAGTTGCCTTAACCCAATCGCCAAAACACAAATACAAAAATGTTGGGAACTACAATGTAACACTCATTGCTGTAACAGATAAAGGTTGTGTTGATACCATAGTAAAACCAGGTATTGCTATTGTCAATCCTAATCCAAAAGCAGGTTTCTATTACAGCAAATTGCGTTCATGGGAAAATGAAGTAGATATTCAATACACTGACACTTCTACTGGAGCAATTGCATGGAAATGGGATTTTGCATCAATGGGCAGTAGCTCAGACCAAAATCCAAAATTATTTTACACAGATACCTTAACGCAACTAACCTCTTTAATCGTTACTAACGCTTATGGCTGTAAAGATACGAGTACCAAGTTATTATTCATCACGCCTGATGTAACTTATTACATGCCAAATGCCTTTACACCAAATGACGACAACATCAATGAAACATACAAACCTGTAGGCCTTTCTTATGCTATCAATTACAAGTTTATCATCTTCAATCGCTGGGGCGAAATACTCTTTAAATCTGACAACCCTCAAATGGGATGGAATGGTAAATATGAAAATGAGTTGGTGCCACAAGATTTGTATTTCTATAGATTGGAATTCATAGGCGTTGATGAAATCAGACATGAAGAGAAAGGTCATGTCATGATCTTAAAATAATGAAAAGAAGACTATTGATAAGTGCATTGACTTTAATTACAGTCAATGCATTTGCTCAGGATGCTAAAAACCATGTTGCCTTTGGTAACCAGTGCATGAATGAAGGTGCTTACAAAAAAGCCAGTGAATATTATCAATTAGCTTTACAAGATGACCCTAGAAATGGCAGCATATACACCATGTGGGGATTTTCAGTCCATAAGCAAAAACAATTTAAATTAGCTGACTCAATATATACTATAGCACTTGGACTTGATAGCAGCTTAAGTAAAACCTTTTGGTACAAAGCCCTCAACCATATCACTTTAAGACAAGATTCAATTGCTATAATCTGGTTTAAGCGCTTTCTAAACAAAGAAAAAAACACAGGCAATAGTTTGTTAATGGCTTACAAATCTATTGGCCAATGTTACGAAAGACAATTGTACAATAAAGGCCTAATGGCATGGCAGATAGATGATATGCTCTTTCATTACCAACAAATAGAAGGCATTGATCCTAATGCGCCTGAAGTACCAATGATTAGGGCGTTTGTTGAGAAGGTACAAAACCAAAGACCAATTGACCAAGTTGGTAAATGGAAAATGGAGGCCAATTGACCTCCATTTATACAATTAATTAAATTTAAAATCTGTTTATTGTCTTTCGCCTCTTGGGACAAATGATCTTGGTGTATGGCCAGTGTAGATTTGTCTTGGACGACCAATAGGTTGACCTTCGTTTAACATTTCTTGCCATTGTGCAATCCAACCAGGCAGACGGCCTAAAGCAAACAAGGCTGTGAACATATCTGTTGGGAAACCTATTGCTCTGTAAATGATACCTGAGTAGAAGTCAACATTTGGATATAATTTTCTTTCTACGAAGTATGGATCAGTTAAAGCTGCTTCTTCAAGTTTCTTGGCAATTTCTAATACTGGATCATTGATGCCGAGTTTATTTAAGACATCATCACAAGTTTTTTTGATGATCTTGGCTCTAGGGTCAAAGTTCTTGTATACTCTGTGACCAAAGCCCATCAATCTGAATGGATCATTTTTGTCTTTAGCTTTGTCTACCCATTTTTGAACATTGCCACCATCTGCTTTGATTTGTTCTAACATTTCTAAAACTTCTTGGTTGGCACCACCGTGTAATGGGCCCCATAATGCGGCTACGCCTGCTGCGATTGATGCATATAAATTAGATTGAGAAGATCCAACTAATCTTACTGTACTTGCAGAACAGTTTTGTTCGTGATCGGCGTGTAAGATTAATAATTTATTCATGGCATCAACTACAACCGGATCAGGTTGGTAATCAGGCTCACTAACATGTTTGAATGTCATTGACAAGAAATTGCTAACATAATCCAAGTTGTTGTTTGGATATACTACTGGATGCCCCATGCGTTTTTTGTATATCATGGCGCAAATAGTTGGCATTTTAGCTAACATCCTCAAAGTTGTTCTGTTCTTTGATTCTGCACTTCTGTTTGGGTCTAATGCCTTAGGATAGTATGCAGATAAAGAGGAAATCATGGCGATCAATTGACCCATTGGGTGCGAGCCAGTTGGAAAGGTTTTGAAAATGTTTTGCAAATCTTCATTCACCAAAGTGTGGTGTCTTACTGATGCATCAAATTCTTCAAATTGCTCTTTGTTTGGCAACTCCCCTTTTAATAGCAAATAAGACACTTCCATAAAGTTGGCTTTTTCGGCCAAATCTTCAATTGAATAGCCTCTGTGTCTTAAAATACCTTCTTCCCCATCGAGGAAAGTAATGGCACTCTTAGTGGCACCTGTATTTTTGTATCCGATATCTAAGGTTACATAACCAGTAGTATCTCTAAGTTTAGAAATATCTATGGCTTTTTCACCTTCGGTACCTATAATAACAGGAAACTCATAGGTTTTTCCATCTAAAGTAATTGTGCAATTTTGAGATTGGGTATTAGACATTGATTTTATGGTTAATAAAGTTGATTTGCAAATTTGTGTTGCGAAGATATTATATTTAATAGAATCTGCAATACAGAGCAACAAAAAAATAACAGAACTAAGTGCCTGATTTTGGTCATCAACACAAGGCTTATTTAATACACCAATAAGCCTATCAAAAAAGACAATAAAAAAAGGGGCTGTAAAAGCCCCTTTTTAAAAGATTTATGACTATTTAACGTAAGAGCGTTACGGTACCCTCGTATTGGTACTCTTCTCCATCGTAGGCTGTTACTTTAATCACCCACATATAGACGTCTTGTTGACAATCTTGAGAGCGGTATTGACCATTCCAACCTTCATACTTATCATCTGTTTTCCATAACATTTCGCCCCAACGGTTAAAGACTTCAATATGGAAAGTCTTTTCACCATTTACAACTGCTCTGAAGAAGTTGTTGGTTTTAGGGCCTGTGTTTTCTGGACTAAAGGCAGTCGGTACGAACACTGTTACGTCAGGACCAATTTTTCTTAACTGACTGATGGTATCCCAGCAAGTATAATCTTGACCTTTATAATTATAAGTATAGGTAGAAGTCAAATGAACGAAATACTTCATGGTATCATCCGCATAGGTATGAATTGGATTGGCTTTTGTGCTAGTATCATCTAAATCGCCAGTTCCAAAATACCACAAGTAACTCATTGCACCAGGATTTGACCATCTTACTTTAGTTTCATTAAAGAACTTGAACTTAGGGAAAGCTACTGTTGTAAAGAACCCTGGGTCACTACTAAAGCCTGCTTTTGGCTGAGGTAATACTTTAATATATTGGAAAGAATCACGAGTAATAGAACAAACTTGACCTGGTAAACTTCCCCATTTGTTATCAATTCTCAAGCTCACATCATACCAAGTGCGTTTAGCAGTATCATATTTAATGTTTTGAGGATTAAAGGTAGTGCTGTTCACAATTGAATCATTGTTGCCAAAGAACCAGTTGTATCTTAAGTTAGAAGAACCGTATGGTTTTCTTACCATGCTCAAGAAGTTAACAATTGCAGGCTCACATTGAATTTCAGGGTCAGCAGTAAAATCAAATTGAGGATATGGCTCAATCATTAAGTCTATAACATCTTTAGCAACCGGACACACCCCTTCTTTATTTGTAGAAATAGTCAATTGAACTTTACCAGCAGAACCGGTCAAGGCTGTATCTTGAATACCATGGAAGTAACGCGTTGGTAAAGAATCTTTAGCGGAGAAATTACCATCACCATTATGAGTCCATGTGGTCGCTTTAGCCCAATTTTTAGTTGCAGCTAATATGAATGGCATGCCCTCACATTGTTGATATGGTTTAGGTGTAGTTATATTCACCTCCGGTTGGGTTTGAACCAATAAAGTCTGAGAGTCTGAAGAGGTACAACCCGTTAGTGGATTGGTAAAGGCGAATTTCATTTTGAATGGACCTTCATATTGTTTGCTCTTAGCACTTATACTAGGGTCAAACTCTCTACCTGTTACGCCAGGACCAGACCATGTTCCTACAGGACCTGCTGGTAATATATTGTTGAGAGTAAATTTAGCTGAACTTGAACAAACAGTATCAGGCACATCAATTTGAATAATTGGCAAACCATACACTGTAATATCAGTACTATCGGTCACTGGGCAACCACTAGACACATCTGTTAATTTCAACAAGTATTGTCCTTGACCTGTTTTTGGATCAAATAACTTCTTGCCTTTAATAGAATTTAAAATCTTAGGGGCTACGTTAGGGTTACTTAAATCTCTAGAACCTCCATATTCAATTGTTTCCCAAGTACCGAATGGGAAACGGTTACCAGTGTTTTTATCAATTACAAAGCTATCTAATGCCAACAATGGATCGTTGATACAACGTTTAGGCATACCAGTAAATTTGATTTCTGGCAAACGTATCACATTAACATTAGCGGTATCACATGTTTGACATCCAGTGATCGCATCTTTGAAACAATACTCAATAGTGTAAGTTCCGGTTTTTTCATTCTCACCTTCTTTACCAATGTCTAACACACTAATATTAGGCACAACAGAATAATCAACACTCAAAATAGATACTGGGTCAACACCTGAACCAAGCGGCACATCTAATACTCTAAAAGTTTGTATACCACCTGTCTTAGAGAAAGGTCTGACCACTTGTTTGTCAAGGGTTACCAAACCAACCCTTTGACAGTAAGTACTGTCTTTGACATACACATCTGGATTTGGATTCAATCTTAAAGGCTTACATTCTTTGTTGTAGCAACCTTTATAGTCTCTGAATTCATAACATAAGGTATCTCGTAAACCTGTCTTAGGCACTTGACTATTGCTGATGAATTTAGGGAAATCATAAGTGTAAACGTTTACACCTACAGGACCACCTGTTACCCAACTTGGTTTTTTGTATTGTTGGAAATAACGAATATCAGTAGTTGTTTGAGTTTTGTCTCCAGAGAAAGCCTTAGCTACTTTAGAGAAAGTTAAGTTGATTGCGCCCTCAGCATAACAACGCGGTGGAATACCGGCGTATTGGAAGGAAGGCAAATCATTAATGAATACTGTAAAGGTATCTAAGTCTTCACACTCAACTCCACCTTGATTCACCTTTAAATACAATTCATATTCTCTAGTTACTAAGGAATTAATTCTCAAATTAAATGCACTATCATTTGCCATGGTTGCACCAGAATTAATATCTCTCCATTTCATGGTTCTAGTGTAACCTAAAGGTCTGCGTTTAGCTTTTACCTTAAGGGTATCATATATACAAATTTCTTTGTCTGGCTTAGCTATAGCTACTACAGTATCATTCACAAATAATTCCATAGTGTCGCTAGTATTACACCCTAATTTATCAATTACCTTAGCAATGTATTTACCCGCAAGATTAACAGTTATCGTTCTTGTGCTATCACCATTAGGCTGCCAGAAATAACGCATGGTATCAGCATTCTGAGCATCTAAAGTAATATTGTTATAGGTGCATATACGTCTGTCTGGGCCAAGGTCTACAACTGGATTTGGTTGGTACTTAACTGTTACGGTATCGCTGTCTACACATTTGTTTTTGTCTGTTAAGACTAATAGGATTTTAGTGGTTGCTTGAGGTGTAACCAAAGTGTAAGTATTTAAAGTATCCTTAGGATCAAAGGTGCCAATTGGCTTTTCCCATTTGTACTTGTATGGTGGCACACCATAAGCCACTATAGGTTGCAAGGTAATACTGTTACCAGCACACACAAAAGTATCACGACCAAATTTCAACTGAACATCCAATACTGGCGGTATGATAACCGTATCAGTGTATATGCTAGGACAGTTATATGGCGGGTTAGTGATTTGGTGTTCAATAATGTATTTGCCGCCGCGTTTGAACTTAATACTATCGCGCTTATTAAAACCGAAATACAAAGGCGTACCAGTGTTTAAACTATCGCGAATGGTCCATTGGTAACGGTAATTTTTAACACCGTAATTCACGGTATCTACAGGCCAAGATGTAAATCTAAATTTACCACACTCTAAAACTTCTAATTGTCTTTTAGCTCTAGCCTTAGGTTTAACAGTTACTGTGTAACCTTTGTTGGCAGATGAAGGTCTAGGGCAATTATCGTCTTTGGCAGTTGCAGTGAATGAGTAGGCATTCGGACGGGCATCTCCAATTTTGGTTTGCCAACAGAATAAAGCTTCTTTCTCACGCGCTTTAGGATCTACTATGGTAAAAGTAGCACCAGGAATACCATAATTCCAAGTTAATGCAACCGTATCTAAACGGGTTTGTTTAGGTAAATATGGATCGTCTTTTGCAAATATGCTGAAGCAAATTTTGTTACCCTCGCAAACGGAATATTTGTTATTACCTGTAAAATAAGGCGGGTTGTTATCAGGACATTGCTTCACAACCAACTGCATGTCACGACGGGTGAAACCAATTTTAACCCATTTTTTGGTTAAAGAGTCTTTTCTCCACTCAGTTATCACAATAACAATAACTCCTACCTCATCACACTTAGTTGGTGTAAATACGATATCCCCAGTTTCTCTATCAAAGTAAAAACCACGTGGTGGTTTGGCATTTGGCAAAGCTCTGCAATTGATTACACCTGGGTTTGGTGGGCAATAAGGGGTCATTGGGATATTGGCAGTAAAGCTACCAGAGTAGGTAATGTTGGTATTGTTGGCACTCAACGGATTACCCAAATCATAAGACAAACTATCCCCATCAACGATTTCTCTCACACCGTTGTTGTAGGTAAATGGTTGGTTACAGCAAATGTATGCCACAGGAGGTGTTGACAATTGTGGAGATGTGTTACACTTGTTGCCAATAGCACAAATATTGATCATGGCATCAGTGTAAAAATTGTCCGGATTGATGGTGGTGATAGCACCGTTACGACAACATTGCTCCACTTTAATCATGATTTCACAACAACCAGCATCTTTAAGGGCTTTGAATGGCGCTGCGTTAAAATCAACTATGGCTTCAAACACGTGCTCCTCAATACCCTCTTGTGAAGGCGTATTTTGTGGATTACATGGCGCAGTACCTCCAGTACAAGTTGGCGTTAAGTCATTGATGGCGGTACGCGTGTAGTTAACGGACGTTTGGTTACTACCATCTTTACAAAACACTTTGATGTCAGGGCTATTGAAAGGAATACCCCTACAGTCTCTGTAGATTTTGATAACCAATTTGTACTTACCAGGAGAAATACAAGAATAGGCAATGTCACCACCCATCATGTGAGAGGCGTGGGCTTGAGATTGCCATCCTAAAACCATCCATAAACAGAAGAGAATTTTGTATAGTTTATTCATATAGTTGATTTGCTTGCTTAGTGATTAATAATGAGTTTTTGTGTATGTTTTGTGTTTAATGTTTCAAATTGCAGTACATAAAGACCCGAAATTAAATCAGGTGGTAATATAACGAATTGAAGCATTTCATCCAAATTGGCTTGAAAATATTTTTTTCCATCTAAGCCTATGATGCTGAGAGTCCCCGTCATTTCTTTAGGCAGTTTAATCGACAATTTTTCACCAGCCTTAACTGGGTTGGGAAACAAGTCCATTTTAGGCAATAAATTAGGGACATTTTGAAGCTCAGAAAAACCTTTTTGAGCCAGATAAGCAGCCTTAATTGTTGAACACTTTAAGCCATTTTGTTTAATATTTTTATTATTTGATTCAACAAAAAAAACAGCAATATCGTAAATTAATGCACTTTGTTTTGGGAAACTAACTGGAGAAAAATTCATCAATCCAATTTTTTGAGACGGGTTAGTGTCTTTCCATGAAAAACTTCTGCTGCTTAAATCAAAAGAATCGGTGTAAACATATTGCGCAGATTGTAAACCATCTACCCCATTCCCACCATAGCTTAAAGGCTTATTGTTTTTCCAAACGCCTCGCATGAACTTATAGAAGTGTGAAATAGAATCAGGACGACCAAGCGTAACATCGTTTGAATTCTCGATGTACATAGTTGAAGCTATAGGTCTATTAAGTGCCATACAACCAATAGACACCAGCTTATTTGAAAACGTTGCTTCATTAAAATCATTGTAGGCAAAAATGGCTTTTGAATTAGGATCTGTACACAACAATTCATTGTATAAAGCCCCTATTTTAAAATGATTCATAACGCTTAAAACAAAATCTGAGTAATCCTGATTTGAGCGATTGAATAGCGTGTATCTGATAACAGCCGTATGATTAAATGCCGAATCAGGGAAAGCCAAAATATCTGTGTGGCATTCAATACCCAAAGGGTTGGCATTACTGAAATCATGATGACCAAAAACATCATTGCTTACAGCACTTAATTGTTGAGCCGCTTTAATGTATGGATAATCGCCATTTTCAGGCTCATAAATCTGATTGCTATTCCCCCAATCTACAAAGGGCAATACTACAGGTGCAAATGGCGCTTGGTTGGATCCTGGCCAATGGCTAATAGCAAAAGGCATTACATAAGCATTGTCTTTGAAATGGCTTTTATGATCATTGATAATTGACTGGCTCATCGGATAAACGCTGTTCCAGTCCATAGGCATAGCGGCTTGCATACCATTTAAAGTCAAGGGACCAGGCCATTGTTCAGAAATAAAAGAGAATGGATCAATAGCGGATACTCTTTGCACTTGATTGTTGTCTGTTGCACTCCACCATAAGCCCATCTTTTGCATCAATCCAATACCACCTGATGATTCAATTGCAGCTGAATTAGCTGAATCCAGCACCGAACCATCAGAGGCCAAACGGAACGACAAACCATTGACCCCGATGGAGGAGCTTACCCATTGCGACATCGCCGCAAATGGCAAAATCATAACAATATAGAGACAGATGCCTTTCATTAAAATACAGTGTAACGCAATCCGAAACTGGCATTATAGTTAATCACAGCTTCATTGAAATTATTGCCCATATTCATGGCTTTAATTTTAAACCATTGCACACCAGGCTCAACAAATAATTTGAATCTTGGCGCCAAAGGAAAAGCCGCCAATAAACTCATATTTCCGCCTACGCTAAACGACTTACCCTTGTAATCAAAGGCGGTTACCGATTGTTGTTGAACATCAATTTGTTTCCCACTAGCCGAAGACACCCAATTCAAGACTGCTGCATTGTGAAAAGCAAATTGAGTTTTACCTAAACCAAACTGATAGGCAATCCCAATAGGCACTTGAGTCATTTGATAGCGGTTCGAATGATTAAGGGCAAACACATTGTCTTTAACATATTTTGTAGTGTCGTAAACCACTACAGGAATAACCCCCTGCACTGGATCATTGATATAGTATGTAGTTGAAGTAATAGCTTCTTCATTAGTTCTGTAATGAATACCCCCTTTATACAAATTACTTTGTTGTTTAGACTGAACACCCAAGGTCAAACTCAATGCATTGCGCATTGGAAGGCTTAGTCTTGCGCCCAATGCATAACCTGATTGAACGTGCATGATTTCAGGGTTGTAAGCCACCAAATCTGCATTGCCATTGACGGCTGCATAGCCTATACCCGGCATCAACATCAAATCAAAATAGACTGCTTTAGGGATAATGTCTTCAGTTGGGCGTTTGCCATTTAAAGCATATTCTTTTTGGGCATTTACATGATTGAGGTCTTCAAACTGTTTGAGGACTTTAACTTTCTTGATCAAAGCAGCCCTGCTGTAAAGAAAATCTCTTTCTAATTCAAAATGCTCATTTAATAATTTAGGATTATTATACACTACAAGGCGTGATTGTCCTTTGCTACTTTGAGCAACAAACTCTGGCAACTGGCCACCATTTTCTGTTGTCAAAACCTTAATCATATTGGCTTTAACACGCCATTTTTGATCATCTTGAGCGAGGGTAGTTGGTTTTTGATTATCTTTATATTTGGCATTTGAACTGGCCGGACGATTTGGCTTTTCAAAGCTCATTGGTGAAGGCTTATTGGTTTGAATTTCACGCGACAAAGGCATTTCCGCATCGCTCATTAAATTGTCTGCCTTAAGCTGATCAGTTGGTCTGTTAATTTGTTGCTTGCCCCTAGGTGCTTTATTCTTTTCAACTGCTGACAACTCTGCTTTAGCAGCTGCTTCTTTTTTAACTTTGTTCGCATTTATTGCCGCATAATCCTTTGTTGATGTCGACTTTAAAACGACTTCAGATTGCTTGCGATTGAGCGTGTTTGCTTCCTCAGAAGGGCTTGAGCTAGATTGCTCTGCAGTTGCTTGTAAAGGTTGAGGTTTTGAACTTGGAACAATCAACACAATTGTTGTTGATATGATAGCAAAACCAATAACCCATAACAACCAAGGCTTAGACTTTGACTTGCGTCTATCTAAAATGTTGTTTAACACCTGATCAGAGGCCTGCCATTCAGCAGACTTTAATTTGTCCGAAAGATGTTGTTCAAATGATCCTTTCATTTTGATGTATTATTTTCTAATTGAATGATTTGTAATTGTAAATGTTTTTTAGCCTTTGCGTATTGGCTTCTTGAACTGGCTTCTTCAATCCCTAGACTGTCTGCAATTTCTTTATGACTATAGCCTTCTATGGCATACATATTAAACACATATCTGTAACCTTGAGGCAATTTGGCTATCAAGAGAATAATGTCTTGTTCAGATAATTTATCTATGGCAGAAAAATCATCCACTTCAAACTGGTTATGCCCTTCATCTATTGGATCAAATTTGAGGCGATTCGCTCTGATTTTATTAATGGCGGTGTTAACCATTATGCGTCTTACCCATCCTTCTAAAGACCCTTCGTTTTTAAACTTAGACAAGTTATCAAAAACCTTCATAAACCCGTCCTGAAGCATGTCTTCAGCTTCCATTCTATCTTTAGCATATCGCATACAAACAGCCATCATTTTACTTGAGAATTTTTTGTAAAACGCTACCTGAGAAGCTCGGTCTTCCTTTATACAGCCCTTTATGAGGTCTTCTTCGGACATAGCAATTCGTATATTGTTCCACAGCGCAGCCAATTTGACCTTATAGACACCAATAATTGAAAAACGTGGCCTGGGAGATAAAATATTTTTAAAAAAGGTGTCAAAACTTGTTGAAAAGCTACGAATTTAATTGATAAATTTATTTTTTTTCGGATTTAATATTGCATCATGACTAAAGTTTGTCATATAGCCTGCATCACACAACATTATTACCCTGATACCATTAAGCACTATGAACTGCTTATGAAACATTTGGGAATTGAATGGCGAACAAATGAATCACTTACTTGTTGCGGCTTACCATATTTTGAAAAAGGAGAACTTTCTGCTGCTAAAACCATTGCGGAACAACATTTAAACAACCTTAACCAAGTTGACTTAATCTGCCATAGTTCGAAATGTCAAGCAACCTTTTCAGAACATTACCCGCATATTTTTAACAACACCGCTTTGCATCTTGAGGCCAATGCCATGACTAAGCGCGTTAAATCTATATACGATATTTTACCTGCCTTACTGCCTCAGTTAAAGTCTGACATCGCCCATTATTACTGGGTAGGCAATTGCTGCCAAAGCAGTGCCAATCAGTTTTACCATCAGTTACAAGGCATTAAATGGTCAGAGGCCCCAATGGGTTCAAGTTGCTGCGGAGCAGGTACATCTTTAGCGGCCATTGACCCCCTTTTAAGTTCTGATTTAAGCGAACAAATGATCAACGACTTCAAACAATCAGGGGCCACTTGCATGGTGTTTGAAGATGATATTTGCAGAAAACAAATTGATGCGGTTGCACAATCAAAAGGCATTTCAATTGCCACTTATAACTTAATCGACATCATTGCCAAACGAATAGCCTAATGCCAGAATCAAAACCTTTCACTTCAAGTGATTTAAGCCTATTTTCGGAATCCGTTTTCAAACAGATTGGCTGTTCCTCTGCAGATGCAGCCCTAGCCAGTAAAGTATTGTTAATGGCAGACTTGCGTGGCATAGACTCTCATGGTTTAGCGCGCTTATCAGGCTATGTGAGATTGTATGAAAATGGCCGCATTAATACCCAACCTAATATCAGTATTGTGCGCGACAAAAAAGCCAACTTTACCATTGATGGCGATTCAGGATTAGGCCTCGTGGTTGGGCCTAAAACAATGGAAATCGCCATTGAAAAAGCCCATTTACATGGCAATGGTATGGGTTCAGTAATGAACAGCAATCATTTTGGCATTGCGGCTTATCATGCCATGATGGCCTTAGAACATCGTTTTATGGGCTTGGCCATGACCAATGCCAGTCCGTTAGTAGCGCCAACCAATAGCAAAGAACGCATGTTGGGAACCAATCCGATATGTTTTGCTATTCCTGCACATCAACACCCTGCCTTTGTGCTTGACATGGCTAGTAGCGCTGCTGCCAATGGTAAATTAGAAATTGCAGAACGCAAACAGTTAGCAATTCCCATAGGATGGCTTGAAGACCTCAATGGCCAAAGCACCAGCGATCCAAAAGACCTAAAAGCAGGTGGTTATTTATTGCCGCTTGGCAGTGACAAAGACCACGGGTCTCATAAAGGCTATGGTCTTGGTGCACTTGTTGACATATTAAGCGGGGTATTATCAGGTGCCAACTTTGGCCCATGGGTACCGCCATTTGTGGCCTTTTTGCCTGTATTACCAGACCTACCGGGCAAAGGTTTAGGTCACTTTATTGGCGCCATTGATATTGATGGCTTCATGGCTTATGAAGATTTCACTGCCCGAATGGACAAATGGATAGAGCGTTTTAAAGCGGCTAAACCTATTGACCCAATGCACCCTGTTATCATCCCTGGAGAACCTGAATACGCTGCGCACCAAGACAGATTGGTATCTGGCATTCCATTAAACAAGCGCGTGGTTGAAGACCTCACTCAATTAGCTATACATTTAAAATTAGACCATCCTTTTTAAGCTTATGAAACCAACCATTTATATTGCTTTAGCCATTGGCATTTTGCTTAATGCATGTCAAAGCCATCAAGAAAGCACTCAAGACAAAAACTATCCTGCCACTGTTGTTTTCCCTGTATACAAAGACCCCAATCGCTTTGCAGATATTGCCTTATTAAGATACAAAGTCAATGGATTTGAACAATTGACTTTACAACAAAAAGCCCTTGTATATTATTTAAGTGAAGCGGCCTTGTGTGGAAGAGACATCATTTATGACCAAAACAACAAAAACAATCTAAGGCTCAGAACTTTTTTAGAAAGTTTATACAGCCAGTACAATGGAGACAGAACGACGGATGATTTCAAACGCTTTGAAGTGTATTTAAAACGTTTTTGGATGAGCAATGGTATCCACCATCATTACTCAGAAACTAAAATTCAACCTGAATTTTCATCTGCTTATTTTGAAGACATTATGAAGCATTCTCCAGGCAGCAACTGGCCAATGCCTCAAAACATGGATACCGCAGTTTTTAAAACTTGGGCCATTGAATTATTATTCAATCCAAATATTGAAGCGAAAAGGGTTAATAAATCTGATGGTGTTGATCCAATTGCAGCATCTGCTAATCACTTTTATGAAGGCTTAAGCAAAGCAGAAGTGGATGCCTTTTATGCGCCTAAAAAACAAAATGATACAATTGAGCCATTGAGTTGGGGATTGAATTCAACACTCACAAAAGACAAAGCCACTAAAGCCATTAAAGAAAAGACCTGGAAAGTTGGCGGTATGTATTCTGCAGCCATTAGTAAAATGGTAGAATGGCTTGAAAAGGCTATGGCTGTAGCAGAAACTAAAGAGCAAGCCAATGCCTTAAAATTACTCATAGACTATTACAGAACAGGTGATCTTAAAACTTGGGACAATTACAACATTGCATGGGTAAAAGACATCAACAGTACTGTTGATTATATCAACGGTTTTATTGAGGTATACCATGATGCAATTGGCATGAGAGCTGGTTTTGAAAGCGCTGTAGAAATCAATGATTTTGAAGCCTCTAAACGCATGAGCATATTGGCTCAAAATGCGCAATGGTTTGAAGACCACTCTCCTATCGAAACTGCTCACAAAAAACAAAACGTTACTGGCATTACTTACAAAGTCGTGAATGTCGTTATGGAAGGTGGTGATTTAGCCCCTTCAACTGCCATAGGCATTAACTTACCAAATGCTGAATGGATCAGAGAAAAGCACGGCTCTAAATCAGTGAGTTTGGGCAATATAGTTGAAGCCTATAATTCCGCCAATTCAGGTGGCTTGCTTAAAGAATTCTGCTATTCTGAAGAAGAGGTTAAACGCGCTGAGCAATTTGGCCAATTAGCAGGCAAATTACACACAGCCATGCATGAAGTTATTGGTCATGCCAGCGGTCAAATGAACAAAGGTGTTACCAAAGACAATTTGGGTCAATACGGCTCAACTCTTGAGGAAGCTCGTGCAGACTTAGTGGCTTTGTATTATTTAATGGATCAAAAACTGGTAGACTTGGGCGTAATGCCAAGTTTGGAAGTTGGCAAAGCAGAATATGACGAATACATCCGCAATGGCATGATGGTGCAATTGCGCCGTCTAAGACCAGGAGAAAGTATTGAAGAAGACCACATGCGCAACAGACAAATGGTGGCACAATGGGTATATGAAGCAGGAAAAGGCAAAGGCATTATCGAGCAAAAAATGCGCGACAACAAAACCTTTTATGTCATCAACGATTACGAACAATTGCGTCAATTATTTGGTGAATTACTCAAACAAATTCAAACCATAAAATCGACAGGCAACGAGGCTGAAGGCAAAAAAATGGTGGAACAATTTGGTGTTAAAGTGAATGCTAATTTACACACAGAAGTATTAAACCGCAGTAAAGCTTTAGACATTGCAGCATACAGAGGCTTTATCCAACCTAAATTAAGCCCTGTGTATGCTAATGGTCAATTAACGGATGTTAAAATTGATTACAATGAATCCTTTATTGACCAAATGCTTCGCTATAGTAAAGACTACCATTTCTTGCCTTTTGAAAATTAATTCGAAGCGCAAGTTTGAAATATTCTTAAATGCTTTTATGTTTGCTAAACAAAGTTTATTAATATGAGAATCTTAAACCAAATCGGTATGTACGCCGCTATTTTAGGCGCAATGGCCTTAGTCCTCAATCTTTTCAATATGGTTCCAAGACTTTTAATGTGGATTTATATATGGGGTGAAGACAACGCCATGATCATTAAAATCAGCTTAATAGTTGGTGGTGGTTTATTGTGGTTCTTTACCAGAGCAAAACACACTGAAGAATTGGCCTCATCAGAAGAGAAACCGGAATAATCCAAATTAATATTTTTTAAAAGGAGGCTTAAGACCTCCTTTTTTTATGGCTTAAGATTTCACCAATGATTGCATCAAGCTATTTCCATTCATTTCTATTTGAACATGATAAACCCCTTTAGCCCACATCTCAGTTGACAATAAAAAACTTTCATTATTGGCTATAACATCCTGACTAAATACCTTTTGACCTTGTGCATTGCTGATGAATATTTTTATGGATTGACCCTGCCAAGACTTTGGCCATTCAATGCTACAGGTTTGATGAGTTGGATTAGGCGTAATTTTAAATTTTTCCTGAGTCTGTTCAGAGCTGTTTATCGCTAAGGATGCATCATACATAGCCAATACATAATCACCACGTTTGGCGTTCAAAACCGTCAACTTGCCTTGTTTATCATTTTTACTACCAGTGGCCAATTTATAATTTGGCCAGATACGCCAATAATCGCCAGGGAAAGCTCGGTATAAAACCCTTAAACTGTCTTCCGTTTTCTTAATCAAGGTATGATCTAGGTACCCTAGATTCGAATTCGCGCCACCCATTCTACCATCGTAAGTCAATTCAAAATCCAAGCTATCAGTTGCTTCATTGCGCCATACACCATCCAGTGTATAGTATCTGTAATCGCTCATATAAGGAGCAGACGAGCGATATAATTCTGGTCCTACCCAATGGTGCTCAACCCTTAACAGCGCAGTATCTTGAAAATGCTTAGGATACAGTTTACACAAGGCAGCAGGCAAATCAACCGGAACACTGCCAATCAAATTGGCAGTCTGATCGGTAATAGCATCGCTTAATTGCTCATCAATATCTAAGGCCACATAAACTGGCTTAAATGGCAAATCAAAATCAAAAGAATCACGACATGATTTTACAACAACAGTTCGCTTAATATAGTCCTTATGGTTTTTATAAAAGAAGACCTCAATTGGCAATTCATTGTAACAGATGGTATTAAACCTTGATTTTTGTTGGACATGAATGCGCAAGTGCGGGCCTCCTGCATCAGAATGGACCTGTTTAACAATGCTTACATGCGGAAAACCAGGTGTTTTAACCCATTGTTCAAAAAATGCATTAGCCCTTTTCTGATCATAGGATTCGAAAACAGTTTGTATGTCTGGAGTTGACGCATTCTTAAAGGCAAACTGAGATTGATAAGCTTTAGAAGCCGCAAAGAAATTGCTATCGCCCATGACTGATCTTAAACTATGAATAACATCTGCCCCTTTTTTGTAAACATGGTTACCATAGGTATATGCATGTGGAATATTCACCAATGAAAACACATTGGCATCATTGATATGTGCAAATCTGAGCACATATAAATGATTGTTTAAAATAGACTGTTTGTAGGCGGCTTTACCATATACATTTTCAGTGAATAAATGTTCGCAAAAGCTAGCCCAACCTTCATTCAGCCACATATCTTCAGCATTTGAACAGGTTACTTGATCACCCCACCAATGATGCGATAATTCATGGGCCATCATGGTTTCATAATTCAAATTACCATTGGCAAAGGCTCTCGGAAAAGTAATATTGCCAGCATGTTCCATTGCACCCCCAGTAAATGGCACAAAATTATAACCAACTTTACTATAGGGTTGATGGCCAAATGACTTTTCAAAACAATTGATGGCATTAGGCAAATGTGTGAAAGAGGCCTTAACATTAGTCGTATCAGTATAAGCGGCAAACAATTCAATTGGGAAGCTATTATTGATGCCAGTATACTTTGATTCAACAAGCCCATATTGACTTACTGATACAGCCGCCAAATAGGCACTCATTGTTACGGTCTCTTTAAAATGCCAAATTTTTGATTGGGGTTTTAGTTCACAACCTAGGAATAAACCATTACAAGCAGCCCTATAATTGGTGTCGGTTTCTATGTAAAACTCATAAGCTGACTTCATCGTGAATTCATCAACACAGGGCATCCATGCACGACCAAAGCTATGGGGATTAACCGTAAAGCCCACCCCTAAATTAAAGGCATAATTTCCA
>Ga0222712_10003195_pt1 | contig 18051 bp, 9 predicted proteins | sample C33_657DmetaG_FD_165043 | JGI IMG/M metagenome (GOLD analysis project Ga0222712, IMG submission 165043) | Estuarine water microbial communities from San Francisco Bay, California, United States - C33_657D | ecosystem: Environmental > Aquatic > Marine > Unclassified | place: USA: California...
GGTCCTCGGCACGCTTGATTCCAAGGGCGAAGAACATGCCTTCGTGGCCGCGCTCATCGCCCGTCACGGCCACAAGCCGCTGCTGATCGACGTAGGGACGGGCGGCGGGGCCACGGTGCAGCCTGACTTCACCCGCGAACAAGTCGCTGCGGCCGTGGGCATCGACCTCGCCGCCCTGATGGCCAAGAAGGATCGCGGCGAATGCGTCGTGGCCATGACCAAGGCAGCCCCTGCCTTCGTCGCGAAGCTGGCGTCCGAAGGCCGCATCCATGGCATCATCTCGCTCGGAGGAGGCGGCGGCACCGCCATCGGTACGGCCGCCATGCGCGCCCTGCCCCTCGGCTTCCCCAAGCTGATGGTGTCGACGCTGGCCGCCGGCAACGTGGCGCCTTACCTCGGCACCAAGGACATCACGATGATGCCCAGCATCGCCGACGTCGCCGGGCTGAACCGTCTTTCCCGCGTCATCTTCACCCGTGCGGCCGGAGCAATCTGCGGCATGGTCTCGGTCGAACCCGCGGTTGGCGCATCCAAGCCTCTCATCGTCGCCAGCCAGTTCGGCAACACGACCACCTGCGTGACCGAAGCCAAGAAAGTGCTCGAAGCGGCGGGCTATGAAGTCCTGGTCTTCGCGGCCACGGGCACGGGCGGTCGCATCATGGAATCGGTCATCGAGAGCGGCATCGTCGCCGGCGTGCTCGATATCACCACGACCGAATGGGCCGATGAACTCGTGGGCGGCAACCTGAACGCCGGCCCCGAGCGCATGGATGCGGCCGCCAAGGCGAACATCCCGGTGGTGGTCGCCCCGGGCTGCCTCGATATGGTGAATTTCGGAGAACGCGCCTCCGTGCCTGCAAAATTCGCCGGTCGTAATTTTTACATCCACAACCCGCAGATCACGTTGATGCGCACGACGGCCGACGAATGCCGTCAGCTCGGCGCCATCGTCGCCAGGAAGGCCAACGCTTATGCCGCCGGCACGGCCATCATGATCCCGAAGAAGGCGATCTCGGTCATCAGCGCCGCCGGCCAGCCTTTCCATGACGCCGCAGCCGACGAAGCCTTGTTTTCCGCCCTGAAAGCCGAAACTAAGGTGCCGGTGCAGGAATTCGACCTTGCGATCAACGACAAGGAGTTCGCTCAGGCCTGCGCTTATAAGCTCATCGAGCTGATCGGCTGCCGTTCGTGAGCGAGAACGCTTCCGTCAGACGCTGGGCCACCTTGGCGATGTTCTTCAACGTCGTCGCTTGGGGCATGTCCTGGGTGAACGTCCGGGCGGTCCTGCCCGAAGTCGGCTCGGGTCAGTTGGGAGCCATGCGTTATCTCATCGCCTCCGCGGTCATGCTACCGATCTGGCTCTACCGTGGCCGCCCCCTGCCCGGCCGCTCCGATTGGCCGACGGTGGCCGCGCTCGGTCTCTTCGGATTCTGCCTCTACAACCTCGGCATCAATTACGGCGAACGGACCGTCAACGCCGGCACGGGTTCGATGCTGATCTCCTGCATCCCGGTGCTCGTTATCCTGCTCGGCGTGCTGACCGGCCGCGAAAAGGTCGGGCTGCTCGCCTGGCTGGGCATCATCCTCTCCATGGGCGGCGTCGTGCTGACCGCCGCCGGCTCCGCGACGGGTCTGACCTTCAACCTGGGTTCGCTGCTCATCCTGGGCGCCGCCCTCTGCGCGGCCATCCAGACGTTGATCAGCAAATCGCTGACACAGCGCTACGCCGCGGTCGACGTGACCACGTGGGCCATCTGGCTGGGGACGCTTGGCCTGCTGCCGTTCTCCCATGACCTGGTCGGCACGGCTGGCCGTCTCTCCGGCATGGGCTGGGTTCATCTCCTCTTCCTCGGCATGGTGCCGGCCGCCCTTTGCTACACGATCTGGTCATGGGTGCTGGTGAAGCTGCCGATCACGACGGTGATGAGCGCCGTCTATGCGATTCCGGTCTTCTCGGTGTTCTTCGGCTGGCTGATCCTCGGCGAACAGCCCTCCCTGATGACGCTCCTTGGCGGAGCCGTCACCCTTGCCGGCGTCGCCTGGGTGCAGACCCTGACGCGGAAACAGCGGACTTGAATCCTTCGCCGCCGAATGGTGGCGCAAGGTAGGGGCACGACTACGTTCGTGCCCTTCCCGGAGAATAGATGTAAGGCCAGTCTTCGGTCGCCTGACACAATCCGGCGCGTGACGGATTCATCAGCACATAGTTCCATTTCGCCCGCAGCTGCGCACGGTTTCGTAATCTATGATCGAACCCATCCCTCTGCCAATCGACAGGCTGCTTCACGGATATGCTCCGCTTGAAATCTGCCATTACGGAGTCGATACCCTGCGCCCTTGGTATCAACACGATCAGATGGAGGTGGTCAGGCATCGCTAGAATCAAAAGTGGGCGCCATCGTGCCAAAGACTCTAGTTCAGCTGAGGCTACTAGGATAGCACTCCATCGATCGGCATTGGCGAATTGATTAACCCCTCGAGGCCTTCCGCATAATGTCAGGAATATCGGATCTGCATCCGAAACCCATGTCGGCCTGTCATGCGGCAGACCTTTTCGCTCCTTCCATGGCATATGTAACAGGAAGAGCCGGAGACGCATTCGACAAGATAGGTAACACCCTACTCGGCCAGGGATAACACACCAAGCAAGGGCGTGGCGTAGCCCCGCCCCTACCTACGTTCACCATTCGGCGAACGTTATACCGGCCGCCGCATGGTGGCCGGAAGGTAGGGGCACGACTACGTTCCTGCCCTGTCCCTCATCACTTGCCCAGTTCACCGGCCGTCCACGGGGCGGTGCGACCTTGGGTGGAGGCCCGGATAGCTTTGACCTCCTCGACCTTCACCGGGGCGGCTTTGTTACCAAAGGCACTACGGACGTAGGTCAGGACATCGGCGAGCTGCTGATCGTCCAAGCCCATGGGCGGCATCGGCACGACGCCGTAATCCTTTCCGAGGATCTTGGTCGGACCGGCCAAACCGTGGATCGTAATCTTGATCAGCGCCGTCGCATCGCCGGCTACCCACTCACTCTTGGCCAAAGGCGGGTAGACGCCGGTCAGGCCCTGGCCGGCCGCTTGGTGGCAATTAAGACAGAGGGCCTCGTAGATAGCCTGACCTGGCGAAATGATCGCCGGCCCGGAGCTGGCGACCTTCTTGAGATAAGCGGCCTGCTGGGCGGACAACTCGCTTGCGAGATCACCCGCTGCCGGGGCCAGATGACGGACGGTCTGCTTGAGGGCGTAATCAAGGAACTTATCGGAGGGGCGATCGAGGGATTTGAGGGCGATGCGCAACGCATCGGGTCCGCCGACGTGACTCAGCGCCACGACGGCCTCGAGGCGGACACGCGGATGTTCGTCGGTGACGGCACGTTCAAGGCGGGCTTGCCAGCCGTCAGCGAAATCCGCGGCCCAATCGCCGGCGACCCGTGCGGCGTAGGCACGAATCCTGAAGTCCGCGGCCCTCTGCAGACGGTCGATGAGCGCAGGACGCACAAGACCATGCGCCTGGAGGACGCCCGCGACCTCCATCAGCATGCGCTCGTCCTGGGATCGGGATATCAGCTTGTCCGCCGCCGCGGCCACCCGGTCGGTCGGACTGTAGAAGAGAATACGGCGGGCATGGTAGCGCGTCCAACGTTCGGGAGAAGACAGATGCGAGAAGAGGTCGATCTCCATCAGGTAATGGAGGCCGGGCTGCTTCACGGAGGTCAGGCCCTTGGCGGTGATGCGCCAGATGCGTCCATGCGAACGATCGCGACGCGGATCGGCGTAACTGGCCTGATAATGTCCGATCACCGCATTGAACCAGTCACAGGCATACAAGGCGCCGTCGGGCCCGACCGAGACGTCCACGGGACGGAACGCCTTGCTGCTCGAGATGATGGGGCTGACGATGCGCTCGGTCTTGAAGCCCGCGCCGTCGTCGACGAAGCGATGCAGGTCCAGGGTGTTGCCGAAGTAACCGCCGATGAAACCGGCACCCTGCAATTCGGGCGGCATCGCCTTCGTGCCGACGATTTCGACGGAGTTGGACTTCAACGGTGAATCGAAGAGCGCATGCGTGCCGGCGTATTCGTCCGGCGTTTCGATCGCGCCGAGACCAGGCAGGCTGTAGTAGCCGGCGACCCGATCGCCGCTCTTATGGAACGGCTGGAAAAAGTCGTCGAAGGCGACGCCCCAGCAGTTGTGACCGGCCTTTCCATACTGGAAGAACGGCTGAAGGCGCTGGCGCTTGAAGTCATAGCGCATCAGGCCCGACTTCGGCAGGCTGACGACCCCGCGCGGAGTCTCGACCTTGGTGATGGCATGCAGGCCCTGGCTCATCCACAACGTGCCGTCCGGCCCGTGGCTGATCGAGTTCACGAGCTGATGCGTATCGCCGACACCGAAGCCCGACATTAGCACGACGGTCTTTTCGGGATCGGCCCTGCCGTCGCCATCGTGATCTACCAGCAAGAGCAGGCGATCGAAGTCGCAGACGTAGATGGCGGCGGACTTCCCATCCTCCATCAACGGCTCGACGCCCTGAACCATGGTAAGTCCTTCGGCGAAGCGGACCGACTTGTCGGCCTTACCATCTCCGTCGGTATCCTCGAGGCGCAGGATGTAGTCATTCGGCTTAACGCCAGGCACGGCCTGCGGATAGGTCGGCGAGCAGCAGACGTAGAGACGCCCCTTGGAGTCCCAGGCCATCTGGGTGGGCTTGGCGACGCCGAGATGCTCGTCGGCGAAGAGGTTCACCTCGAAACCCTCGGCGACCTTGAAGGTGGCCTGCTCTTCGGCGGCGGACATGACCTTCTCCGTGCTCACGACCGGACCAGCCTGAGGCGCAGGGGCTGCCGACTTCTCACCTCGGGCCAAGGCCTGGATGTGCTTGTCCCACGAGGAGACCAACGCCTTATAGGCCTCGAAGTTCTCCTTGAGCGAGGGAACAGGGCCGAAGCCTTTGCCGTAGTTCTGCGAGATACGGTCACCATACACGAACGACCAGTTCGCCGGCCGCCAGCAATCGGCCCAGAGGCGGTTCTTCTCGACGATCGCCGTACGTAGTTCGGGCGAAAGCACATGGGCTTCAGGCAGCCCCAAGGAACTTGCCACCGCCTTGCCGACCTTGGACAGTCCAACCGGCGAGAGATGCATGCCATCGGCGGACTCTTCGCCACGCGTCGCCTCGGTCAGGTCGACATAGGGCAGGCCGCGCCGCTTGGCGATGTCCGCCACCGCGGAGGCGTAAGCAGCCAGATCCTGACGACGCTCGGGCGTTGTCAGGTCCGGCGGACGGCTGGAGCGCATGAACCCGGCGGGCGACAGCAGAACGATGCGCGGGGTATGGCGCATGAACTCATCCAGCAGGCGATGATAGTCGGCCTTGAACTTGGCCAGACCGGCCGCGCCTTGCAGCGCCTCGGCCTGACCGAACTGCAGGATGAGCGTGGTCGCCCCGACGGTCTCGAGCTGACCCTTCCAAGGGCCAAAATTGAGGTCGCGCCACTGCTCATGCACGGTGTCCGCTTCCCACGCCATCGAACGGAAGACAGGGCGCTGATTCGCGTAAGCAGCGGCCAAGCGTTGCTCGATCTCGCCGGCCTTCGCTTCGCGGACGAGGTTCTCCTGGCCGATGAAGACGACGACGTCGCCCTGCCCCAGCGCGAATTTGCCATCCGTGAACGGAGCCGGCGGGGTCCATCCTGACTTAGGCTCGCCGAAGCGATTGAAGACGGCCTCACGGGTCGTCACCGGCACGTCGGTCATCGGATCGATGGTGATGTTCCGGAAGCGGATCTCGGCCTTGCAGTCACCATGGATCTGGAGCCCGATCAGGCCGTAGGCGTCATCGATGGACGGATCGGTCTCGGTGTAGTCCACCGTGTTACGTCCGTTGAGATAGATCATCAGGCGCGGGCCGACGGCGATCACTTCGTAGGTATTCCAATCGCCGGCTTTTTCCAGCTGCTTGAGTTCGGCCTCGCTCTTCACGCCTTGTGAACCCACGCCGGTACCGACCTTTGCGAGCACGCGCTTGCGCCGCGATTCATCATAAAGCGAACCGGTGTAACCCGCGCCGATGTCGGCCTGGTAGCCGATCATCTCATTGGCCGGATTCGTCGACCGCAGGCTGCGGAACTGGACGCCGCCGTTCACGAAGCCCTCGGTACCGGTAAGCTTGTATTCCAGCTTGAGCCGGAAGTTGAAGAAAGTGCGTTTCGTGGTCAGGAACTCGTTCCGCGGATTACCCTGCAGGGAACCGCCGACGATCGCGCCGTCCTCCGCTCGCCAGACCTTGGCGTCGCCGTCCCAGCCCGTGAGGCTCTTGCCATCGAACAAAGGAGTCGTCGCAGCGTGCAGGCCACAGGCTCCGAGGAACAGCCAAAGCAAGGAAGTCAGTCGCATCATGGGGTATGCGGATTAGGCAATCCAGCCGGGCGATTGTTCCAAACATAAACCACGTTCGCCGAACGGTGAACGAAGGCAGGGGCGAGACTACGTCACGCCCTAGGGCACGTCGTAGTCGTGCCCCTACCCTAGGCCACCATTCGGCGGCCTGCAGAAACAAAAAGACCGAAGGCTTTTCAACCTCCGGTCCTCGTAGCCTCAGGTAACAGGCCCTCCCCGCTCAGGCCAGACCCAGATGCTTCAAGGCCTCGGGGGTCGGGCCGTCGAAATTGACGGTCGGGACGTTGCCGACATAGCCGACGTCCTTCCATCCCTGCGGCGTGGAGTAATACCCGCTGGCCGCGAGATAACGGAAGCGGTTGAAGAAGTTCTGGGCGGACTTATGCTCCTTCTTCACTGCCGTCTTTCCGCAGATATCGTCGGCGATCGCGCATTTCTGCGGCTCGGCGAGTTCGGCGAAATCCTTCTGGAAGCGACGTTGGGCTTCGGCGTCGAGCCAGTCCAGGCCTTCGACGATCACCGGGCGGTCCTTGGCGGTCTCGTCGTAAGGCGAGCTGATCCACTCATCGACGAAGTTCTGGACGCCCAGCTGCGAGGGCAGCTTGTCGCCCGGGTTGTCCGGAGGCAGGATGAGGTCGGTCAGGGAGGCGGCCGCCTTGCGCTGCTTCGGCGTCAGAGTCAGAGGCCAGAGGTCGCCGGGGGCATAGGTCTTGTTGACGACAGGGTCCCAGCCGATGCGGGCACCGCCGTTGCCGGCCGGGGCGCCGGGTTGGCGTTGCAGGCGACCCTGGGCGGAGGCGTGCGGGAAGATCGCGGCCGCCGCGGCCGCGGCGCCGATCCACTTGAGGGCCTGGCGACGGTCGATGGCGCCGGAATTGTCTGCGGGAATGTTTGACATGTTCGTAGGCATCAGAGGTTACCCTTGCGCATCTCTTCGATGAGATGGTCGGTGGCGCGCCACGCGAGCGCCATGATGGTGAGCGTGGGATTCTTGTCGGCGTTGCTGCAGAAGGCGGAGCCATCGTTCAGCAGCAGGTTCGGGACCTCCCAGCACTGGTTCCACTGGTTGGTGACGGATTTGGCCTTGTCGGCGCCCATGATGGCGCCGCCGACCTCGTGGATGATGGAACCGCCGGGTTCGATGGCCTTGGCGCCGTCGGCTTCGGGCTTCTTGGCCTTGCCGCCGATGGCGTCGATGATCATCGCGAAAGTGGCTTCCATGTGGGCCGCCTGCTTGAGCTCATGGTCGGACCACTTCCAGTGGAAACGCAGGACGGGGATACCCCACTTGTCCTTCACGGACGGATCGAGGTCGCAGAACGAATGCTCGTTCGGGATCATCTCCCCGCGGCCGGCGAAGCCGATGCCGGCGCCGTACTTCTGACGGACCTCCTCCTTGTAGCTCTTGCCATAACCGGGACTCGCGCCGCCGGCGCCGAGTCCGGGCATCCGACGACCCGTGCCGAACTCGATATGGTAGCCACGGGCGAAGCCGAGTTTGCTGGCGTCCTTGTACAGCCACCAGGGGATATAGACGTGGGTGCCGGCGCCTTCCTCGTTGTGCACGGGGAGGTTTTCGAACGCCGGGACGCTGCCGCCGAGCTTGGCGCCGACGGTGTCCATGATGTACTTGCCGACGAGACCCGAGCCGTTGGCCAGGCCGTTCGGGAAGCGGTTGGACTTCGAGTTGAGCAGGATGCGGGCGGTCTCGCCCGAGCTGGCGGCGAGGATGACGGCCTTGCCTTTCACGGCGCGCTCCTGACCTGTGACCTTGTCGATGTAGATGACGCCGTTCGCCTTGCCGTCGGCGCCGACGGTGACTTCGCGGGCGTGCGCGTTGCAAAGGATGTCCAGATTGCCCGTCGCCAAGGCCGGCGGGAGGTGCACGGTCGTCGACTGATAGTTGGCCTTGATCGAACAACCCCGCCCGCAATCGGTCGCCCAGAAGCAGGCCGCACGTTCCTGCATCGCCTTGGCGATGATCTTCTGCGCCTTGGGATTGTTCGGATGCAGGCGGGCCGGGAAGTTGACGTGATCCTGACGGGTCGAGAGCACCGCGCGATGGATCGGCACGACGGGGATGCCGAACTTGGCGACATGTTTCTTCACGTAGAGTTCGCCGGCACGGGCCTTCGGCGGCGGGAGCAGAGTGCCGTTCGGGGAGTCGGGCGTGTTTTCGAGACCTTCGTTGGAACCGTAGACGCCGACGAGCATCTCGACCTTGTCGTAGTAAGGGGCCACGTCTTCGTAGCTGATCGGCCAGTCGAAGCCGAGGCCGTCACGGGAATAGGGTTTGAAGTCGTACGGACCGTTGCGGAGCGAGATGCGTCCCCAGTGGTTGGTGCGGCCGCCAAGCATGCGGGCGCGCCACCAGTCGAAACGTCGCTTGGGGTCGGTCGAGGCCTGGGTATAAGGCTCGCCCGGGACCTCCCAGCCGCCGTCGACGGTCGCGTCATGGAAACCGAAGGGCTTCTCTCTCGTGCCCATGCCGAGGAGAGGAGCGTCGGCCTTGGATTGGAACATCGGGGTCTCGGTGACCGGGTCGTAATTGCGACCGGCCTCGAGCATGAGGACCTTCACGCCGTTCATGGTAAGCGTGTAGGCGGACTGTCCGCCGCCCGCGCCGGAACCGACGACGATGACGTCGTAGGAGGCCTGCAGGTCTTTTTCGGTGATGATGGCCATGGGGATGGAAATTACTTGGCGGTGCGGAACTGCCAGGCTTCGTCGAAGAAACCGGCGGCGGGGATGGCGCCCGGCGCGACGGCGTCAGGGGCGACCTTGAGGTCGACGACGGCCCAGTCGGGCAGTTTGGCGACCTGGCGGGCGTTGTTGAGATAGTCGTATTCGCGGTACGTGAAGCTGCTGTTGATCACGACATACTTCTGGGGATTAAGCGGATTCGGATAGATCAGGATCGGCGCATGGTCGGCGGCCGAGTAGGTCTTGCCGTCGACGACGAGCTTATCGGCCGTCCACTGGACCGGGAGCTTGGCGATGACCTTGGCGATGACGGCATTAGAGGAAGGGTCGCCCCAGAGGATCAGGTTATGCTTGGCGATATCCTCTTCCTTGAGCTGCGCATCCGTCTTCACGGGCGCGACGCCGCGGAACTGCCGGCGCCACTCCCAGCTGGCGCGCTCCATCTCGGCCTTCGCCCAGCCGCCGACCTTGGCGTTGAAGGGCTGACCCGTGGGGGCGACGTAGAGGAACGAGTCCATGAAGGCGTCGTCGATCGGGCCGGAGAGACCATGACGCTTATGCGAGCCCTTGTCGGCATGGTCGGCGACCTGCGTCCACTCGCCGCTCTTGGCGTCACGCGCGAAGGTGGCCTTCCACGAGCGGTCCGAAGCGGCCTTGACCGAAGTCAGGACCTTATGGCCGTCGATGGAGACGGCGGTGGGCGCGAACGGCGACTGGACGGAATCGCCCGGGGCGAAGTCCAGCGTCAGGCCGGCGACGTTCGTCGTCTTGACCTCGATGGCGCGGTCGTCGACCAGTCTGGCATCGACCTGAGCTTTCTTCCAATGCTCGACCATGCGGTCGACCTGCACCCAATGCATGCGGTCATAACGGAGGAAGTAGGTGGCGAAGGAGACCTCCTTGGGCGTGCGCACGCGACCGGAGGCGGCGATGGCGGCGAGGCGACGCTCGATCTCGACCATGGAGTCGGGATGGATCTTGTGCGCGGTCTGCGGTCCGATGATGTGCGTCAGCTCGAGGCCGACCTTGCCCATCTCGCGGGCCATGACGTCGGCGGCCTGCTTCTGCTTGTCGATCTCGCCGCTGTAGGCGACCGTCGGGGCGTTGCGGAAATTGATGGCGACGTCGGTGGCGTTATACCAGGCCCAGAGCGTCTTCTGCCAGGACGGGATCTTGGAGACATCCTCGTTCTGGAATACGTTCAGGAACTCGGGTGTCTCGGAGAAACCGGCGCCGGGATTGATGCCGCACCAGCGGTCGGTGAAGTGGGCGCCGAACTGCCAGACGGCCGCGCCGCCCATGGAGAAGCCGCGGATGAACAGACGGTCGTCGTCGATGTTGTAGCTCTTGCGCGCATGGGCGTAGGCTTCCCAGAGGTCGACCTCGCCGGCCATCTTGTTGGCGCAGCAGTAACGACCGTAGAGATGGAGCACCAGGCGATTGGTCGCGGGCAGCTGGCCGACGTTCGATCGACGGTCCTTGAGGAACGCGAGCTCGGTGAGGGTCTCGCCGCGGCCGTGACACCAGAAGTCGAGGCGCATGAGCGAGCCGGCGTAGTTATCTGGGATCACCATGCCGTAAGGCTGGACGGAACCGTCGATCTTCGACTTGTAGCCGCGGACGACGAGGCCGGTCTGACGCGTCCAAGGGGTTTCGCCTTTCAGGAAAGAAGCGGCGCGGGCCTTGCCTTCGACGATCAGGTCATGGGCGGTCTTGAATTCGCCCTTGTTGAAATACTCGTTGTACTTGCCGGCCCAGTCGACGGCCTTGTGGAAGATCTCGATGTCGGCCAGGAACTCGTCGAGGCGCGGGTTCTTCGCCTGGGCTTTGGCGGCGGCGTCGATCGCCGCACGCAGTTCGGCGAGCTCCTTGGTCAGCGACACCTTGTCGGCTTCGGGCAACGGCACGGCCTTATCCGTCGGCGGAATCGGCCGGACGGCGGCGGGGATGTTGTCCTTCGGTCCGTCGGCCAGGGCACCGGCGGCGAAAAGGGAAAGGAGCAGGAGAGTACGCATGCTTAGGAATAAAGAGATGGCCCTGGGGCAGACCTGACGGGGTGCCCAAGGTCTAGACTACGACCCACCTGACCGACAAGTGTTCCTTCTGGCGGGATAACGACAGGAATGGGTGCCGACGGCCATTTTCCTCGCCTCCGCCCTTCCCCTTCCCCACATCTCCGGGCAATGGCCCTCCTTAGTCTCCTCGACGTCTATGTCAGTTTCGGCGGCCCTCCCGTCCTGGATCACCTCAACCTCCAGATCGAGGAAGGCGAGCGGGTCTGTCTGCTGGGTCGTAACGGCGCCGGCAAGACGACCTTGATGCGCATCGCCTCCGGCGAAGCCGCCCCCGATACGGGCACCGTCACCATTCCCGATGGCGTCTGCATCGCCCGCCTCACCCAGGAGATCCCCGAAAGCCTGCCGGGCAACGTCCGCGACATCGTGACTTCCGGCCTGCGCGCCGACGATCATTCCGAGGATTGGGAAAAAGACCTCCGCGTCGACGACCTCATCGCTCGCCTTGGTCTGCCCGAAGACCGCGAATTCGACGCCCTTTCCGGCGGACTCAAGCGTCGCTGCCTCCTCGCCAAGGCTCTCGCCGCCAAGCCCGGCCTGCTCCTGCTCGACGAGCCGACCAACCACCTGGACCTCGATTCGATCCTGTGGATGGAAGAATTCCTGCTCGAACAGAAGATCCCGCTGCTCTTCGTCACGCACGACCGCGCCTTCCTGCGTCGCATGGCGAACCGCATCATCGAGCTCGACCGCGGCAAGCTCGCCAGCTGGTCCTGCGACTACGACACCTACCTCGTCCGCAAGGAAGAGCTTTTCGTGGCCGAAGAACGCCAGCGCGCCGCTTTCGACAAGAAACTCGGTCAGGAAGAAGCCTGGTCCCGCCGCAGCCCCGGCGCCCGCCGCACCAAGTCCAACGCCCGCATGGAGGCGCTCGTCAAGATGCGCGCCCAACGCGGCGCCATGCGCACGGCCACCGGCTCGGCGAAGATGGAGATCAGCGAGGCCGAACGGTCCGGCGTGCGCGTGGTCGAAGCCGAGAACATCGCCTTCGCCTACCCCGGCGGCACCCCCCTCATCCGCGACTTCAGCTTCGTCCTCAACCGCGGCGACAAGGTCGGCCTCATCGGTCCCAACGGCGCCGGCAAGACGACGCTGGTGAAGATGCTCCTCGGCCAGCTCGCGCCCACCTCCGGCAACCTGAAGTTCGGCACGAAGATGGAGGTCATCTACTTCGACCAGATGCGCGACCAGATCGACGACGACAAGACCGTCGCCGAAAATCTCGCCGGCGACAGCGACACGGTCACGGTGCAGGGCCGTTCCCGTCACGTGATCAGCTACCTGCAGGACTTCCTGTTCGACCCCACGCGCGCCCGCTCCAAGGCCAAGGTGCTCTCGGGTGGCGAACGCAACCGACTCTTGCTTGCCCGCCTCTTCACCAAGCCGGCCAACGTGCTGGTGCTCGACGAACCGACCAATGACCTCGACGCCGAGACCCTCGACGTGCTCGAGGACATCCTCGTCGATTACGCCGGCACGCTGATCATGGTCTCCCACGACCGCGCCTTCCTCGACAACGTCGTGACGAGCACGCTTGTCTTCGAAGGCGACGGCGTCGTGACCGAACACGCCGGAGGTTACACCGACTGGCGCAACGAACTCGCCCGCATCGCGGTGGCCAAACGCACCGCCGCGCTCGGCACCGCCAAGCCGACGGCCCAGGCGAAACCCGCTACGGTCGCCTCCGGAGCCAAGCTCAACAACAAGGAGCGCAAAGAGCTCGAGACGCTGCCCGGCAGGATCGAGCAGCTCGAAGCCGAACAGGCGCAGATCTCGGTGCAGCTCGGCGATCCGGAAATCTACAAGGATGGGGGCGCCAAGGCCGCCGCGCTCCAGAAGCGTCTCCATGCCGCCGAGGCCGAACACGCCGAGGCCTTGGGCCGGTGGATGGAACTCGACGCCCGTAAGGACGCTTAAGTCGGCCGACGGGCGGCTTTCATGCCGTTTTCCGGATATCCCTTGCAGCGATCGGCGATTGCATGCCCGGCGGCGTAGGACACTATCTCCTTCTAAGCCCATAAAACAAAGGGTTTATGCACCGCATCAACGTGTCACCGCGCCATCGCAGTCAAAGCACCGGAAATGCCGTTTTATATGCCTGCGCTCGAGCCGAGGGGGCTCCCCCTTCCCCAGCGCCATGAAACGCCCCCGGAATGTCCTCTTGGCGCTGGGTTGGTACGACCATCGCCTCCTTCAGGGCATCGCGACCTATGCCTCGGAACATCGGTGGCATCTGGCCTCCCATAGCATCATCCACGAGAAGGTGATTCCTTGGGGTTGGGATGGCGACGGCATCCTCGCTTGGCTCGGTGCCGGCGACGATCTCGCTGAGTTCGTCCGGAAAGCAGACAAGCCGACGGTCGATTTCTCGCTGCGCCGACGGGACACGCCCTTCGCCCACGTCGTACAGGACCACGCGAAGACTGGCGAACTGGTCGCCGAACACTTCATCGAGCGCGGCATGACCCGCTTCTGCTTCTTCAGCGACACCGAGAACTGGTCGCAGGTGGAACGCGGCCAGGCGTTCATGGAGACCCTGAAGCGCCGCGGCCTGCCCTGCGAACACCTCCGCTGGACGAACTCCGGGAAGAAGGCTGACGCCCGCGACGAATGGCAGCGTCGCCGCGCCTGGCTCATCACCCGGCTCAAGGAAGCCCCCAAGCCGCTCGCCGTGTTCGCCGCCAACGGCACGCTTGCCGTCGAGGTACGCGAGATCTGCGAAGAAGCCGGAATCCACGTGCCGACGCAAGTCGCCATCGTGGGCATCGACGACTACCTGCTCTCCGTCGGAGCCATCAAGAAATACGTCTCCGGGGTCGACACCAACCTCGAGGAGCAAGGTTACCGCGGGGCCGAACTGCTCCACCGGATCATGCGAGGCGAGACACCCCCGCCGGAACCCCTCCGCATCCAGCCCGCCGGCGTGATCACCCGCATGAGCAGCGACATCCTGGCCACGGGCCACGAAGGCGTCATCCGCGCCCTGCATCACATCACGGACCACTTCGCAGGACCGCTGGGGGTGAAGGAACTCGCGGCCATCGCCCATATGTCCGAACGCGGACTGCGCCAGGCCTTCGTCAAGCATGTCGGCTGCACGCCCGGCGATCGCCTCCGCACCGTCCGCATCGACTCCGCAAAGCGGCTGCTCGCCGGCTCTTCCGAGAAGATCGAGGCGATCTCGCACCGTTGCGGCTACCCGAACCTCAACTCCTTCTTCGCCGCCTTCCGTCGCACCGAGAACATGACCCCGGCGGAATACCGCCGCATCATGCGCTTCCGCAGCTGAGCTCGGCGCTCACTCCGGCAAGGCGTGGACGGTGTGGATCACCTGGCCGCGCAGTTCGGCGCCATCGGCCGACTTGAGCTCGTACTTGAGCTGCATCTGCATGGCCGGACGCAGGTCCGTGATCTCCAGGAAGACGGAGCGTCGGTCGGCGGAGAGGGTCGCTGACCTGACGGCCATGGCGTCGTGCTTGCGCTCGGACATCTGCGCCTTGCTGAACTGCAGCTTACCGTCGTTGCCAAGTTCGGTGGCGGCGACCTTGGTCTCCAGCGTGGAGGTATCAGGGGAACCGTAGGCGGAGGACCAGACATAGTTCCAGATCTCGAGGTTCCAGTTGCCGGCGTCGCCTGCGGCCTGGGCTTCTAGCTCGCAGGTGAAGTCGACCTTGATGCCTTTCTTCGTCGCGGCCAGCGCGATGGGCATGCGGGTCGCGGCGCCGGTGTAGCGGACGCGCTGGAAGCAGCCGTTCTGGGTCGCGGTGGTCTGCCAGCCGCGGAGACCGGTGACATAGAGCTGGCCGTCCTTCGGATTGAAACGCGCGCGCATGGCACCGCTGGCGAAGTCGACGTTGAAGCGCGTCACCCCGCCCTGCATCTGCGGCTGGCCGTTGAAGGCGACTTCCTGCGGGAGGACGCCATAAAGCGAGCAGGTGCCGTAGCTGAGGTGCAGGAGGCGGTCCTTCCATGGGCCGAACTTATCGGAGGTCACCCAGACCTGGCCGCCGCTGGAGTTATCGACCTCCTTGGGGAACCAGCAGAGCGGACGGTCGTAATCCGTCGGGGGCGTCGCGCGGTGCGCGAGGTCGACGACGCCGTAGAAGCCGCCCGGCTTCACCCAGTTGAGGCGGCACATGGGCGTCCAGGTGCCCTCGTTGTCGCCGGTGGTAATCTGACCGTTCGGGCTGATGCCGATGCCGTTAGGCGCCCGGAAGCCGGTGGCCACGGTCTCGGTCTTCTTGCCGTCCGGAGAGATCCGCAGCAGCGCGCCGTGATGGTCGCAGATCTCGTCGAAACCGCGGCCGCCCTTACGCACCGGGCCGGCCTTGATGACGTAGAAGTTTCCGGCGGCGTCGGTCTGCAGGTCGAAAGTGAACTCATGGAAGCTCTTGGTGACCATGAGGTCGAAGTTGAAGGCCTCATACGTGTCGCACTCGCCGTCGCCGTTCGTGTCGCGCAGTTTCCAAACGCCATCACGGCAGGTGACATAGATCTCGCCGTTCACGACCTTGAGCCCCAGGGCATGGTAGAGGCCCGCGGCGTAACGACGCCAGGTGATCTTCTCGAGCTTTTCGTCGATGCCGGACGCGATGAAGACGTCGCCATGGAAGGTGCTGATGACGGCCCGACCGTCGGGCAGGAAGTCGAAGGCCGACGTGAACATCTGGGACTTCCAGGGATTGGTCACGGGCAGCTTCACGTCGTCGATGACGTAGGGCTCTCCGGCCTTGTCCGAAAGCTTGCCCGCAGTCTCGACGGTCTCGGGCCACAGGACCTTGGCGATCTTCAGCAGGCTCGACGGGACATCGGTGTCGAAGGATGCCGGCAGCGGCACGCCGCCCGGCAGATAGGCGATGCGCACGAGGGAAACGACGGTCGACGGGGCGATGCGGGCGACGGCGTGACCGTCGAGGGCGTCCACCTTGGCGGCCCCGAGGGTGACGATGCGAGCGGCGTCGGCCGACCTGCCGAGCAGGATGGTCAGGCCCTTGGCTGAAGCGCCGACTTCAAGGGTACGCACGACGAATTGGACCTCATTGGCGGTGACGACCTCGGCGGTCTCGTCGACCGCGACGCCGCCGACCTCCCAGCGCACGACGACCGATCGGCCGGCGTTATGGAAACCCTTGAAACGCGCCTGCCCCTGCGGCAGCGGACCGAACCCCTTGCGCGGCGCCAATGAAGCGGCGTCAGCGCCCGGCATGAAGCCGGCGAAATCGCCCGTCGTGAAGATGGTCTCACCGATCGCGGTCGGATAGTCGCCACGGGACATCAGATTCATCTCGGTCGTGAACTTGCCGGACCAGGCGCCGATCGGACGGCAGAGATCGAGGTCATACGCGATGCCCTTCTTGCCGTCGTCGCCGAGGCGAACCGCCAAGCCTTTCAGGCCGGTGGAGTCGATCAAACCGTCCTTCTGCTTGCCGACGCCTACGGTGCCCAGGATCCATTGCCCGGACGCTTCGGCGGCCGGAGCGGCGACGGTGGTCTTCTTGGCCGGCTTCTTGGCCTGACCGAACAGCAGACCTACGGAAAGGAAAAGGGCGACGAGGGGCGAGCGCATGGGGAGATTCATAGCGAGAAGCACAGGGTCAGGAACAGGCAAAAGTAAGGGCCGGAGTCCGGAGACCCCGACCCTGCTTGAACTGACCCTGGCTCAGGCCCTCCCCCTATCCCTGACCTCAGAGGCTACGCAGGTAGGCGGCGATATCGGCGACACCCTGCTCCGTCAGCCCCATCTGGGCCGGCGTGAACATGAGCGAACGTTCGAGATGCTTCTCTTCCTTGATGCGCGAGCGCGGCACGGACTGCACGAGGCCACCCATGGACTTGATCATCAGAGGGTCGCCCGAAGACAGTACCATGCCGGTGATGACCATGCCGTCGTCGAGAACCACCCTGGTGCCTTCAAACCCGTGGGAGATGTTATTGGAGGGTTGGGCGATGTTCAGGATCAGCGACTCGAGCGACTGCTGCTTGGCATAGGTCGTCAGGTCGGGACCGAAGTCGATGCCTTTGCCGTCGAACTTGTGGCAAGCCTGGCAGACCGCGGCGGCCGCCTTGCCGCCGGCGACGTCACCCTTGAGCGCGGCGATGGCCTCGACGGGGGCGAGCGGCTTGGCGCCCGGCATCTCGGGCGGCAGGTCGCTGGCGACGAGCTTGGCCGACGTGGCATCGCCACCGCGGGCCTTGACGATCGAGTCGACGTCGAAGGCCTTCCAGAGGCTGGCCTTCCGGTTGCCGACCCACCACTTGGCGAGTTCGGCCTGGCCGAAAGATTTGTTCAAGGAAAGTTCGACCATGGTGCCGGCGGCCTCGGCGCTGCGCGTGAAGGCGAGCGTGGTGAGGTCGCGCTTGACCTCGGACTCGTTCAGCTTGCCGGAAAGCAGGCGGGCGCGGACGTCGCGGACGGCGGAAGCCGGGTGCAGGCGCCAGGTCAGCCAGGCGTAGGCGGGCGTCCATTCGAGCGCCGGCTTGGCCATGACCTTCGCGATCGCGGCATGGACGACGGCTTCGCGATCCGTCGAGGCGAGGCCGATGGCTTCGAGATAGGAGCGATCCTTTCCGTCGAACTGCTGGGCGATCGTCACGAGCGTGGCGACGGCGGCCGGGGTCTTGAAGTCACGCAGGGCAATGGCGACCTCGCGGCGCACGGCGGGGGACTTGTCCTTGGCCAGGCTCTCGCAGAGGGCGAACACGTCGCGATCGGCGGCGCGGAGGGCGCGGAAGGCGACGAGACGACGGGTGTCGTCGGCGGAGGAGAGTTCCTTGCGGGCGAGCGCGGCCCCCTTGTCACCCAGCTGAGCGAGCAGCCAGACGGCGCGGGAGGCGACATACGGATTGGCGTCGGCGAGCAGAGTGGCGACGTCGTC
>Ga0222712_10003196_pt1 | contig 18051 bp, 21 predicted proteins | sample C33_657DmetaG_FD_165043 | JGI IMG/M metagenome (GOLD analysis project Ga0222712, IMG submission 165043) | Estuarine water microbial communities from San Francisco Bay, California, United States - C33_657D | ecosystem: Environmental > Aquatic > Marine > Unclassified | place: USA: California...
TGGCCATCAAAAAACCCACCCTCGACCCCCAATTGAGCCTCTTGTAGTGGAGCGTTTGCAACGCACCCCTATATGAATCAACAACTTACGCCATTAACTGTCGAACTCGGGTGTACTACGGTTTGCATTTTTTCCTCGCTAATAAAACATCAACAGAAATAATAATTTTTTCTTTGGTGTTGTTGGTGGTCGTATCTTAATTCAAGGAATTGGCCACCTTATTGACTATTTCTTTTTGCCGTCTTGCAGTTTCGATTATTGATTCTTGGAGGCTGTATAGAAGATCAATCCCCAGCAGGCTCCGAGTTTTTAGCGTTGACGGCACATACCTGCTGCGTTGCTCACTACGTTTTTCTGCTGATATCAAGACCGGCTTGTGCGGTGCTAGGGTATCTCTCACCAGCTGGGCGAGATCTACCACAGTGATGGAATCTTCTGAGCCCACGTTGTAGGCTTGGCCGGCCTCCCCCTTGCACAGCAGTGCCAAAAGCCAGCGACTTAGGTCCCGCTGGTCCATGTAGGACCTGACAGGCGTTCCACCGCCATTAACGGTAATGCTGTTACGCCAGAGTGCGTCGCGAATGAAATTGCCGATGGCAAAGTGAACGTCCAGGGGAAGATCCTGCCCGACGAAGGCGAAGCAGCGGGCGATGACGACTTCCAGTCCATGCTCACGATGTGCCAGTGCGCCCAGGTGCTCCGCCGTCCGCTTGGCAATGCCATAGGCGTTCTCTGGATTGAGGGGGTCTGGCGCGTTGCAGTCGTTTTCTTCGGGGTCAGGCTGACCGGCGCTGCGCGAGCCGTAGACAGCGCCTGAGCTGAGTAAGAGGAAGCGGCGTGCCCTGGCTGCGACTGCCAGGTCAAGCAGGTGACGGGTTCCATCGACGATCTGCGTATATCGTTGCAGCGGGCTGAGCTGAGGCCCCATGGTCGAGTCTGCAGCGGCGTGAATCACCGTATCGAAGGAATCACGGGGTAGGGAGTTCATCACCGTGACATCACCGTGCCTAAGATCCAGCCACGGGGCTGCGGCCAGCACCGGAAATGATCGGGCGAAGGCGTCGGGATTTCGGGAAATTGCGACGACTCGGTACGGCCGATCGGCTGGGTTGGTCTCCCAATGGCGCAGAAGTGCTCGACCGATAAAGCCGGTTCCGCCGGTCAGCAGCAAGGAGCAGTCAGGCAGTTGCATATTCGGTTCCCGAAACTGAGGCAGATTGACTGCTCAGGGGAGGGGACGGGTAAAGCCGGCATACCGGGTTGGACCAGGACTGACCGACTGCCTTCGCGATCGGCTCCTGGCTTCTGTAGGATGAAATGACAACCGTGGCATTCGGGTGCTGCTCCAAAACGCTGGGCGGATTGACCAAGAATTCGCCGATCTGCTTACCGTGCAGATTGGGGTTCCCGTCAATGATCGCCGCAATCCTCGCGCACATGGAAGGTGTCATCATCGGCAGGATGCGCGCGGTGTGTGCGCCGGCGCCATAGATCACCAGAGGTCCATCTCCGGGGATTTGAGACAGGCATTGTTGAAGACGTGCACGACCCTGCTCGGCGTACCGCAGCAGCGCACTTCGGGTGGTCGTTGGCGAGTGTTGTGTCAACGCCGCTCTGTTTTCGGTGTTTTCGATCTGCAATGGACGTTGGCACGCGGCATACAAGCTGGCCCCTACGCCATTGGGCCAGTTAACAATGCGGGTATTGATCAAATCCAACCCGACGTTTTGTATCAGTCGTGAAAGTGTTTCTGTGGAAAAAAACTGAATATGCTCGATCGAGAACTCGCCCAGAGGCTCACCCTCAAAAGGGTCAAAGCCCTCTATGGCTGGCACTTCCAGCACAAGTACCGCACCAGGCTTTAGCGATTTAGCGATTTGCTCCAAGTCAGACCGTGCATCACAGAGGTGTTCCAGTACTGCCATGAGGAACACCAGATCCGGGACGGTTTGGCGCAGCCGCGCCATGCCATCACCGATGAATCCCTGCTCCACCACTTGCAAGCCAAATCGACGCTGTGCTTGGCTTGGTGCTCCCGCCGCCGGATCAAGGCCCAGCACAGGTAAGAAACCGTCTTCTTGTAGTCGTGCAAGCAGATCACCTGAACCGCAGCCGATATCTGCCACCCTCATTCCAGGGCTTCCGAACTCTTGGCAAAACTTAACCGCTTCAGTAACCCTCGCTTGGTCCAGCTTGGACAAGGCCTGTGCATGATCGGTTTTTGAAAGCTCACGGTAATACTGTTCGTAGCAGGAGGCAGGTGCCATGCGGAAGGCCTGCAACTGACCGCACGCCACGCACAGGCCAATGCTGGTAGACAGATCGATCCTGTCTAAAGGCGCCAATCGATTCTGGTGAATGGGCTCGAATTGCTTGCCCCCACAGGCTAGGCACTTGCGATCGAGAAATAGAGACGACATGATGCTTACTCCCTTGTGGCGTAGAGGACCAAGTCGAAACTGTTGAACTGGTGCTGTCGCAGTGCGAATCGGTAGCCGCAAGCAAAGTCGTCGATCACCTTGATCAAGTTCCAAAGATCTTCCGGACGGTGATAGGCGGACAGAGCCAGGACCGGAGCCTGTCGCTCTATGGTCCTGCGGGCGCCGAGTAAGGCAGCGTGTTCTCCGCCCTCGACGTCAAGCTTGATGAAGTTCACCGGGTTGTTGCCCACCACATCGTCGAGTGCCACAGCGGTGATTCCTACAGAGCCCGACGCGCTGACGCAGGATGCCTCACCCGCACCGTCGGTGAAGGTCAGGCGTTGATGGCGATCCGACAGCGCCAGTGGCAGTAGATGGCTTGCGTCTTCCGATTTTTCGGAGACTCGGCTGCGCAGCTTAGAGAAATTGGAGGCGTCTGGCTCGAACAGCCAGGCTTGACCAATCTGCGCCTGCCGCCGCAGCGTGAGGTACGTGTCGCCGTCAAAGGCGCCGCCATCTACGTAGTGGACCTTCTCAGGCAGATACGGCAGCGTCAATTCACTAAAGTACTGCGGCAAGGCGTGGCGCTCAGCGGCATAGTTCAGATGTGAACCGCAGCGAAAGGCAGCCACGTCCATGAGGCATTGCCGGCTGATCGGGTCGGCGAGGCGTGACATGGCAGCTTCTAGTTCATCCGCATGACGAGCGATGAATCCTGCGTCTTCTAGCCAATAGCGCCATCCCAGTGTGTCGGCCAACTGTCCGTAATAGTCCCAGGGCATCAATATCTTCTGAAAGCCGCGAGAGTTCAGATCCTGACGAATTTTGGACAGCGGGTGGAGTCGGTTGAAGACCGCAACCAAGATGACGTCGTTGCTGGCAGCGATCTCGCAGTCGCCCAAGGCCGTAACGGGGTGCCCCCAGGCGCTGCTATTCCTAGGAGCCTGCTCGATGAAGCCTTTGACTGGGATCCCGCACGCATTCAGCGCTGCTGCAACATCGCGTCCGAAGGTACCTGCCCCATAGATCGAAATGGCTCTCGTCGTGGAGCCCAGGACTTCGGTGTCGGCGACTGAAGTCTGCCGTGCCAGGGTTCGCAATTGTTCAAAAGAGTTCATGAGCAAGCTCCTGAGGCGCCGATGGTCTCTCATGCTCTGGTGTCTGCCCTGAAGTAGCGCGCAGGGCAAGCGCTTCTGCGCGTAAGGCTGCTAGTTGCTCAACTGGCAGGAATGGGTGCATGTCGTCTAGGGCAGGGGTTTGAAACTTTCCATGTTCGTCGACCCTCGACTTGATGCGGGGTGCGAAGCCTTGGTCTGGATCGACCTTGATGTCGATCAGGGTCGGGCCGGGCAGCGCCATCCAGTCGCGAAGGCCATCCAGCTTGTCCGGCTCATCTATGCAAACTGACTGCAGGCCGTAGGCTTGTGCTACTTTGGTGTAATCCGGGAACTCCACGCCGGAGGCTGCGTCCGCTCCTATCACCTTGCCGAAAAAGTTCTCATGAGTCTGGCGAATGGAGACGTAGCCCGCGTTGTTCAAGACGACGATGGTGATGGGCAGCTGGTAAGTCTTGATGGTCTGCAATTCCTGGATGTTCATCTGCAGGCTTCCATCTCCGGCAAAACACACTACACGCTGGCCCGGATTGGCAAGGGCTGCGCCGACGGCCGCAGGCAGGTCATACCCCATCGATGCAGAGCCTGAATTGCTGAACATCCGTTGCCCGTCTTGCAAAGCACCAATTTGGAAGGGCAGGATACAGGCAGAGGCGTTGCCACATACCACCACATCGGTAGGGCCGAGCTGTGCAAAGACTCGGTTGACCGCATGGTAGGGGTTGATCTGGTCTGCCGGCCGCTCTGGGTGCTCCTGTTTAATAGCAAAGCGTGCCTGAATGGCGTGTACCCAATGAGTCCAGGGGGAGATATTAGGCAGGGTCTTGTCTGCCAGTTGGAGCTCAAGCTCATCCAGGAAGTCCTGTAAATGGGCTTCGATACCAAGGTCAGGCGTTACTGTAGGCTTGCGTAATTCCTGAGCGTCCACGTCGACCTGAGCCACCCAGGCATGGGGGGCAAAGTCATCAAAGTTGTAGCTCGTCTGGCGAATATTCAGGCGGGAACCAAGTACCAGCAGGAAGTCTGCGGTCTGCAGGCAGAAGTTGCCTGGCCTGGTGCCAATTGTTCCTGGCCGTCCTGCAAACAAGGGGTGGTCAGAGGCGATCAGGTCGTGCGTCCAGGCTGTAGCCATCGGCACTCCCAATCGCTCCACCAGGCGGAGCAGGCGATCCCGCGCCCCTGCGAGCCGAACGCCTGTGCCGCCCAGGATCAGTGGGCGATGGCTACGCAGCAACTTATCGACAACGATCGCCACCTCTGCCCGGAGGGCTTGCCGAAAGGCGTGCCTAAGCGCTTCGTGTTTGCCCGTCGTCTCGTCGTCTTTGTCCCAATCGATTTCAGTCGATTGAATGTCCAGAGGAATATCCAGCCACGTGGGGCCAGGGCGACCTTCTTGTGCGGTTTTCAGGGCCAGTGCTAGGCAATTCATGGCATCGCTTGCCTGGTCCACCAGTTTGGCGAGCTTGCATATAGGAGTGGCCATCGCGATGGTGGGCCCCTCTTGGTCGCCCAACTGGCGCAACTGGTGAAGGCCCTGCGTGTCCTTGCATGTTGTGCTTTTGACCTGCCCGGATAAGACGATCATTGGAATCGAGTCGGTAAAGGCCCCGAAAACTCCGTTGAGTGCATTGATGGCGCCCGGTCCTGTGGTCAGCATCACGACTGCGGGCTTGCCGGCGATCCGGGCATAGCCCTCCGCAGCCATGGCGCAGGCTTGCTCGTGGTGCATGTAGGTGCAGCGCAGGCGAGGGTGCCCTCCCAGGGCCTGGTTCAGAAACATCGCTCCGCCGCCCGTGACAGCAAAGACCTGCTCAATGCCTGACTGGGTCAGAAGATCGGCCATGTGCTCAGCCACGCGCTTTTTCATGATGGTCCTTCCTTAGTCAGGCGGCTTTGATGAAGGCTTCTGGGAAGTGATGAGAGGCGTCTCCCCACCAGGCAGCCAAGAAGCGTAGCCCATGCGCCGCCGCGGCTGAGCGGTCCTGCGGCGTATCTCCGACGTAAACCGCTCGCATAGGGTTGATGTCCCGCTGCGCAAGCAGCTTCCCAATGAGCTTTGTTTTGCTGCGCAGCGGTTCGCCAAACTGATCGGGGCAATAGACGCTTGCGAAAAGCGGTAGCCAACCCAACGAGTTCAGAATGCGCTGCGTCGGCAAGGCGCGCTTGTTAGTGACCACATGCAGGACGATACCAGCGTCCGATAGTCTGTGGAGTTGTCGCTCTACGCCCTGGAAGGGCAGGCATCGTTGCCAGCCCCAGTCGTCATAGGCTCTGACGAATGATTGATAGAGCGATGCGGCTCCTTCGACTTCGCCCAGGCCTGCCAAGCGCTGTGCAACGTCTCGCGCGCTCGGGCCGATCAGTCGCTCATCGAGCGGGACCTCGCCGCTCAGGCCAGTGGCGTGTAGGGCATCGGCCCAGCAGTCCAAGATGGCTTGTCGTGAATCGATCAGGGTGCCGTCCAGATCGAAAACGACCGCTGGCGTGCGCGCCATTTCGGCCCAGGTTTTCTCGATCGTGAAGGCACTTGTCATGATCAGATGCCTCGCTGAAGGATCTGCTCCTTCAGGTAGGTGCTGCGGCTGTACGGTCCGTCAATGTGCTCCACAGTCAGGGGCTGATTTGCGGTAATCCGCGATTGCAGCCGAATGCCATTCATCACTTCCCGACAAGACAGTTGTCCCTTGCGCAGTGGAATAGCCAGATAAAAGTCACGCTCAAACGTTTCTTTGCTCAAGACGTAGTCAGGCTCCAGATCCCGCTTGGCATAGGCACCTCTGACCAGTTGGTCGAGGTAGTCCGTTTCCTGTCTTGAGATCACGCGTCGGCTTTGGTCGTTCCCGCCGCACATTTCCTTGGCCTTGTGGAAGGCCTTGAACCACGAATCGCACTGCTCCGGTAGTGAGCAGTAGGGAGACACAGCCACGCCCTCGTGGTCGATATCAATGTGTCGCTCCCAAGTCCTGGCTCCTTTGCCATAGGAAATCAGCATGCTGGAGTGCCAATCGTGGTACTCATGCGTTGACAGCCCAATCACATGCCCCGAGTAGCGCTTTCTCAGATAGTCGATCTGGTCGAGCTGCAGGTCGCTGTCTTCCGAGGGATAGAGCGAAACACAGTGATTTAGAGACAGTGGAATTTCACGTTTTTCAAAAAAGGCCACCAGGTCGTCGAGGTCTTTTTCAGAGGCGCCACCTGTCGACGCAATCACTGGCCTTCGAGTGGAGGCGATCTTCTCGATCAGGGGCCAGTCGTTGACGTCTGAGCTGGCGATCTTGATGATAGGCATGTCGAACAGCACGCACAGGTCAACCGAAGCCTCGTCAAAAGGGGTAGACATGGGAATACACGACAGTCGCCGAATCTCATTGACCAGTACAGCAAAGTCTTCCTTGGTCAGCTTCGTCGCCTCGGTTTTTTTGATGTATCTAAGATCCTGATTACCTTTGTAATCGGGGTGAATGAATTCATCCACGTCCCTGAACTGGAGCTTGATGGCCGCTTTGACGTTGTTGTATCGGACCACGGTGGCATGGTCTCGGACGATTTTCAGCCCCCGCTCGACACTACCCCAATGGTTGTTGGCCAGTTCCAGAACAAAGAGGTTTTCGAAAATCTCACGGTGCTTTTGCGGAATTTTCTTCATGATTGCTCCTTAAATCAAAATGTGATTCCGACATAGCGCTCTATGCAGGTCGCCGCCCAGTCCATTTGTTCCAGCCCGAGCGCCGGCTGCACACCTATCCAGAATGTGCGGTTCATCGCAACGTCGCTTTGAGTCAGCTCGCCGCTGACCCTGTAATTGCGACCTTGCATGTAGGGCTGCCGGGTCAGGTTGCCGGCGAAGAGCAGTCGCGTTCCGACTTTTTCCTGGTCCAGGTAGGTCAGTAATTCGGTGCGTTCGACCGGAGCGTTCTCTCTCAGGGTGATGGGAAAGCCAAACCACGAGGGGTCAGAGCCTGGGGTTGCCTCAGGCAAGATCAGAAATTCCTCGCAGGGCTTGAGCCGCTCACGCAGCCACGCAAAGTTTTCTCGCCGCTTCTGTACGAAGCGCTCGACCTTGGCCAGTTGGGCCAGGCCGCAGGCCGCTTGCATGTCGGTGATTTTTAGGTTGTAGCCCAGGTGGCTGTAGGTGTACTTGTGGTCATAGCCTGCGGGCAGGGTGCCCAGGCGCTGGCAGAAGCGTTTGCCGCAGGTGTTGTCTTTGCCTGGACCGCAGTAGCAGTCGCGGCCCCAGTCCCGAAAGCTTTCCGCAATGGTTCTGAGCTGGTCATTGTTGGTAAACACCGCACCGCCTTCACCCATGGTGATGTGGTGAGCAGGGTAGAAGCTCAGCGTACCGATGTCGCCGAAGGTTCCTACTTTTCGACCTCCGTAGGTCGAGCCCAGCGCGTCGCAGCAGTCTTCAATGAGCCACAGGCCGTACTTGCGGCAAAGGGCCGTCACCACCTCCAGGTTGAAGGGATTGCCCAGGGTATGGGCCAGCATGATGGCCTTGGTCTTGGGGCTAATGGCTGCTTCAATTTTCTCGGGGTCGATGTTGTAGGTGGGGATGTCAATATCTACAAAAACCGGCACCGCTCCGAACTGAATAATCGGATTGACGGTCGTCGGAAAACCTGCCGCCACGCCGATGACCTCGTCGCCCGGGCGTATGGCACGCTCGCCCAACCGTGGCGAGGTCAGTGCACTGAAGGCCACCAGATTGGCCGATGACCCGCTGTTGACGGTCATCACATGCTTGACGCCGAGGTAACTGGCCAGGCGCTTCTCGAACTCGTTATTGAAGCGACCAGCGGTGAGCCAGCCGTCCAGGCTGGCCTCAACCATCAGCCGCAGTTCCTCTGAGTCCAGCAGCTTTCCTGAGGGAGGCACGGCGCTGACGCCGGGGACAAAGGCCTCGGGCGCGAGCGCCAGTTCCGCATATCGCTCGACCAGCGAGCCGATCTGTAGCCGCAGTTGAAGCTGTTCTTCACGCAACATCGCTTGCCTTCCATCCGGCCATCAGCCGTTCAATTTGTTCAAGGGTGATTTGACGCGGCGCGATGGCCTTGCGTACAGCGATTTCCCATTCGACGGTCCAGGCGATGGCCTGTTCAGTGTCGAGTGCGGGCTGCCACTGCAGATCCAGCTGAGCAAGGGACGAGTCGAGCCGCAGACAGGCTGACTCGGCGCGGACTGAATCTTGACCTGTGTGTTGGGTTGCTGTTGCAGCGCCCCAGGCGGCCAATGCCTGATGGGCCACCTGGCCCACCGACCACAAGGTCTCGTTGGATGGGCCAAAGTTGTACGCCACACCGGTGGCCTCTGACTCTGCCAGAGCCTGGGCAAGAATCAGGTAGCCGCACAGGGCATCAAGTACATGCTGCCAGGGCCTGATGGCCTCCGGATGGCGAAGTTGCAGCGGCTCTTTCCGGTCTATCGATCGGAAGAGGTCAGGCAGCAGGCGATCTCGACAGACGTCGCCGCCGCCGATGACGTTGCCCGCGCGTGCCGTTGCAATTTTTGCGGAGTCCTCATGCTTGAAGAAACTGCTGCGGAAAGACGCTGCGATTAGTTCTGCGCAGGCCTTGGAGGCGCTGTAGGGGTCGTGACCGCCCAGGGCGTCGGTCTCGCGGTAGGGCCAGGGCTGACCTTCGTTGCGATAGCACTTGTCTGTGGTCACGATGACCACAGACTTGAGTTTTTGAGCCTGTCGGCAGGCCTGTAGGACGTTGGCTGTTCCCAGCGCATTGGTGTTGAAGGTTCCCAGCGGATCGTCATAGCCAGGCCGCACCAGGGCCTGTGCTGCCAGGTGGAGGACCATGTCCGGCTGGCAGGTCTTGATGGCCTGGTCGATCGCCTGGCTCGATTGGATGTCAGCCCTGGTGTCTGAGGCCAGGAATGCTGCGGTCTGGGCCCGCTCGAAGTGGCTGTTGGCCTCGGGGTGCAGTGCCAAGCCGTGGACCTCGGCGCCCATGAGGTGTAGCCAGGCGCAAAGCCAGCTGCCTTTGAAGCCTGTGTGCCCGGTGACCAGCACTCGCTGGCCCCGCCAAAACGAAGGACTCGGTCCTCGCTTCGGGGTGGCGTAGGCATTCAATTGCCTCTGCGTGTGAAGGTTCAACTCGGTCATGGTTTGCCATTGCTTTCGGGAGTGCTCCGAGTCGAAAAATCGACATCGGCGCTTTAGGTGTCCTGTTTATGCAATTCGTGTGCCACCTGATTTATTGGACCTGGGTGGCCCGAGCTGGTCTTAGAGAAGGTGAGAATCTAGGGTTTACCAGCGCTTCCAGGGTGCTTTACCCTCGTTCCACAGGCTTTCGAGCACTTGTTTGTCGCGCACGGTATCCATGGGCTGCCAAAAGCCGTCGTGCTTGTAGGCATTGAGTTGTCCGTCATTCGACAGGCTTGCCAGGGGGTAGGACTCCCAGCTCATGTCGTCGTCCTGGATGCGGTCGATCACAGATGGGTTAAGGACAAAGAAGCCGCCATTGATCCAGGCGCCGTCGCCCCGGGGCTTTTCAATGAAGCGGGTGATGCTGTTGCCCTCGATGTCGATAGAGCCAAATCGTCCAGGTGGGCGTACCGCTGTCATGGTGGCGGCTTTGCCCTGAGCTTTATGGAAATCGACCAGTTGGGTGATGTTGACGTCTGCCAGACCGTCTCCATAGGTGAAGCAGAAATCTTCGTCACCTAGATAGGAGCGGACCCGCTTGAGGCGTCCACCGGTCTGAGTTTTTTCGCCGGTGTCGACCAAGGTCACTTTCCAGGGCTCAGCTTTCTTTTCATGGACCCGCATGGACCCTTCGCTCATGCAGAAGGTGACGTCTGACATGTGCAGGAAGTAGTTGGAGAAGTACTCCTTGATCACGTAGCCCTTGTAGCCACAGCAGATGACGAACTCATTGACGCCGAAACTGGAGTACAGCTTCATCAAATGCCAAAGAATTGGCCGCCCCCCAATGTCCACCATGGGCTTGGGGCGGGTGATGGACTCTTCGGTTATTCGAGTTCCGAAGCCACCGGCAAGAATGACAGCTTTCATGGGATGTCCCTGAAGATTGGTTCTAACTGCTCGTCCACATTGAGCGCCCGCCCGAGACGATTGGGAGCTTTCTCCTCGTCTAAGGGGGAGGGCTGGATATGGAGTTACGAGGATTGGCAAGCAATTGATGTGCCATGGCCTGTTGCCGCTTTTCCGCCAGCATCAGGTTTGGTAGACCAGTGCTGCGAGGGCTTTTGTAGTCGAAGTAGGGCGGTAGGCTCGTGCGCCCACCGGTCCAGCCTTCGGGGTGGCAAGATCTTGCCGCCGCCTTAAGTGGGCCTTGAAGAAAAATCGGGGGCAGATACCGGCTCTTTAAGCCCCTGCTACCTTGATCTCACCCGCCCCACGGGTTGATCACCTCAACGCCCAGCCCCTCAAAATAGCGGGCATTGCGGGTGACCAGGCTCAGGCCATGCTGTGCCGCAGTGGCAGCCATGTCGATGGCTGGTAGGGGGCGGCCGGCGGCCGCGACCAGGCGGCCCCAACGGTCTGCGGTTTGGGCGTCTACATTCAAAATACGCCCTGCAAAAAAGCTGGGCAGTTCAGTTTCCAGCCAGTCCGATAGGGCCATACGCCGGGCGGGGTCGGCTGCGCCATCCATGCCCTTGCGCAACTCGCCCAGGGTGAGCACACTGAGGAATAGGGTAGAGGCCGGTCGGTGCGAAAACCAGCTGACCACGCTAGGGTTAGGCAGTTTTCTGCGCAGTTCCGACACCACCTTGGTGTCGAGGAGATAGCTCACAGTTCCACCTCGCGGGTGGTGCTGATGTCTCTCTCAAGCGCGATGTCCTCAGCCCCGTACAGGGGCGATCTTTGCATGAACTCCACCAGGGAGACTTCATTGCCGGTCAGCCGGTCGAACATGGCGCGGGAGACCAGCACCGCCACCGATTGGCCATGCAGAGTGATGTTCTGTGGGCCTTCCCGCTCGGCGCACTTGACCACTTCTGAAAGGCGGGCTTTAGCTTCTTGCAATTGCCAGGCGCGCATTTGAGGATCTCTGGTTGGTTTCGAACTATCCTGGTCAGAACATAGCGATTGTTGGGCTATCGAGCAAGTGGGGGAGCCAGCTTGGCGGCGGGCATGGGGCAGGCCCACCCTCGGCAGCAGTACTGCGGTGGCCGCCGCCCTTACTGCGGCTTGTAGCGCTCGAAGAACAGCGCGGGCGACAGAATTTCTATGCCGCGGTGCATGCCAAGGTGTTGCAGGTCTGGGTCACCCGAGATGACGATGCCGGCTCCCGAGTCCATGGCCAGGGCGATGAATTTATCGTCGCTTGGGTCGCGGCTGATGGTCACTTCGGCGGACATCTCGAAGCGCTCGACGGATTGGGCAATTTTGACTGAGTGTTTCAGGCGATGTAGGCCCACTTAGTCTTCACTGAGCATGCGCGTCAAGTCATCTTCGGTCAGGCCCTCGTCGGCCGCTTTGTTGCTCATCTTGGCAAGGTGCTGGCGCATCGAGTCACCCGCCTCTTTGCCTCGCAGCGGATAGTTTTCGCTGATGAGTGCCGCCACATGGAACGGTAGGGTTTGCGTTACGGCTTGGTAGTCTTCATAAGACAGGACGACCGCCACTGGCCTGCCCCGACGCGTGACGGACACGGGTTGACGCTGGGATGCATCGATGAGGGTCCCGAACTGATTTTGGGCGGCCGGCGAGGTCATGGTCAACATTTTGCGGGAAAAATCGGGGTCAGATACCGATTCGTTTATGCCCTTGCTCAACTCGCCCAGGGTCAGCACACTGAGGAAGAGGGCACTATCTGAAAGCCTTGCTTTCAAATGCAGGCTTGAAGTCATTGATGCCGTGCGCCTGCAGCCCCACCGCTGGGGAGAGGGCCACCTCTTTCCAGCGCTTGACTGCTGTGGCCACTTCCTCGAACACGTTCTGCGCTTGTGAACTCGACAACTCAAAGCGGGCTGCTTGACCCATCAGTTGCTCGATCGATGTGATTGGGCCGCTGTCCTCGCTGAGCCAGGTCTTGGACTCCGGGTCCTTGTCGGGGAATGGGTTCAAGTCAAAAGCGGGCGACAGTCGCCACTGGTTTCGGCCGCTATACAGGAACCCGATGTTTTGCAGGTGGTCGTCTACGCTGGTGATCAGGTATCGAAGGGCGTGCGAGTGGGAGCGGGCTTGGCGGCGGCTTTGATGCCCATTAAAACGCTCCAGATTCCGGCGTCTTGCGGGACTTGCGCACGCGCTGAGGCAGTTTCTCATCCATCAGGGTCAGGCCTATGGTGTCTTGCGGGGTGTCGAGCAGCTGATCGAGCTGGCCGAGCTCGCCGAACACCTGTATGGCCCTGGCGACGTGAACCAGGGCCGTGCCCGGATGGCCCGCCTCCATGCGCCGCACGGTGTTGGCAGAACTGCCTATGCGCTGTGCCAAGTCCTGCTGCGTCAGATGCCGGCGCCGCCGCGCAAGCGAGATCGCCTGACCCAAGCGGGTCAGGCTGCGCATGACGGGAAGTGGTGCAGGGGAGTCGGTCTTCATAAAACACTTTTTACGGTTTTTTATAGCATATAAAAATTCACATATAAAACTTTAATGAATCTTCGGAGGCTGAGTTGAGGGTCTGGATTCAAGGGGCTGCTGGCATCGTCCAAGTTCCTTGATCCTGGTTTCGATGGCGCACGTTGCGTTGCTGGTTGACCCCCTTCGCCGCGAGGGCGCGGCTCCCACACCCACACCACTGCCGGTGGCTGGTAGCTCTCCCACACCTACACCACTGCCGCTGGCTTGTAGCTCTCTTGTGGGAGCGCCGCCCTCGGCGCGATGCGGCTTTCGATCAAGCGCCCCATCGCCGCGAGGGCGCGGCTCCCACACCTACACCACTGCCGGTGGCTGGTAGCTCTCCCACACTTACACCACTGCCGCTGGCTTGTAGCTCTCTTGTGGGAGCGCCGCCCTCGGCGCGATGCGGCTTTCGATCAAGCGCCCCTTCGCCGCGAGGGCGCGGCTCCCACACCTACACCACTGCCGGTGGCTGGTAGCTCTCCCACACCTACACCACTGCCGCTGGCTTGTAGCTCTCTTGTGGGAGCGCCGCCCTCGGCGCGATGCGGCTTTCGATCAAGCGCCCCATCGCCGCGAGGGCGCGGCTCCCACACCCACACCACTGCCGGTGGCTGGTAGATCTCTTGTAGGAGGGCAGCCCTCGGCCCGATGCGGCTTTCGACTCAACATCTGGCCGCTGTAGGCCCGGGGTGGGTCCATCCTCGGCAGCAGTGCTGCGGTGGCCTGCCTGCCAGGTTTCGGGCGTTTAGCGCTTGAACTTCTATAATCAGTCGATGCGGCTGACCCCCCACCAGAGGCAGGTTTTGACTCAAACCGCTCGCGATTGTTTCGACCCGGCGGTGCAGGTGCGTTTGTTCGGCTCGCGCGCTGACGATGCGCGCAGAGGTGGAGACATCGATCTTTTGATCGAAACCCAACTCCAAGACCCGGCCCAGATTGCCCGGGCCCATGCCCAGTTCCTGGCCCGGGTCTACATGGCTTTGGGCGAGCAGAAAATCGATGTTCTGATCGACTACCCCACGCGCCAAAGCCAGGCGCCCATTTACCAAGTGGCCAAGTTAGGGGTGTTGCTGTGAGTGACCCAGCTGCCTGGGCCTTACAGCAGGCTTGGCAAACATGCCAGCGTCATTGGCACCATATGCAGCATGCCCTGCAGGCGCTGCGCCCGTCGCTGCCCATACAGGGACAAGGGCTCGCACAGCTGGACTGTACTGGGTGACCTTCTGGACCGGGTGAAGCCGGTTGTCCCTTGAGCCGCTGCTCGAGTTAGTCCGAATCTGGCCCACCGTGCGCCGCCCAGAACGCCGCCGGGGTGATGATTGCAAAGCGATCGGCCAGTGCGAGCAGGTCTTTGTCGCCTGTGATCAGGTAATCGGCCCCGCCCGCTCTTTGGGCGTTCAGCAAGGTTGCCAGGATGGGCTGATCATTGGCGTCTCGCAGATCCTTTTCGGGGCCAACCTCGGCCTGCGCTTCGATGACTTCAGCTTGAAAGCTTAGGGCGTCGACCAGATCATCCATGTCAGCGGCCGACAAGCCGTGGCGATGCTTCAGGCGCGGCAACACGCGGCGCAGCTCATCGAGGATGAAGGGCGACAGGACCACTTCAACCGACCCGTTGCGCCAGGCAGTCAGGATCTTGCCGGGAATGCTGCCCGGGTAGGCGACCCCAGAAAGCAGAACGTTGGTGTCGAGCACCAGGCGCAGCGCATGGGCCATGCTCAGGCGGGGCCGCTTGGGCTGGCTCGACGCTCCGCGGTAAGGGCCGCGTCAATCTCAGCCATACCTTCTGCCTCGGGCACAGAGGAAAAGCCTTCCTCAATGCGCTGACACAAGGTGTCAAAGCGGCCTTGCATGCGGCGGATCCGTTCGAACAAGCGCGCATCAATCAAGGCGGCCACAGGCTTGCCGTCCTTGTTGATCAGGACGCTGTCTCGCCGGTACTGCACCTGATTGAGCATTTCGCCAAGATTTTGTCGAAAACTGACGGCGTTGATCTGGGTAATCATGATCGAATCCTTTTGATCATTATGATCATATCAGTCATGCTGCCTGAAAGTTTCGGCCGAGTGTCAAGAAGGTCGCCCGGCTCAGCGCATCAGCCAGGTTTCCAAATCCATGCCGCCGCTGCCGACGATCATTGGCCGGGCTTCCGGGTAGAGCTTGCAGAAGGCCTCCAGCCCGGGCAATTTGCCGGGGGCTTTGCCGCTTTTGACTTCAAGGGCCCAGAGCTCGCCCCCTGCGTTCAGGATGTAGTCGACCTCTTTTTGGCCCTTATTCCAGTAAAAGACCTGTGGCTGGCCGATGCTGTGCTTGAGTTGCCGTGCCAGCAGATCGGCGCCGACCGCACTTTCAACCAGCCGGCCCCAAACCTCGGGGCGGGCTTGGGCCTGGGCCAGGCCTAGACCCTGAGCCAGCCAGTGGCAGCCCAGAAGCGCATTGTTGTAGACCTGCAGCTTGGGGCTTGAAGCCCTTTGGCGCACCACCTGCCCCATGTATTTGGGTAGACCGCAGGCCATCCCGGCACCCTCCAGAAGATCCAGGTAGTGCGCCAGGGTGGTGGGGTCTGCAAGCCGCGAAGACTTCGGCCACACCTGCCGGCAATCGCTTGCCGCACGGATTCGGCACCTGCTTTTCTGGCCCTCGGAAAAGGGTATTCCCCCAATGAAAAGGAGGTTTTTCAGGGTCGGGCCGCAGGCCCACAAAAACCGCTCCCAACAGTGCCGGAAATGCCTGGCATGGCCTTTGCAACTACCTGCTCATTCGATGTCCCCGGCAAATTTTGTCCGACGACTTTTTGACACTTTGAACAGGAGCCTCACCATGAGCCAACTCAGCCAAGCCTTGATGTCCGAAGCCTCTTTGGGACGGATGTTGAGCGACCGCGAGGTCTCGCAATTTTCCGCCCAGGAAATCCGCGAGGCGATTGCTGACCTGGTGGTCCAGGGCCGTATGGATCTGGCCAGCGCTCTGGGCGACGCCGGCATTAGCCTGTACCCGGACACGGAAGATATGTTGGCCATGGCCGCCTTGCTCGCTGAGTCGCGTCAGGACTGGACAGTGGCCGAAGAAATGTTGGCCAAGCTGCTGCTCAAGCAGGGCGCCGCTGCGCCGGTGGCGAGCTGGCAGCACTACATCCGCGTGCTGCGTTGCCTGTGTGAATGGCAGTCGGCGCTCATGATCACCGAGCGCGCCCTCGAGTTTTACCCCGGCCATGCTGCGCTGTTGAGCGAGTTGTATTCGCTCAAGGCACAAATTGGTGATGCCCAGCCCATGCCATCGAGCGATACCCGGCACTGAGCTCAGCTGCAGCCTACGCCCCTAATTTCTAGAGGAGTCATTCAATGACCGTCATCAATACCAACGTTAAGTCGTTGATCTCGCAAAATGCCTTGAACAAGAACAACCGCGCGCTGTCGGCAGCGATGGAGCAGTTGTCTACAGGCAAGCGGATCAATTCGGCCAAGGACGATGCGGCCGGCTTGGCGATCTCCTCGCGGATGACGGCGCAGATTCGCGGCCTGGACCAGGCGGTGCGCAACGGTAACGACGGCATTTCTATGCTGCAAACCGCTGAGGGCGCCTTGATCGAGGTGACCAATATGCTGCAGCGCATGCGTGAACTGTCCGTGCAGGCGGCCAACGATACCTACGCGCCGCAAGACCGTGGCTATCTGGATCAGGAATTCCAGCAGCTCAAGGATGAGATCCACCGCGTCAGCCGCGCCACCCAGTGGAACGGCATGAATATTTTGGATGGCTCTTTCGTCGGCGATGAGGGTGTGGCGGGCAAATTTGCCTTCCAGATCGGTGCCAATGAAGGTCAGACGGTCACCCACACCTTGGGCGACATTGGTTTTCGCAAAGCGGTCATCGAAACCGAGGTAACCAGGGAGCCGGCAACCGGGGTCGCGCAGCAGGGCACGATCACCTTGTCGGGTACCTATGCGGCGGGCGACTCCGTCAGCGTGAACCTCAGCGGAACTGCCTATAGCTACACCGTAATTGCTGCAGATGTCGCCTCGGACGACAACGATACCAATCTGGCCGCGATTGCTACGAAGCTGAAGGGAGTGATCCCGGCAGGCACGGCCACTTCGACCGTATCTGGCGCAGTCATCACCTACACAGCCGCAGCGAATAACGTTGATTTGGCTGCCACCGTCAGCCGCACGGTTGTCGGCGACGAAGCCGCTCTGGCCGACATCCAGGACCTGGATATTGCGACCACGCCCAAGGCGAGCGATGCTCTGGCGGCTCTGGACATAGGCATTGACACCATCAACAGCGCACGTGCCGACATAGGTGCGATGATCAACCGCCTGACCTATGCGGTGGACAACCTGACCAATGTGTCGCAGTACACCAGCGCTTCACGAAGCACCATTCAGGACGCTGACTACGCCAAGGCCAGCTCGGAGTTGGCGCGCACCCAGATCATTCAGCAGGCGGCCACCGCTGTGCTGGCCCAGGCCAACCAACAGACGCAGACGGTGCTCAAGCTGCTGCAGTAATCCCTGCAGCTTGCTGTACCGACTTGACTGCCTGATGGGTTTCCATGACCGAAGAAAAGCCTCCGGCCGATCGCGGACCCAATTGCTTCCAGTGCCGCCATTTCGCGGTCAGCTGGGACCCCTCCTTGCCTTACTCTTGCCGCCTCATGGGCTTCAAGTCCCGCGCGCTGCCAGCCATTGAGGTGTTGCGCGCCGACGGCGTGTATTGCCAGGGTTTTGCCGCTAAAGAGACAGCCGCTCCCGCAGTGCCGACTCTGGCTCAGCGACCTGGGCCATCGCTGTCAGGACCGAGCAGCCGCCTTTTTTCCCGCTACTGCTGAGCAGCCGTTGCTGCTTGATCGCCCGCCCCATCGCTGCGAGGGCGCAGCTCCTACCCCCCCATTCAGCCGCTCTGCCTGATTGAGTGGGAGCTCCCACACCTGCCTGATCTGGTGAGAGTTGGTGGTGGCGCCCACACCTGCCC
>Ga0222712_10003197_pt1 | contig 18050 bp, 22 predicted proteins | sample C33_657DmetaG_FD_165043 | JGI IMG/M metagenome (GOLD analysis project Ga0222712, IMG submission 165043) | Estuarine water microbial communities from San Francisco Bay, California, United States - C33_657D | ecosystem: Environmental > Aquatic > Marine > Unclassified | place: USA: California...
ATTTTAACACATTCTGGACTAATAACATATTTTGAAATAGTTTTTCCTATTGTAATTTGAGAATTTTCTAGTGCATCCACACTTTCATCTATATAAAACAATAACTTTTCATCAAATATAATATCAGTATCCAACCAAATAAAGTGAGTAGCATCTTTACATTCGTTATGAGCAACTCTTCTTAAAGAAGTACAACCCATAACATCATCTCTAACATTAAATGTTGTTTTACCTGCCCACTCTGTCAAAGGTTTTAGTGCATTGAATCTGTTGATGAAAAATTCTTTATCCAATTTAGATTCTTCCCAATTAACCAAATAATCATCAACTGAAAGTGCTAAGTATAATTCATAATTGTTACCATCTATGTATTTTGATGCTCTGTTTAAATCACCTAATAATCTTTCCAAATCATCTATCTCGTTTGGCATTATAAATGTTGTAATAACTATTTTTTTCATTTGTATCTGTTTGCTATTAAAGTATTTAATTCTGAGTTTCTATCGTATTGATGTACTAACACAAATGGAACATCTCCATTCATAACTAAATCATTTTCTATTTTAAAATCAATTTTTGTAGTTCCAACTTGCAATGCGAAATCTGAATTTATATCAATTTTATCTTTTATAAGTTCATTGTGTATTACAAAATTAAAAGAACTTTGGTCTGTAAAATGTCTAACATCTCCTGATTGAGATACTAACCAATTTAACATTAGTAAATCTTTTACTAATTTATGTTTACCCGCGATTACACCAACATTACCAATCGTATTCCCCTTAATCCAATCCCAAAACATAGGTCCGTATCCTTCGTGTATATTTTTGTGACCCCACGGTTCGTTTTCATATGTAACACATTCGGATGCACAAATTATTTTGTTTTTGTTAGTTAATCTTAACCAATCAGATGGGTTTGTTTGCCATACAATATCTCTTACATCGGTTGTAATTATATGATTCCATTCTCTTTCATCATTCTGTAAGAACCACCACATATCAATCAATCTTCTCATATGGGGATGACCTTGCAATTCAGCACCATAACATTCCCAACCTTTATCTGTTAAATAATCAATTGTTTCTTTTGGTATGTTATAGCATATCATTACTTTGTCACCATCATATCCACAATGGTTTAGTGATTCTACATATATTTTAATCTTTTCTGGCAAATAGTTAGCAATTGCCGATATAACCAAATCTTTCATTATCTTCTTCCGTATTTTTGCCAATCGTTATGCATAAACAATCCCTCACCATGTGCTACTCCGTAATTCTGTTCTGCCCACCATTTAGATATGTTACCTTCTAATGCAATGCCATCTCCTGCAAATTGTGAAACTGTATCTAAATAAAATTGTTTTTTGTATAGACAAGGATTGTTTGTCCAATTACCATAACGAGAACCTGCTAAAAAGTATTCACCAAATTGACCGATATGTTGAGGAAATTCTTTTTTAGGGTCACACCAATGAACCGAATCCAAAAGGTGCGGGGATGTGCATCCAATTTCATCATCATAATAAGTAAGTTCTTTACCAATATATTTGAATGAGAAATGTGGAATACCTGGATACTTTCTATGTCTGTATCTAACTACATCAACACTACCGCCTAGCATTTCTAATCCTGATTCTAATCTTTCGTATGTAGTTGCTTTATCTTCTATTAGATTCCAATCATGTTCTAAAACCAATACATTATCAGTTTGTGCATTTTCAGTTAGTTTAATAAATGCTTTTCCAATACCGATGTTTTCTTGTAACCCTATACAATCTAATCCAAAGTGTGTTGCAATTTGAATATCTTGTGGAGTTACTTCCTGAAATAAAATAGTAGCATCATTTACTATATCAAATAATCCGTTGTTGTGATATGTAGTTAAAGTATCAACTAATACTTGTCCACTATTCCAAGCTAATATTCCTATACTAATTGGTAACTTTTTCATTTCTTAAATATTTTATAAAGTTATTGTAATCTTCTTTCTTTATCTCGTCCCAAATAGGTTCATCTGATGTTGTACTCATTTCAGTATCAACTCTAAAGTTTCGTAATACTGCTTTTGGTGATGGGTTTATATCTTTTATAATATTATCCCCATACCATATCTTTATATCATCAGGAATATCAATCCAATCCTTTTTATTTAACATAATAAAACATCCCCATCCCCAATCGTTTACACCAGGTTTCCATACTTCTAATATAGGGTCACCTTCTATGTTTAATGATTTATAATTACCCTCACCCATGCCAATGATACCAAACTGATTTAATACATCTTCGGTTATTACTTCGAATATGTTTGGATTAAAGTTTATATCATCATTTAGTAATGCAATATGATTGTTTTTAGCATTATGTATCCCCCAATTCCAAGCTGGGTTTACATAAATGTTTTTACCAAATGAGACATGTCTAACCTTTTCTACTTTTCCATCCAATATATCTGTCAATTGATTATTTATTACAATAATCTCATCTACATATTCACACTCATTTAAATCTGAAAGGAGTTTTTTTGTTCTATCTGATTTCCAAAGTGTAGGTATTACTATTGAGAATTTGCCCATTGTATAAATTGTTCTGGTGATATAACATTTAACATTTTGTATTTGTTAGCAGAATAATATGAGTAAGTTAAATAATATTCTTGTGTTTGATATGGAATATTACTCCCTCTTCTAATAATGCCACATCCAAAATCAGTATCAACTACTTTAATATCTAAATCAATTCTTTCAACTCTTAGTTCGGCAATTGCTTTCCATACATCACCAGTCCATGCTCCGCCGGTATCATCTCTAGCTTGCATTGTTTTGGTTGTTGGTAAGCAATCGTGACAAACAATAGTTCCGTTTTTAGATAGGTGATTTAATGAATTTTCAATATCTTTTAGAACCTGGTCTGAATGATGTAATCCATCTATAAAAATAATATCAAATTCAATATCATCGGTGATTGAATTAAAATATTCATCCGATGTTCCAACAAATGTAACTTCTCCTCTCGGAAATGGGTCAATAGAAACTTTGTATTCTGCGTTTATTAAATCAAAATTAGAAGTAGGGTCTTGTGTCCCAACTTCTAAATAAGATTTGTATCCGTATTTTTCAATTAAAATGTTAATTATATCTGTTCTTTTCATTATATGTTGTTTAATTTTTCTATATCGTTTGAGCAAAGTATATCGGATATTTCATTTATTTCTGATTCAGGTTTATCCCACCATTTCAATTCTAATAATTTATTTATTACATCATCACTAAATCTTTTACGGATTTGCTTCGCGGGGTTTCCTGCAACTATTGTATATGGTGGAACATCTTTTGTAACAATACTATATGCTCCAATAACTGCACCATCTCCAATTCTAACACCACTCATAATAACTGCATTAGTAGCAATCCATACATCGTTTCCAATGGTAACATCTCCTTTTGTTGCAGGATGTCCGTGGTCTTTTTTTACCTTTGGAAATTCGGTTTCTCTAATATGTCCAAATGGGTATGTTGAAAACCAATCTACTCTATGATTTGCTCCTAAAAATACAACAACACCGTCTGCTATGGAGCAAAATTTACCAATTCGTAAAGTTTTACCTTCACTTCCGTGTATAATTTTTATATCATCGTGTCCGTATGTATTACTTCCTACTTCTTTCATATATTTCTATTAGTTTATCTACTATCTGTATTTGTGTGTAATTGTGTAACACTTTCATCATTCCATTGTGTGCAATTCTTTCTCTCTCCTCTTCGTTTTCATTGTAGTAGTTCATCTTCTCTATACAATCAAACATCTCATCGTAATACACAATATCTTCACCTTCTATAAACATTTCCGATAATCCGGTTCTTGCATCTAATCTATCAGTTAGAACCATTTTACCACAAGCCATTCCTTCGAAGATTCTGCGAGTGATTTCTTTCCATCTACTATTCTGAATAATCATCAGTCCACTATTTAAAAATTCTGTATGTTCTTCTGCATTTAATCCATTACGATTACCAATTGCACCTTCTCCCCATCTTGTAAGATAATCTAAAAATTCAGAATTACCATATCCTCTACTCGTAACTGCCACATATTCGGCTTCTTTATTTAATGGGAATTGAACTGCCGTGTCTGCAAAGTGATTTATCCACTCAGCATTTATACCCATTTTCTTATATGCTTCTGCACATTGTTTATCAGGTGTAATTGTGAAATGAAATCTATCTGCTTTGGGAGAGTTTCTTTCAAAGTTTTGTGGGTCATCTCCACTTTCTTGTATCCAAAATGAATTTGGTTTTAATGATTTATCCAACCATTTAGAATCAATTCTACCCCAATCCATAAACAATACAATATCTGTTGGAATATCTTGTTGAATCCATAATTGTAATGCAGAATCATCATTTGCCGTAATTGGAACTATTTCGGTTTCCCACCCTCTTTCTTTGAATTCGTTTAGGAGTGCCATAGGTGTAGACCATGTCTCACCATCTTTGTAATCGTATATGAATGTTATTTTCATTATTTATAACCCAATTCGTTAAAATTAATTAGATAGTGGTTTTCACCTTCTCTGTTATATGGTGAATATGGTTGCCACCCTTCTCCCATTTGCAAAAATGAATGTTCTGATGAATATCTACTACTTCTTTTTACTCCATCCAAATTTATAGTTTTTGCGTAAGATGCTTTCATCCACCAAAAGTTACCAGAATATAGCACCCACGGTCCTGCTTTTCCAAACAATACACCATATGTGTTATATTCAGATTTGTTTAATATTCTAAATACATCTTCACACTTTTCTATATTAAAATAGTTCATAAAGTGTCGCCAACTTTCTATGTTGGAATATTCCTCACTTCCTCTTTTGGATGCACCTTTAGTATGAAGATACAAAATAAAATCCGTATCTCCAAATAATTCTTTATCTTTTTCTATTAACTCTAATGTAGTAAATTCATGCCCTTTAACTCTAATATCTCTGATACGATAATTTGGTTTATTATAGTTGTAGAATTTATCTATTATATTACTGGTTGGATAATTATCATTTCCAATAGAAATACCAACATTCAATACAAATGGAAAGTTAAAGTTCTTTTCAATTAAACTTATCTGCTCATCTATAATTTCTTCAACACCGTCTACTGCGTAGATATGATAATAAACTCTAACCATTATATTAAAGTATCATAGTAATCGTTTTGTCTTTCTTGTCTTTCGATTGTTTTTGGATGCTTGATGCAATATATCTCGTCCAAAGGAAATGCGGTGTAGGATTCAAACCCTACAATTCTCTCATGAACCTTACCTTGCCAACCAATCGTATCTTTGTTTTTGTAGATACGAGTCTGAACATCGGGGAAATTTACCCAACCTTTTTCATTTACATTCCATCCCCACTTTTGAATATGTGGTGGAGTTAAACCTTCAACGGTATTTATACGAGGAACTACAACTAAGTCTTTATCTTCATTTGCATTTAGCAACTCTTCCAAATTTACAATCAAATCTGGTTCTAAATACTCATCAGCATCTAACTGAAATATCCACTCTCCTTTACAATTTGAATTTAGAAAGTTTTTCCATTGTGCAAAATCACCACTAAACTCCGATTCTATTACTGTAATTTTATCAGCATTTGCTTGTAACTCCAAATACTCAATCATTTCTGGTGTGGATTTAGGAGTATCCAATAGAACTACTATTTCAGAGTTCTCTTCTTTGTAATTTAATAATTGAGTAACTAATCTAATTATCTCTTCGTGCTCATTGCAAGCAGTAATTGCGTAACTTAATTTCATTTTAATCTTCGTTGTGATATTTTACAATTTCATCGTCTCCACCTGTTGTATATGGTGGGTTGTATGGTTTATAGTGTGCCATTCTTGCTTGATGTTCTGACCACATATCAGCGGATGGTACATATGTATTATTCGTATAACTCCAATTAGAACCACTAGGATTCCACATTGTTGTTGAAGATGGATTATATGTAATAGAACCATATCCAGGCGTAGCTATAATATTTCCACTACTACCTGATGATACTGTTAGTGTACCACCGCTTTCACAAGTTATTTTATATGGATTATACGGGTCTGTTGATGGACCAGGTGTAATATATGGTAATGTTACAATTGGTGCAGTATTTGGAACTGCAAACGGAATAGATGGTGTTGGTTCATCTTTAACCTCTGCTAATTTTTCTTTTAGAATATCCCATTGTTTTGGAGTTACATTATATTCATGTACTCCTTCTGTAAATCCTTTTAACCAAAGGACGAATTCTTTTGATGTCATAACTATTTATTTTGTGTTTGGAACTTAGGGTTAATATCAACAACTTTATCTCTTGCGGATGTAATAAATTTAATCTCCATATTCATTTCTTGAACATTTTTTATTCCAGTTAATTTATAAGTTCTATATGCCCCATCTTGAATGCCTGGAAATTTAGATACTACTGTTTGGTATGTTCTTCTTGCCGTTCCTGATAATTCAATTTCTCTTGTATCCAAATTTACCAATCTTTTAAAAAATCTTTTTAGTATAGATGGACTAACATTTGATACTTTTATACAATGGACTATATCTTTTGATTTAGATACAAACAATGTAAAAATTATAGCAGAATCTCTTTTAGAAGTAACTTTTTTTTCACCACCAACATTTACATAATGTAATAAAGAATAAAACTTACCCTTTACCATAGTGACCGCAGGAACTCTTTTAGCTTCTAAAACGTGATTTAGATATGACGTATTAAAGTTCCTTTGAGGTGCTGCCATATGATTATTTGTTTAATGATTTCAATTTAGGTAATTGTAAAGTTTGAAACTTTGGTTGAACTTTACTATAAATACCATATTGATTCAAAATAATATCAAATCCTTCTGTCATTTTTTGCAAACTAAAATTTTGTTTGTTATTCTTTGCCAATTTAGTTGAACCAGGTAAATACTTACTATAATTCTTAAACACATCTTTCATTTTAACCAATGCTTCTGATATATTTACACTAAACCACTTTGCTTCTTTTAATAAGAATTGGTCTGCTGCTGATGGGTGAACGTTTTTCAATTCACCATCCAATAAAACTGCACCTTCTTTTAAGAAATCTACATGCCCACTCCAATTAGAAACTAAAATTGGTTTTCCTGTCAAACTAAATTCTAATAAAGGTCTTCCAAATCCTTCACCTTTTGTAAAGTTTAACATTGCTTTTACTTTGGGGTGTTCGTATAATCCATTCATTTCAGATTCAGTTAAATCACCGTGAATTAAATATACAGGAACTTTACCATAATCTTTACCCAATGCCTGCTTGATTTTTTTAATAGTTTCTTCTCTATCTAATATACTAAATCCAGCTGATGATGTTTTTAGAATCAATGCAGGTTTAACCTTTTCGTTTTTGAATGCCATTGCGAATGTTTTAATCATCATTCCTACATTCTTTCTATCTTCACCCAAATCACCTCTTAACCAATGCCCTACGAATAAGAATGCAAAATCTTCTTTGATTGTATCCAATTGGGTAACATTTTTAACATACTCCGTTCCAAAGTTTTCGTTAAATCCTTCAAATAAAATTTCAATTGGTTTTTGAATTTTATGAGTAGCAATTAGTTGACCTGTGTTTTTATCCGCCTCATTATAAACCGAATCGACTAAACTCTTTTTTGAATGTTCTGATGGAACTATAATTAAGTCCATTCTATTACAACCATGTACCCAATCTAATGGAGAGTGAGTTGTTTCGATTGCCGCACTAATACCAATGTTATAAAACCCCAGTGGTTGGAATTCATTTGGAACTGTTACTTGAATAAAAATATCAGGTTTTTCTTGTACACCTGGAATGATACTTTCAATTATCCATTTATGAAATTCATTATCATAATTGAGAGCATCCATTGGGGTTTGACCCCAACGAAGACTAACAACTTTAATATCGAACTTATCTAATTTATATAGAGAATGTAATAAATCTCTCGCGTGGTCACCATAACCTGAACGGGTTGCTACTGGACCCTGAAATACTAATGTTGGTTTCATATTATAATTCTATAACTTTAAATTTTTCTTTTGGTTTCCAATTTTCAAATGCTCCTTCCATACCATCTGATAATGAATTACACATTGCTTCTAAACTTAATTTACCTTCTCCTAAGAAATGCTTTCTACCTTTTAATCCTGCTGCTTTTCTTTCTTCTCTTCCCATTTTGTAGAAGTCCATAATCAAAGGTGCAATATCTATAAAATCAACTCTATCATCAAAAATATATGGAGTAGGAACTGAACCTGTTGTTGAACGAACTGGCCAAATTGGTCTAACCCAATCTCCCCATACCACACCTGCTTTTCTATACTTATCATGTAATGAACCAATCTCTACATAATCTTCTGCGGTTAATAACTTACCCGTCCCTTTATCTCTGAATCCACATTGGTCTTGTAAACCACCTGTTACATTTACAATGATAGGAGTTCCTGCCATTACTGATTCTGCAGTTGCTAATCCAAATCCTTCGTTAGATGCTACATTGATTGTTACATCTGCTAAATTGTAAAGATAGTTTAATTCTTGCTCTGAGTATTTGTTAGGTAAGAAAATAACTGTTGAATCTGGCATACAATGTTCTGCAAATGTAGGTAAATCAGTTCCATGCTCTTGTACCGGTTCGGTATGCATTACCATACAAACTTTATCCTGATGTTCTGGTGCAAGTGCTTTACGGAACTCATCGAATGATAACATCGCATCCATTGGTTGTTTTCTACGGATGTTTCTATTATTCCAATATAAGATGAAATCATATTCTTTATCACCTAATACAGATTTTTTGAATTCTGATGGAACATCTACTGGTTTATACAATTCAGAATTGATACCATGTGGTACATAACTTACTTGCCAATCAGCAGGTGGTGTCCAATGTTTTTCCTTATCCCAACCCCAAACTCTTTTAGTAATACCATAAGTTTGCTTTGAAATACATCCAATCCAATCACAACTTTCATAGTAATTTCTGTTGTATTTTGGGTCTGGTAAATCATCCCAAATGTGATAGAAGAAAAGGGGTACTGATTGACGAATTTCATGTTCAATCTCATACAACCAAATCCAATATCTCGGGTCTGTGAAGTGTAAGATTGCATCAGGTTTTTCAATCATCAACAATTGACGGATAATATCTGGATTACCATAACCATCCGATGGATAGATTTTAACCGAAGCATCTGCTACCTTTGTTAGTTCCCTTACATTATCATTCAAGTCAAAAACTTTACCTGCATCTGGGTGTTGAATTGCTGCTCCTAATTGAACCCAATCGTATTTATCTACTGTTCCTAAAACCATTTGTTTAGAAACATTAGCAATACCACTTGTCATTCGAAGGTCATCGGATAGTAATAGAATTTTCTTTTTTGCCATAACTTTTTTTTAATCTTAAAATTGTGAACCACTCATTTGCAATAGAGTGTATTCGTTTAATTGTTTTCTAAATTTTTCATCCTTCGTATAAAGGTCCAAAGTTCGATTGACTAATTTTTGAAAGTTTAGACCACCTTTTATAGTAGCCATCTTAAAATCTTCATCGTACAACTTTTGGATTACCTTTACCGTAGTTAATTTAAGGTTTGCCATAATAGTAATTTTCGTATATACATATATATAAAAAAATATTATTTTCCATCACAAATTCCTCTTTGTTTAAATTCACACCAAGGGCATAACTTCGATGGGTGTTTAGGATATTCTACATCTATTCTGTAATTACCATCAGCATCGAATACAGATTCAACAAAATCACTAAATCCTTTCCATGCTTTGTTTACAGATGGTTTGCCAGATGCAGGAACGTGCTTTGAAATACGAGGAACTACAAAGTCTGTGTTCTCATATAACTTTCTTTTTAATATAATGAACTCAACATCAATTACATCTTGTGATATTCCTAGCAGTTCTGCGTAGAACTTTTTATACAATAAAATTTGTGAGTTTTTAATAGGGTCTGATTTCTGATATTTATTCCATCCTTTGGTGGATGTTTTGAAATCGGTAATACGATACCTACCTGTCTTTTTGTTTCTAACGATGAAGTCAATAAATCCTAAAAAGTTTACATGCTCTGAAATTTTAGTGTTTATCGGTTGCTCAATAGCAATTAACTCATCATCTTTTAAGGAAAAGAAATTGTTGAAGTTTTTAGATTTTTGGAAATAATCTAATATAGCATAACCATCTTCTAAAAACTCAACTAGTTCCTCTTTGGAACAGATTGGATTCTGTCCATCATTTGATTCTTTTAAAAAGAACTCTCTCATTTTTTCTTTGAGGAATTCCTTTGTATTCATATTCTTATCTGCTTGTGATTTGGAAATACGCAAACATCTACTTAAATACTCTTGTAGAGTTTCGTGCATTGCTGAACCAAATACAGAGTGTATATTGGATGATGATTCTCTTAAATCATCTATGTAAGCCAATTTATATTGTTGTGGACATGAAGACCACATACTGTATTGGGAAAATGAAACTCTTGCCATAGTATATTATTTATATACAAATATACAAAAATTAATTGGTTTTTCCAAATGTTTCTTCAATATAATCTTTTAATATATCGGTCCAAACATCACACGCTTTTAAATTAGGATGTCCACCATTTCCTTTAAAATAATATTCATTATCATCAAATTCGTTAAAGCCTTTATCTATAAAATATTTAAGCATTACCGGTATTTGTTTAAAAATATATGGGTTATTAAAAACACTATTTACAAATTCTTCTGTCACAACATATCCATAATCTCTTTTAATTATATAACGTTTAAAATCTTTAGCATCGGTATTTATTTTAAATGCTGGATTTATATTATTTGAATTTGATTCTTTTAAATAAAATTCACCATCTGTGTGTTTAAATGGTTTGTGGTCATTTATACCATCAAATATAATATAAGGATACCCATTTGATTTAAAATAAGATGTTAAAGTTACTATATTTTGTAATGTTTTATACAGACAAAATGTTATATTATTATAAATGTAAATTAATTCGTCTTTGTTTTTATATATCCAGTTTGAAGCTCCGTTTCCACCTTTATACGAGTGCATATTTCTTTCAAAACACAATGGAGTTAAATGCCATTCATCGGGTAGGTTTTCCATATCATCATAATAAATGTGGTATCTTAAACACTCCGATAACTGAATAACAAATAAAGAATCTTTTGCAATATCTTTTTCAACTTCACAAAACTCAATTGTTCTCCAAGTGATTGTATCATTACCACTACCACCTTTTCCTATATTGTAAACTTCTAAATTTAGTTTTTCACCTAAAAATTTTGGCCATGCTCCTTCATTACCAATCATATGCCCTTCTGTAAAAGAACAACCATTTGCTACTAAATATTTTTTACCTAACACTAAATTTTTAATTTAAGTTTTGTTATTAACTTCTTATCAATTGCATACTTTTCACAAATGAATTTGATGTTCTCTCTACCTTCCCTAGTTCCGTATAAAACTTCAATATAATCCATTGCTTGTCTTTCAGAACAATCATATTCTTTCTTAATCAAATCAACTAAAAAGGTTTCATATTTTTCTTCTCCTTTTCCTTTGATGTATTTAAGATAATACTTACCTTTGGGTATAATGTTAATATACAAATTATACATTTCCTTTGGTTCTAATGTTTGAGTTAAAGGTAGTATGCTTGCAACTAATTCAACCCATTCAGGTTTCATAGAAAGAAATCTATTAATCATAAAGTTGCTCCACGTTTTAATGTCTTCCTCTGTAAGTTTATCAAAATACTTTGGGTCTTGCTCCGATGTGATTGCAGCAATATGGTCAAATAACTTTTTCCCTGCCATTATTCTACTATTGAAGATGGTTTATCTCTTAATTCTAATGGTAATAACTCTTGCAATGCTTTCCCACATTGAGTACATAAATACATTTCAATTGGAATTATTGCATCTTGTGCTTGACCTGTAATTAACTTACTCATTTTCTTAAATCTAAATCCTGGCATAAATGTATTGTTTCCACAATCACAATTCATATCTCTTGCATCGTTTAGGTTCATACCCATTGGTAATCCTTGTTCCATTATTTTATTATGTTTAATATTTGAATAATTGTACTCATAAATACGATTTCTTTATCTACTACTAATGCATCTTTTGATAATCCTTCTGCTATTGTTAGAATTACATTTGCCGTATTACCTACTGCGTATTCATCTACTCTATCATACAACATAGAATACATTTCAGAATAATCGTTTAATCTATTATCAGCAACTGCTTGTCTGATATTCATAAACATATTACGTTTGTCATCATTTGCTTTTAACAAATCTACCAATTTAGTTTGGAAGTTAGATTCCACCATAATTTGATGGTCTACTTTCAACTCTCCTTTTGCAGATTGTAATTGGCAAGTATTTAAGATTCTACGAATATCTGGATAATATGAACTGATAATATCAGCAACATTTTTTAAATCGTATTTAATCTTTTCCGCATCCAAAATTCTAGTAACCTGAATTGCAACATCCTTTTTAGTTGGAGGTGTGATTGCAAATGTTTGACATCTACTTTTGATTGGGTCAATAATCTTTTCGTGGTAATTACACGTTAGAATAAATCTACAATGTTTGGAGAATGTTTCCATTAAGTTACGCAAGATTGCCTGTGCGTTTGGAGTCATATAATCAAACTCATCCAAAATGATAATCTTAAATCCTGCAAATCCCATTGAGGATGCAAAGTTCTTCACCTTATTACGAACCGTATCTACATTGTTTTCATCCGATGCGTTGATAATCATACTATCACATTTAATAGTATTTACAATAAGTTTTGCAAGTGTGGTTTTACCAGTTCCTGCTTTACCATGTAGTAACAAATGTGGAATATCATTATTGTCCAAATATTGTTGAATGGTTTCCTTTACGGTTTCATTACCAACATATTCGGCAAGAGTTTGTGGGCGGTATTTCTCCACCCATAAACTGTGCTCTCTTTTACTATTTTCGTTTGCGAAAAAACTCATCTTTTTTTATTTACCTGTTGAACCAAATCCACCTATACCTCTACTACTTTCACTTAACTCATCTACTACTTTTAATTGAATAACAGGATGAGGAACTATAATTATTTGACAAACCCTATCACCAACATTATACGCAATAGAATCCAAACCATTCAATTTAATAAATGTTGCTTGTAATTCGCCTCTATAACCTGCATCAACTACACCAACTGAATTACTTAATATCAATTCTGTGTTTCGTATCGATGAACGAGGAAATACTAATCCAACCATACCATCTGGTATTTCCATAGCAATTCCCAAACCATAAGTGATTTGAAATGATGTATTTGATATGATTTTAGTTGCTACTAAATCTAATCCTGCATCACTCTCTTTTGCGTATGATGGTTTAACTGAATTGTCATCCAATAATTTAATCTTTACTTTCATTTTTTTCTGTTTGCTCTTTTCTTACCGCTTTAGTTTCTTCTGAAATTTCTCTTGGGAAAATTCTAAACACCATTCCATTTTGTTGGAAATTTAATCCTTCACCTTCTTCTGGTTGAATTTGTAAAACCATTGGTGCGGGTTCTTCTCCTGCATTCGACCATGCAAAAACTATCGGTTCATTGTTAAAAAATTGAAAACACCATTCTGCATCTGCGATTGGTTTTGTTTCAGGCACTTCAATACTACCTGCTTCTTTTTGTTGTAATTCTTCTTCTGGAAATAATTCTAATTGTTCTGCCATTTTATTTTTATTTAATTGTTTACAAATATACGAAAAATTTTTTAGAAATCAAAGAACTTTTTTGCAGTTTGAGCAGATGCTGATGCTTTGTTCCATTTCAATGCATTATAAAAGTCATCTAACTTATTTTCTAACTCTGCTTTAAAAATCATATCTCTATCGATATATTGTTCTACGAAGTCCATAATTTCTTTTGGGTCGTTATAATCTTTAAATGCAACTGTATCTAACCCCAATGGATTTTGTCTTAAATACACCCATTTAACTTTATCCCCATCTCTGATTGGTTCGTGCTTAAACGGGCAATCAAAGAACTTTAATAATCGGTTGTATGCTATACCCGCTTTAACGTGTGCCGGAGTTCCTTTTTCAAAGTTAGCAATTGCTAAACCACTATCTTTTCTCCAAGTTCCTTTATCATATTTACTTAACTCTTTAATTGCTCCACCCTTTGCGATGTTATTTACAGGCAATGATGGTAAACTTTTCTTAAATGTTAGTAGGGTTTCATCTATATAAGCATTATCTTTACCCATTAGAATATCCTTTAACATTGTAGACATAAACTTCTGAAATGCTTTAGGGAATGATGAACGAACTACATCTAAACCTTTTACGTCCAATTTATCGCAAGGGATACCGTTCTTCAAAATCATCCATTGTGCGTATCGTTTCTTTGCTACCCAAAAACCTGCTTTGGAGATATACTCTTTTTTGATTTCAAATCTGTGTTTATCTTTTGGAATACAAAAGAATCTTTCTGATAATAAATCGTAGAAATTGTTTAGGAATGTTTGAGTTTCATCAGCAATACTATTAACCTCTTGTGCCATTCTTTTTTCATCGAATGTTTTGTATTCAGGGTATCTGTGTTTAACTAAAGGTTCTGCTAACATATAGATTGAATCAGTATCAATATACACATTGTAATCTTCTTTTGTAGTTAGTTCTTTTTGATATTTAAGATTTGCCATCTCTGCCGTTTTCTTAATAACAGTTTGCCCCGTAATCGTAACTGCCTCTGCATTATCAATATCGTAAAACCGAAAGGCAGGAAGACCAAGAACACCATACATAGAATTAAGCAAAATCTTTTGAACCAGCTGCCTTTTCGCATAAAACTCATATTTTTCCGTATCACCCGCTTCACCATATTGACTTTCTAATTTTCTAAATTCTACTCTTTGTGAAAACCAAGTATCCAAAATATCGGCAATCAGACCTGGTTTATCCTGATTATACAGAACACCATTTGCTGCTACTCCTAAATTACTATCTTTGATTACTTCTTTTAATTCTTCTCTTGTGTAATCATAATTATCTCCACCATTACCAATAACAGTATATGATTCAGCACCACCTCTAACCCACTCTTCTGCATCCCAATCTTTAATCTTTCCGATTTTAGTTTCGGGTGAGATGTTTAGAGTCATAATGATTGATGGATATAGAGATGTTAAGTCCAAGTCATAAATCCAATCATACTTACCAACAATAGGTTCTTTCACATAAGCTCCGATAAACTTCTCTTCGTTATTATCACGAAGTGCCTGCATCTTCTCCTTCCTATCCTTTGGTTTATTTGGTGCTACTAAACCTTTCTTTTTCAGATACGCTAAACACGCACCTTCCAAATACTTTGATGAGAACATATAATCTTCATACGGAACAAATCCCGCGTGGCAGATTGCTCTACATAACTCAATGAATTGAAGTTTCTCATCCATTGAAACAACTAACTCAACGTCAGTAATGTTATACTCAATGAACTTCTCCAAGTCAGTTTCAAACAAATCATCTAAACTTCCTTCGTATTCAATCTTACCTCTACCTAACTCTTTGGTTGCTATGTGATTAAGAGTATAAGAACTCTCTAAACCATAATTATAGTTTTTATATAAATTTATATAATCTAAAATAGAAACTCCACCCAAACTCCACTTTTGTCTATACGGTGAATAGAAAGTTTGCCCAATACGAGATAATCGTTTTGCGTGACCTTCACCACATACTCTCTTTATACGATTGTATAAATACGGAATATCAAAGAAGTCAATATTCCAACCTGTTAGGATTGTAGGGTCTACCCCTTGATAATAATTTAAGAATGCCATTAGTAGGCTTTTCTCATTATCAAAAATATGCACTTTCACCTCTCTACCATCTTTACTGAATTGTTGTGCAGTATTCTTTACCTTTCTATCTTTATCTAATGCAAAGACTTCGTAAAGTTTACTTGTACTATCATGTGCAGCAATTGCGGTGATTTCATTCTGTGCTTCCAAAGTTGATGGAAGCCCAGAAATCATTTCACACTCAATATCAAAGGTCATTGTTGTATGTCCTTGTGATGGTAAATCATTATCGTATATATCAACTAATACTCTCGTTGTTTCTGGAACATCCGATTCGAATAAATCCTCTGCCTCATCCTTTTCCCACTTTGATATTCTGGTTAGTTTATCTCCATGCATAGAGTTGTATTGTCCATAAGGGTCTTTCTTATAAGCATACTTTCTATACGGAAACGTCTGATAACCATTCTTATCATCCCATAAATGGATTAAATTCTTCTGTCTTTCGTAAAATATATTTTGATACATTCGTTATTTTTAAGGTTTGTAGAAAATAAAGATTGGTTCATATTTGTAAAATGTTCCACCTATTTTCATACTATTTTTCACTCCACTCAAATCAACCCCCGTCATTGGAGACATTGTCATTCTCAATTTACCTTGATACTCCATTCCCAATTCAACTAATATATCAATTGAGTCCTGCTCCAATGTCCACCACTTATCAGTTCCCACTTTAATATCAGCAATATTCCAACAGATGTATCTATCGTTTCGTAAATATTCATATGCAGTTGTTAAAGTAGGTCGTAAGAATCCATCTCTCCAACTTTCGTAATTACTGAACTTCTTAAACGATTGAGTTTCATCATCTGAATATCTTTCTCTATCAAAGTATGGTGGTGATGTGAATATAAAATCCAACTTACCTTTATACTTTTGGAACTCAGGTTCTTCATCTATAATTTCAGAACCAGTTGTAAAGATTTCATAAGTGTTTTGGTGTCCCCAAAATGGATTACTTGCACCTGGAATCTTATTGTTAAAGAACTCCGCTAAATACTCATATCGTGTCTTACCAATTTCAGGTATTTGGTTTTCAGTATTAGGGTCATTACCTATGTAGTGAATGTTTCTATCATCTACCGATAATGCTCCTAAAATCCTACCACCCCAACCTGCCGATGGGTCATAAATGTTTATAACCTTTTGGTCTTTAAAGTGGTTTGTAAACTTTTGATACAAATACTTTGCAGTTAGTGGTGGGAAGTTTACTGCCGCTTGCGTTCCCATTCCAATTCTAAATGCCGCAGTTGCTTCTGGAAATATAGTTTGTCCATACGGATATGTTTTAATCTGTATAGGTTGTTTTGGTATATCAACTAAGTTGTCAATATTATCTCCCCAATCAGCAGTTTTAAGTGATGAAATATTTTCATACTTCAATATCCCTGCTCTATATAAATCCTTTACCTCCTGTGCCGTAATTGGTGGAGATGGAACTTTACTATCTGCCTGTGATAAACAGAACCCATGCCCTGCTTCGGTATCCCCCGCTGCCCACTTCTCAATCCACTCCTTACCACTTTGGATATGTGAGTTATGAAAGTCAGGATGATTTAAGTGTAAAGTTTTTGTGAAACGATACATACCATCTTGACGAGTCAATCTTCTCATCTGTTTGATAAAGTTTGGTAGGTAAGCATCATCTACAAAAATATCATAGATAGATGGTTTTGGTTTATCATAAGTTGAACCACCAATACCTGTTTTATACATTGCAGGGAAGAACTGATTTACAGGTGTTGCAAACTTATTAAAATTGAAAATAATATCGTTCCCATCATCGTCCTTTTCTTCAAATTTATCCACCTTATAGGTTTGTAGTTTAGAAAAGTTCTCAATGATTTCTGCTTCATCTATTCCAATTTTAGGAGGTGCATCAGTTGCTTGCCATCTTGCAACGGCAGTCTTACGAAAGAACGCCACCCACTCTTCAAATTGAGTGAATGGCATTTTCAATACATCTTCGTATTTAAGGTTTATCTCCGGAGAGTAAATCCAATCGTTCTTTTCGTAAAAATATTTCTTTTTATAATTAAAAGCCATATTAGTTTGTTAGTTGAACTTCTACCAAAAAGTATTTTGCGGTA
>Ga0222712_10003199_pt1 | contig 18046 bp, 16 predicted proteins | sample C33_657DmetaG_FD_165043 | JGI IMG/M metagenome (GOLD analysis project Ga0222712, IMG submission 165043) | Estuarine water microbial communities from San Francisco Bay, California, United States - C33_657D | ecosystem: Environmental > Aquatic > Marine > Unclassified | place: USA: California...
AACGAAAGGCCGGCTTGGAACTGCACGCGATTCATGGCCATCATCTGATCTCCGGGAGCGATGGCCATAGCCTCGGGCCGACGGCTCTCACCGGCTGCGACTGCGCTGAAGGTGCGTGCTAATCAGGAAGGATTTTGGATCCAGGCCGGAAGTAGTCAATATGACGAGCACTGTTTATGCAGTGGTGACAAAAGCAGGTGCAGTCTTTTGAAAAAGTTAATCTTGCTCTGGACTGCAAAAGTCATGCAGCCTTCAAAAATGGCCTGAAGGAAGCGCTCAGAATTCCCCAAAAGCTTGCTATGTCCGCAGCTGCCCAATTGTCGACGCTGAGTAAGCCGATCGGGAGTGGGTTGCAAACGAGGACTAATCCGCCGTCGGAGTTTTGGCTTTCGCTTCCTGATCCAGATGTGAGTCTCTACAAGGTCAGTCCAGGCTTGTTGAGCCTCAAGCTCCGTCTAATTGCCTCGTGGAGGCGCTGCCTCGACAAAGCGTGCTTTTCGGTTCAGGCGGCCGGGCGCTAAGCACCGTGGGCGAGCACGTTCACTGCTCAGTGTTTATCCCTTCCGATTTTTGCTAGGGCACGGGCTGAGTGCGATCACGCTTGTGTCCGGGATCCGGTATACCGTTTGGTCTTCACTGTCTGATTTCCGAACCAGGTAGCTGCCACCGGCGTCGGAGAGAATTTTGAGCGGAACCGAAAGGCGGCCTCCGCTGTCGGCAATCTCTGTGAAATCGCCTGCCTGTGCGCTCAGTTTGAGTTGGGTGCATGGCGTATAGCCCGAGGCGCTTCCGGCGATGACATGGCCGGCCAGGAAGGCGCCGGATGGGGGGATTAGACACGCCGCCGCAATCAGGAAAGTTGCGCCGATGAAAGCCTGCATCACAAAGCCATAGCGCTGGCTCGTGTGCTCAATCAAGCGTACGGCAAACATCTGGACCAAAGGAAGCAAGAGGACTGCGGCGGCTAGCGCTAGAATCGCCTGAGCGTTGCTCGGAGATTTTCCGACCATCTTCAGGGCAAACTGCATGGCGTAGATGGCGATCAGCATCTGTAAAAAGCTAATCGCGAATGTCAGTAAAACTGTGTCCCAAGTGCGGCGCTCCGTATTGGCGCGCCGTTTCCGCAGAACGATCCACGTAAAATTCACGCTGGCTAAAATTGCTGCCGCGGGAATCGGCCAGTCCGCATCTGTGAGCCATAAGGCGCTAGTGCAGACGCCAGCTGCAATACAAATGCCTGGGAACATAAAGGCAACCAGCCAATGGAGGATTTCCTTCTTTCGCTGATCAGCCTCGCCAGGAAGGACGCGCAACCGCCCATCCGAATCACGTGTCACGCCCTCGAACATCAACGACACGGGGATGAGTGGGAGCGCAGCAACCACCACGACAAGAAAGGCGATAGCCGCCAAGACGGAAGGCAAGGAAGACACCACGTCTGGAGATGCGATGGAAAGCGGGACGTGTTCGCTCATGGTGTAGTGATAGATGCTGATGCTGGGAAGCAAGAGCGCGGATGCGCCCGCAAGCACAGGGTGCTTCTCGATCAGAAATTTGATGACGAGAAGTTCCTTCAGCCATGGGCTTCTTTTCATCTTCGAAGGCACAACGGCGGATTCTTGGTGCTGTTCCATTTGTTTTTTCCTCCATAAGTGTGTGACAGGGTGAAGTGCCGCGCGGCGTAGCGCACATCGCCAAATTCACTCGTCTAGGTCTCACGCGTTGAGATTTCTAGAGGTTGGCGCCGACATGCTTGGAGTGGAGCGAGTTGCTTCGTCAGCATGAGCGCTGCGCGACCCTGTCGCGATGTTCGGGTGATTCGGCGAATGGCTGCGAACAGCTTCGGCGCGGCAAGGTCGTCGCATCTTGGGCGGCGATCGCTGTGGCGCCGTAGGTACTGAACTTGAGCCGGTTGATGTTCCGTAAGGTTCGGCGCTAAGGGTGGAGCTGGTTCATTCGCTCACGGGGCGGCATGTCGCTTCCGTATCGGTCTTTCCTGTGGGGGTGGGCGTAGGTGTAGGGGGGGGCAGGTTCTCTCGACCTCAGTTGGGCCGACCGCCGATAGGGACGACTCCGCACGTTGAACAGGGTCTGGCCAGGCGCCTGGTCGGTCACTGTCTCCAGGAACTCGGTCTGGACCGCGCCCGGCGAGATCTCGGTGACGCGGATGTGGGGGCCCGACTCCTGGCGCAGCGCCTCCATCAGGGTGCGGACCGCTTTTTTGCTTGCGGCGTAGACGCCCATCTTCGGCACGATGCGCAGCCCGGCGGTCGAGACGACGCTGATGACGTGGCCGCTCTGCTGTCGGGTGAACACCGGCAGCGCGGCCGCGATCCCATACAGGACGCCCTTGATGTTCACATCGAGGGTCCGCTCCCACTCCTCCACGCGCAGGGCGTCGAAGCGCGACAGCGGGCCGATGCCGGCGTTGTTGACGATCACGTCGAGCCGGCCAAACGTGCCGACTGCGAGCTCGACGAGCGCCTCGAGATCCTCGCGCCTGGTGACATCGGTCTTGAGGTAGGCAGCGCGGCCGCTCTGGCTTGTGATTTCCTCGGCGACTGCAGCGATGCGTTCCTCGCGCCTCGCGCCCAGGACCACGCAGGCGCCGGACTGCGCCAGGCGCAGCGCGGTGGCTTTGCCCATTCCGTCGCCTGCCCCGGTGATGACGACGACCTTGCCCGTGATGCTCATGCGGTGCTCCTTTTTGGGGAGCAGCGTATCGGCCGCCTGTGGGATGATCCATGCTTCAGAGGCCATCATCTTGTCGCATTCGTCCATGATCGCATCGGATCCGCTGTCCGACGTGCTCACCGTCCTGGGCGCGCGCAGTGCTAGCCGCACCCGGCTCGAAGCGGCCGGCGATTGGGCGCTGTGCTTTCCGGAGAAGCACAAGCTGAAGCTTGTCGCCGTGCTGCGGGGCGGTTGCTGGATCTTGCTGCCCGGTCAGGAGCCGCAGGCGTTGCGCCGCGGCGACGTGTTCCTGATCGGCCGTTCGTCCTATGCGGTCGCAAGCCACCCGGACATCGAACCCGTCGATGGTGCGCCCCTGTACGCGGAGCCGGGCTGTGAGGTGGTGCGGGGCGGGGCCGAGACGGTGCTGCTCGGCGCGAGCATCGCGTTTGCCGCACCGGAGGCCACCTCCGTCACCGATGCGCCTCCAGGCTTCCTGCGGCTGGAAATGGCTTCGGACGCCGCGTCGGCGGTTTCGCGCACGTTGGCGCTGCTCGATGCCGAACTGGGCCGAGGACGGATTGGCGGAGCCCTTGTCACGATCAGGCTTGGGACGGGCGGCCTCGGTGAAATATCTCAGGTTAGTCCGGTTCGATTCGAAGAATTTTTACCCCTAAATCATCGGCAACCCGCTGGATATAATCATCACTCGGCATCTGAGAGGCGAATATTGCGAAGCAAGCCCACTCGGGATGGTCGGGATCTGGCCTGACATATCTAGATTGCGCCTCGACGAAAGTAAGCTTGGTGATGCGATCTTTGAATTCCCAGCGTGCCGCCTCGCCAGCTTGTAGGTAGACCACAGTAACGAGTGTTTTCGCCTGCGGCGGCGGTTGCTCTAGGTGGTAACTGGACAGCCGCTCGTACGGCGCTAGATCGGAGTGGGCCGCAGGTGCACCTGCCGCTATACCCATTTCTTTGCGATAGCACTCCATGCTGTGAGGTCTCACTCGTCGCGCAAGAAATCCTATCCAGCGAAAGAGGCTGCCTGTCAAGCCGCTATAGGCAAGCGGATCGCGATAGTCACGACCATTTGTGAAAACCTCTAGCGGATGGTCTGCATAACCCAGCCATCGCGGCGGGACTGTCGGCACGCCGTCGCCCGCACGACGAACTTGCGCGGAAATTGGATTGCAAGGATTAATGTACGCCGCCCAGTTTCCGTAACGAGGCGCTCCCATAGTGATAACATGCGGAAATCGAAAAGGCAGAAGGAGGGCGCTAATGGCGGCCACCGCCCCGCCGAGAGAGTGCCCACTGAGTAGCACATGATCAAAGTCCCCGTTTTTAAGACTAGAGAGCTGTTGCCGAATCTTTGCCGAGATGCGCATCGCTTCGGTCGCAAAGCCCTTATGGAGCTTAGCGCTCACGAACCTCCGCTGAAGTCTTATTTTCGAGGACCTGAGGTTAATTGGCCAATCGAACAAAAACTGCGTTCCCCGAAAGCCCATAAACAGGACTCGGCGAACGAGGACGCCTACTACGATGACTCCCCTGTCCTCAAGAATAAAGACCCGCGCCTCGGAGATCTCGGCCTGTCGAATTAACGCCTGGACATCTGTTGATGCTGCCGAACGGACCAGATCTTGATGTGCGTCACAAGGAACTAAGAGCGCGCGTCTCCGGTCATCAACTTCCCACTGCGGTACGTGGTAGTAGGCCAACTCGGCAAAGATTGCTCCAAGGTACCGTACAACCGGATTGCTGACATCAAAGTTACTGGGCAGTTTTGAGAGCAGGTCGTTCACGTCATCGAGAGCGTACATCGGAATTCCTTTTGACCAACGTTGGAGCATGTGGGCAGAGTAAGCTGCATCTCAAAGTACGTCGAAGCAATGAACGGAAGTCTTGGTGTAGCAACGTCGGGAAATTTTGATACCACTCCTACTCAGGCGGTGCCATGGGAAAGGAGATTGGATCCTGCCTGGCCAGAGTCATCAACTGCGCGATGAAGTTTTGCAAAGTATCGCCCCAGATATCGTTGTGGCCTCCGCTCACCTCGCGCGTCGCACGAATATTCATGATCGGCAGGCGATACGGTACATAGCCGCATGCAACGGCGCCGCGAGCGATGTAATGCTGATCTGCAACCGCCGAGCAAAAACCTGCCTCGTCGCAGCGCGTGAGCACGAGCGGCACGGCTTTGCTGAAATCTTGCGTCCGAGGCACGCATAGAATCGGAGCGCTCTGCTTTGTAAGCGCGGCGAGAGGTTGTTCATCCATTCGGTAGCTCTCCAAGAGGTTCGGCTGGGTGCCATCCCGCTCGGCCTCTGTACAGTCATTTTCGTTAGCCGCCGCGAGCTGGTGCGTGATATATGGGAGGTAATGACCGACAGCTGTCTTGTTCTCCGCCGCCGATTCGCGGTCGGTGTAGGACTTCCCAAAAGAGCCAAGTGATCGGCCTAGGGCGAATGCATTCTTGGTGGCCCAGTCCGCCTCGGTTGTCACGATGACCAGGCGCGGTGGCTGCGCCGACTTGTATTCCTGGCTTCGGGCCAGATCAAGCTGCGGGCGCAGCTTCATTGCCTCGAATGCCGGATTGACCAGCAGTACCAGGTCCGCGAACGTGGTATGTGGAACGCCGGAGTCGGCGCCGTCCCTGCGAATTTGATCAATCAGGGAGTTGGATACGGCGGAGTAGACCACGGCGCCTCCAAAGCTGTGGCCTTCAATCAATAACTTGGAATCCGGATATTTGTTGCGAATATCGGACAATCTTGAAAAAAGCTCGTAGACGCTGCCGCTTGTGCCGATGTTGTGGGCGGCACTTTTGCGGTCCCAGAACGTCAGAGCGTAACTAGGGACCTTGCTCGCTCCATGACTGCGGATTGAGTCACCCCGCCAGCCGACATAAATTCCGAGAATGCGTCCCGCACCGCTGTATCGATGGCGTCTGGCGTCTGCCGCCGCGCCCTGCTCTATGAGTTTATTGAAGTTGAGGATATCGCTCGACCTGGTCTCATCCGCGCTGTGGTGCCAGCCATGGACATAGACCCAGATGGTGCCCCCGTCGCGCGCAAAGCACGCTGCTTGCTGCATGGCCGCGAGCATTTGCGCGCGGTTCATGAGATTCCCGTAGTCGTCCAACTCGATAAAATCGACGTGGGTCCGTTCTGAGGTACAGGCCAACGCACCCTTCTGCGTGGACGGTGCCGGGAGGCGCCCCGCCGCGTCCGGTCGTGGGCCAAGCGTGGTGTGATAGGGGCGCGACGAGACGCATCCGGAAAGCGATATACAGGCGAGAGATCCGCTCAAGATCGCGATTAGAAAGAGCGATACAGCCTTCATGACTCACTCCTTGGCCTAAGAAGGAATGCGCACCGCAGCATCAACTACAAGCCGATCCCGGGCGGGGCTGGCGATCGACTGTGCAAGCTAGAGGTCCGGAGTGGTGGGGCGCTCCTGCCCTCATAACATCCCAAAACGTGATGCTTTAATAAAAAAGGACAAAAGGCGGGATGCGTACTGCAGGCGGCGTCTAAGCAGGGAGGGCGGCCGTTCGACGCTGGCGCCTACGCCGAGGACTCGTTCGACCTATTCGCCTTATTTAGAGGACGTGCCGGATTCTTCAAGCTTGGGTGGGGTCGCTCGCAGTTCAAATTGACTGCGGTCCAGCGTCCTCACGACCTTGGCATCCATATCGTAAAGGGCGATCAGTGTTTCAGAGCTGGCGATCACACGGCCGCGGATCGGCTTGCCGCCCTCTCTCCAGAGCTCCGTTTCGGCCTTGGCACCGGGGATATCGAGCGCAGCCCGCTCCGTGGTGGCTTGCTGCTTGCCTGCACGCTCGCCAATCCAGCCAGGCAGCATGGCTAGGAATGTGCCCACAAGCAGGGCGACGAAAAGCAGATAGTGAAGCAAAGCAGAGCCAATGAGCGACCTCACGGTCAACGCAATCAAGATGTTGCGGCGCCCCAACCAATCACGCAGCGCTGCTGCACCCCCATCGCCGGGCAGCCGGAACATAAAAATTGCTGCGGCAACGAAGAGCGTCGAGATCAGTACAACTGTCCATGGGAAGTCACGGAACATCCCCGTGCTTTGCAGCACCAAGGCGTAGTAGCCACGGACGATCTTCCAGTCCGCGCTTTGTGGGAAGAGGCCTTCTTGCACGCCCCAGGAGCGAAGGTAGGTGCTGTACGCAACGTGTCCACAGCCATGCAGCAAGAAGCCGAGCATCGTGGCAGTGGCGACCAGTCCTCCCGCAACGGTGGCAAGTGCAGTGAGAGAGGGGCGTCCGATGCTTGGCCGTGAAGCAGGGGGCAGCTGCGGATCTGTCTGGGCTTCTTCCATGACTCGAGGGGTCCATCGGTAACGTGACTGGAAGATCTTAATGCTCTGTAGGCCGGAAAGGAGGGCGTTTAGCGTTTTGCTCCCAAACATGCGACGTGAGCAAGACAATCGCCCGCCAGCGGGTGCAAAGTCCGCAATGCCGCAGGGGGCGGGATGGGGACGGAGCGATGGAAAGCGCTTCAATCAGGTTTGATCGCAGCCTATTTGGCGACGAGGTCGTCCAACGGTCCAGCACCTTGCCAGCAAATTCACTGCCGTTATCCACCTTGATCGCATCGGGCTTGCCGCGTTGAACAACCAGGCGCGTCACCGCTTCAGCCACGTCGTCAGCACGCAGGGACTGATCGACGACGATCTCCAGGCACTCAGGTGTGAGGTGGTCCAGCACCGGCAGCAGCCGGATGCGACGGCCGTCGAACAATGCGTCACTCACGAAGTCCATCCCCCACAGTGTGTTGGGTGCGGTCGCAATTCTGATCGGCTGCCTGCGACGGCTGCTTCGGCTGCGACGCGGCCGGCAATGCCTTAAAGACAGGCACTCTTCCTTGTAGATGCGATACACGCGCTTGTGGTTGTCGCGCCACCCCTCCCGGCGCAGCATCACCAGCACCCGCTCGCAACCATAGTGGATGCGCGTCTGCGTGATCTCGCGCATCCGCAAGCGAATGGCGCTACAGTCGCGTGCCTTGGCCTAGTACGAAAACGCCGAGCGCGACATTGCCACGATCCGCAATGCACGCCGTTCGCTCACACCAAAGCGCTCTCTCAAGCGGGCAACCCAGCTGCGCTTTGCGGGTGCCCTCAGAGCTTTTTTGTGACCACCTCCTGAAGCATCGCCTTGTCCAGACTCAGATCGGCTACCAGCTGCTTGAGCTTGCGATTTTCTTCTTCCAGCACCCGCAGGCGCTTGAGCTCGGACGGCCCCAGCCCGCCGTACTTCTTGCGCCACACGTAGAACGTCGCTTCCGCAATGCCCATCTTTCGACACACCTCGCCCACCGCCATCCCCAGCTCGACCTGCTTGAGCGCGTACGCAATCTGCTCCTCGGTAAAACGGGACTTCTTCATCGCCTGATTCCTCGTGATCCACGGGGCCCGTGCGGGGCGAAGTCTCTACTTTACGTTGGCCCAGTTTTCCGGGGGTGGGTCAAGTGCAATCTCGCAGTAGCAATCTCCAATCAAGGAGCGTCGAAACTCCTCACACAGCGGTACCCACCTCCGTCAAACCGGTGGGTTTTTTGTGTCTCGCGCTTTTTGCGAGTCGCAGCCGACGCGATACCTGCGTCGGGAGGGCGGCTAATACAACACCCGCAAGGGGAATACGCCCGCCGGCTGTGTGCGGTTTCGAACCTCCCGACTTCCCGTCCGCCCACCGGTGGGCGGTCACTTCATGTGAAAGGAGAGGCGACGATGGCAAGGCATCCGTTGGGCGATCAGGACAAGGGCTATTTTCTACCCCAAGACAGTCAGCTGCTGCTGACGCAGATCAAGGATCACCTCCACTCCCTGGCGCGGCTGGCTCAGCCGCACGTCACGGACAGAACGAAGCAAGACGCCCCGGCGATGGGCATGACCGAGCTGATGGTCCGCCTGGGCCAGCTGGCCGAGCAGTTGGGGCTGGTGTTGAAAGCGATGTCCACGCTGGAGCGGCCGCCTGCTCCGCAAGCGTCAGCCGCTGAACCTCCACAGGCGACACTCGACGCAGACGCAGACGCAGACGCAGACGCAGACGCAGACGCAGACGCAGACGCAGACGCAGAAGAGGAAGAGGAAGAGGAAGAGGAAGAGGAAGAGGAAGAGGAAGAGGAAGAGGAAGAGGAAGAGGAAGAGGAAGAGGCCGCCCAGCGGCCCGCGATGGTCTACGCCACCTCAGATGGCGACGCGCCACGCCTGGTCTTCGGCGTCACGCTGGAGCAGATCGACAGGCTGCAGCGGCTGGTGAATCGGATCACGGCGTATGCCGATGCAGTATCCGCGGATGACATGGCCGACTTCGCCCATGGCACGCTGGCGAGCCTGGGGCATGAGATCTTCGACCGCGCCGGTGAGCTGCATGCGTTGGCCGTCCAGATCGACGCGCAGCGCCTCAAGCCGGTCACGCCTGTCACATCGGTGAAGGAGCCGGCCGCGCTTTACAACGCCCATTTGCCGGCAATGGCGGCGGGGCAGCCCGCGGCAGGCAGGCCACAGGCGATGCGCCTGCATTAGGGCGGGAGCCCGGCAGGCCAATCCGCTGTGTCATCCGTCCGCGCCGGTCCTGGATCGGCGCGGATCGAGCCAGGCGCCTCGACGCTGATCCGCCCCTAGCGTCTTGTCGCAGTTGATGCATGACGGCTGCGTTCTTGGTCTGGTGATGCGCCAAAAGAGAAGGGCGGCATCTGCCGCCCTCTCTGGGATTGAATCTGGAAGCATTCCTCGTTATTGGCGGTCAGCGTGCTTCAGACCCCCGCAACATCAAATGTTCTTCGCAACTTGTCTGTCGCTTTGAAGACGCTGATAGACGCGCTGAGCCAGTTCGAACTGGACCGGCGTGCTGTTCTTCCGAAGCACGTCATTCACCGTGATGCCAGGCTCGCACATGCTGTAGGAGCCACATTCGATCATCGTGGTAAGTCCGCCCGATCCACAGCCACCGGAAAGGTCGCAAGCAAGCATTTGGGATGCGATCCATTGCGCCGCTGGCAACGCCTCTTTCTCACGCGCAGTGCGGGCTAGATCTTGACCCAACTGCCAATGGCCGCTGACATCAGAACTCGCTAGCACACTCGCAGCGTCGTAGATGGCGGAAGGGTTGCTGGACTTCAGCACCATCTCCTCCGCTGAGGCGCGGCTGGCCACGGTCAGCGCGTGGCCGGCGCCCACCTGATCAACGATGTCTTGGGCAACGGCGATATCGCTCGCGCCCAATGACAGGAGCTCGTCCTGGTAGGCGACGGAGCTGCCAGAGAAATCCGAACAGAACTTCTCGACGGTCGAGTTGTAGACCTTCATCGAATCGGAATTCGCAGCCTTCGCCGATGGCTGGGCTCGTGCGCGAGCAGCGCCTTCGCACACCTGTGATGCCGTCACAAGGTATTGCAGCCCTTGCGCACGATCCAGTCCATGAGCGTTGGCGATGCTCTTGCGAAGGGCTTCAAACGAGCTCACGCCATCCAGCGTTGCCCGGATGCCGGGAGAGCCAGGAACCGCACCCGTGGCTTCAAAGGAGGGGGCCGATCCCCGCGCTTGAGCTGCCTGCGAGGTCGTGACGGAACGCTTATCAGTCCCGGCCGAGTTGATGACGAAGTAGGCACCAGTGGCCAATGCTAAAGCCGTGACGGCGCTGTAGACGATGTAGTTCTTCACTTGTGGCAACCCTCGCCCGCGATGGGCATGAACTGAATACTTCCGACGCTTGTGACACGCTTAAAGCGTTGCGTTTCAGCTGTCACGGGCATCTTCAAGGTGACAATGGTATTCAACTGGAGATTCGGAGACTTGACCAAGTAATACTGGGTCTCTCGCTGACGGAGAATCTCTTCGTCCCCGCAAGACATGTTGTCGCTCTCGACAATCTTGGACGTCAAGTTGATTCGGATTCCTGGGTAGCCCGGGAGGGGCACTGCGACGCCAGATCCGTGGCCGCCGCCGGGTGGCGGCGCGCTGCCACCACCACTCCCTCCGCCTCCGCCTCCGATTCCGCCTCCGGCATCACCCCAGCACACGAGCTGAGGATTACCGTTGACATACCCAGTTGTGCAACCCGCGCCACCAGGCGCCAGGGCCAGTGAGGGGGCTGACCAGCCCATGGCCAGACCAGCAAGAACGACGAGCGAAGACACTCGCAGATGAGAAAAACGCATTCAACACTCCATTGCTTGATTTGGCTCGGCGCAGTCGCCGGCCAGCTGCCAGATCCTTTGTCAGCACATGAGGCTTGATCACATAAATGACCGGAGCCTGACAACGCCGTCATGTGTAACCTCATTTTCGTTACGGGGGCGTGATGATCTCGACTCTCCTGAGAACGGGTCTCGCTTTGTCACTCGTGGAAAGCTGACATCGAAAAAAGGCGGCTTTCGCCGCCCATCAGAGGGTCAGAAGCGGTGCCGTTGCCAAGGTGCTTCGGCAACATCGCCCGAGGGCTCAACTTCGAAGCCACAGGCGGCTTTAAAGGGGGGAGGACTCTCCGTGGAAGCCGGCGACCTCGGTCAGTTGCCCTGACTCGGTCTGTGAGCCAGGCACAAGCGATACAAGAAGCTTCTATGCTCACGATCCCAGGAATCGGGGAGCGAGGGGCGTCAGCGCTTGTGTTTGCCCTGATGCTTGAAGTCTTTAATCAGTTGCGCGAGCTCGTCGTCCTCGGCATAGAAATAGGCGACCGGCAGCTCGAGGACCTGGGCGATGCGCTGCAGTGTCTGCAGGTCGGGTTGGTGTACCCCTGCCTCGTAACGATTGACGCGCGTACTCGCTACAAACTCGTCGATTCCAGCTTGGATTCCCAAGGTCTTTTGCGAGATCCCGCGGGCTTCCCTCGCCTCGCGGAGGCGGCGGCTGTAGGCGGGAAGGGCCTTTTTATTGACCACGGTTGCATGTATTTCGGACTTCCATGCAGGAAGCTTCCGTATGCAATTGCGGTCGCGATACTACGTTAAACGTAGTATGCAGCTGCGGGCCTCTTGCCGAGCTGCGCATGCCGGTGAGGGCAGCGAAATACGCTTATCGCCCTGTCGCTGAGCCCTTCTTTCTTGTCTTCCGCTTCTTCTTGATCTCGATCGGCTTCAGGTCGGGCTCGTCCCTGCGCCCGAAGTCCGAGATCAGCTGCGCCAGTTCGTCGTTTTCCGCGTAGAAGTAAGCCAGTGGCTTCTGCAGGGCCTGCGCCAGCAATCGTTGCAAACCCAGTTTGGGTTGGTGGATGCCGTTTTCGTAACGGCTGAGACGGCCGCTGGCACCCGAGACGTCGAGGCCGACCGCGACGCCCAAGCCTTCCAGCGAGACGCCCTGACTCTCTCGCGCCTCACGTAGGCGACGTCCGTAAATAGCAGCCTGCTGCTTATCGGCCATGTGCGCATACCCGGAAATCCGACTATGCAGAAGCATCCAGACACGCCCTTGACTCGAATACTACGTTTAACGTAGTGTCGCGGAAGCTACGTTTAACGTAGCTATTTTCCCTTTTTGTTTTGGCGATTCCGCGCAGGGGAAGTGAGCCGGAAGCGACATGAAAGAGGGCACAAATCGTTGCATCTGAGCTGGCGGCACGAAGTTCTGCGGGCTGCCGCCTGGGTGACGACCACCAATCGGGGGCATTACATGTTGAGCAAAGTTGAACTTGTGGTGATTTGCACGTCCGTTAGAGTGAGAAGGGCCAGCGTGTTGAAGGGTGCAGCACGCGGTGCGCAGGGCCTGCCGCCTTGCCAGGGCAGCGGTGCGGCGCTGCCGCGGGCGGCAGGCCTGGCGCTTGGTTGTCGCAGGTCGGCTGGCGAATGGTGGCGGGGAAGGCGGGTCCTGACGCGCAGTGCCCTTGCCGCTGCGCTGGCGGCACTCTTGCCTCTCTACAGCGCAAGCGCTCAGGAAGCGCAGGCCGACGCCACGCGCGCTCCTGATCCGGCGGCGCAGGACCGCGCCACAGACGGAAAGGCCACCCAGCTGGACACCATCGTCGTCACCGGCACCCGCATCAAGGGCGGCACCACGCCCTCGCCAGTGATCACCATCGGCAGCGAGCGCATCCAGGAAGAGGGCTTCACCGACCTGGGCGAGGTGATCCGCAGCATCCCGCAGAACTTCGGCGGCGGGCAGAACCCGGGGGTGGCGGCTGGTGCGACGGCAGGGGCCGGGGGCATCGCCAACCAGAACATCACCGGTGGTTCTTCGCTGAACCTGCGTGGGCTAGGGCCGGATGCCACGCTGACCCTGCTCAACGGCCGGCGCCTGTCCTACGGCGGCTTTGCCCAGGCGGTGGATATCAGCGCCATCCCGGTCGAAGCGGTGGACCGGATCGAGATCGTGCCGGATGGGGCATCGGCCATCTATGGCTCCGATGCGGTCGGCGGCGTAGGCAACGTCATCCTCAAGCGCGACTACGAGGGGGCCAAGATCGGTTGGCGCTACGGCGGCGCCACCGACGGTGGACTGACCACGCGGGAATACACCGCCACGATCGGCACCACTTGGGCCAGTGGTGGTGTGTTGGCGACTTTCCAGGACACCTCTGCCGATCCGATCTACGCGCGCCAGCGCGACTACACCCGGCAGATGTTCGACCCGAGCACGCTGTACCCAGGCAGCGACCTGCGTAGCGGGTTGGTCAGTCTGCATCAGTCAGTGGGGGAGGTGGCTGAAGTCCACCTGGACGCGCTGAAGACCAACCGCCGGCAGATCCTTTACCCGTGGAATACGGGGCAGTCGCCGTCCTACTTCGAGCTGATCTCCAAGACCGAGTCACTGCTGCTGGCCCCCAGCGTGGATGTCGCGCTGCCGGGTGCGTGGACGCTGACGGTGGGCGGCACGTGGGGCAGGGACCAGGCCGAGAGTCGCCAGTCACGCGTCTACCTGGACTCCGGCCTGCGCCAGCCCTCGTCCTTCGAGTGTTATTGCAACCGGGCAGCCTCATGGGAGGTGGGGGGCGAAGGTCCGGTGGCGGCGCTGCCGGCTGGAGATGCGCGGTTGGCCCTGGGCGCTGGCGGAAGGCAGAACAGCTTCACCGACCACAACCTGCTGACCGATGCCGATGTGACGCATGGCAAGGAAGGCAGCCGCTACGCCTACGTCGAGCTGAACCTGCCCCTGGTCAGTGCAGGCATGCAGGTGCCGGGCGTGCGGCGCCTGGACCTGTCGGCTGCAGTGCGTGCCGAGGACCACGACAGCTTTGGACGGGTCAGCACGCCCAAGCTAGGGCTGGTCTATGGTCCTACCGAGGATTTCACCCTGAAGGCTTCGTGGGGCAAGTCCTTCAAGGCGCCGACGCTGTTCCAGAGTTATCAGGCCAGGTCATCCTATGTGATCGCCGAAAGCTTCTATGGGGGTGCATCCGGCGTGCCGACCGCCACGGTGGTCGGAATCTCCGGCGGTAGCCGGGACCTGCAGCCTGAGCGCGCCACCACCAGGACGCTCTCCATGGCGATTCATCCGGAAGCCGTGCGCAATCTGGAGGCGGAGATCACCTGGTTCGATATCGACTACACCGACCGCGTGGTGGAGCCGATCACTGACTACGCCCGTGCGCTGGGCAACCCCGACTACGCGCAGTTCATCGACTATGCGCCCACCGCGCAGGCGCTACAGGATGCGATCGGTTCGGCTGACGCGTTCTACAACTACCTGGGGCGCGCTTATGACCCCGCTGACGTGGTGGCCATCGTCAACCAGCAGTACGTCAATGCGGCCCGACAGCGCATCAAGGGGCTTGACCTGAGCGCCTCTGACCGCCTGGACCTGGGCGAGGGTAGGTTGACCTTGCGTGGCTCGGCGACATGGCTGGACAGCACCCAGCAGAACACTGCCACGCAGCCGGCTTACGACGTGGCGGGGACCCTGTTCAATCCAGCCAGGCTTCATGCCCGCGCCGGCGCGGTGTGGATGCAGGGTGGGGCCTCCGCGTCCGGCTTTGCCAACTACACCAGTGGCGTGACCGATCGACTGCGTGGTGGAAAGACGGCGTCGTTCACCACGTTTGATGCCGCGCTGCGCTACGGCTTCCATCAATCGGCGGGGGCGCTGTCTGGGGTTGAGGTGGCATTGACCGCGCAGAATCTCCTGAACCGCGCGCCACCTTCCTATGTGGCGACATCGGTGGATCGGCCGCCTTACGACTCCACGAATTATTCGGCGATTGGCCGATTCGTCAGCCTGTCCTTGTCAAAGCAGTGGTGACAGCCGGGCGCGACCCCGAGGCGGGCAAGGCACACCGCAGGTCATCCATGAACCGGCTGGGTCGGCATTGCCCCGCCGGTCTCCAGATCCGGTGACCTGGCCGTCAGCAGGTCCTAACAGCGTCGCCCCGTCCTTTGAGGGGGGGCGACGCGCATCAGACGATGAGGAAGTCATGAGCATCAGAATCAGCACATGCGCGCTGCGCGTGTTCGCGTGGGCGGGGTTGGTCATCCTGTCGATCCAGGCGCCGCAGGGGAGGGCCGCGACCATCCGCCAGCTCGTGGAGGTGGTGGACATCAACAACGTCTCTGTCTCGCCCGGTGGCGAATGGGTCGCCTTCCGGACCGAGCAGGCTTCGATCGAACGCAATACCTACGACACCGTCTGGTATGTGCAGCCCGTTGATGGAACATCGCCGCCCAGACGGCTAGGGGATGGTGGAGAGATGCTCCCGGATGGGGGCGGATCGTCGGTGCCGGAACCGGTTGTCTGGTCGACGGATGGAAAGTGGATCTTCTTCCGTGCCGTCCATGGTGGTCGGATCGACCTGTGGCGTGCGGCCATTGACGGTAGCCGCACCGAGCAGCTCACGCACGATGCCGCAAACGTCCGCTCGTTCGTCCTGAGTTCCGACGGCGCGACGATCGAATACAGCGTAGGCGCGGATCGGCTGACGGTCAGGGATGCGGAAATCTCTGAATACGACAACGGCTTTCATATCGACGAGCGTATCTCGCTTGCAGACAATCTGTTCCGCTCTGGCATGCACGAGGGCCGGCTGGCGACACAGCACCTCAAGAACAGTGTGGAGTACGTGCCGCTGCTGTCCGAGGTTCCCGATCGCTGGAAGTCCCTGGACATCGCGACGCGCACCACGGTCGAGCTTTCCGGAGACCATCATGACCACGCTGCGGTGAAGGCTTCGGACCTGACAGAGGCCTTCCGCGATGCAGCGCAGGTCGTGGAGGATCGCAGCACCGCCAGGATCGCGGTCGTAAGCGAGGACAAGCACGGGGAGCACTCGGCACAGGCTTCAAGTGTGCTTGGCATGTTGCCGGATCGGAAATCCCGGCGGGCAGTCCAGTGCCAGGCGGAGGCCTGTCGCGGGAAGCGGATCTCGGGGATTGCCTGGCGGCCTCACAGTGACGAGGTTCTGTTTACCGTGTCCGAACAGGGAAGCGATCTGGAGCAATCGGTGTTGCGCTGGAATGTCGTCAGTGGCGATGTCACGCCTGTGGTGAGTTCGCGCGGTCAGTTGACCGGAGGCGGGCGCTGGTGGCCTTCTCCCTGCGCCGTCGCTGCCTCGGCCCTGCTGTGCGTGGCCGCTGACGCGGATGCGCCGCCCAGGCTGGAGCGCATCGATATGGACTCGGGAAGCAGGGCCGTGCTCTTTTCGCCCAATCAAACCCTGGCCTTGGACATGAAGCAGGCGGCGCATGTCCAGTCTCTGGCATGGACCGACCGGGAAGGCAACCGCTTCACCGGCAAGTTCTACCCGGCACCCTCGCAGGAGGGCAAACCGCCACCCCTGTTCGTCGTCTATTACAGATGTACCGGCTTCGTGCGCGGTAGTGTGGGCGACGAGTGGCCACTTCCGACCTTCGCTCGGAGCGGAATCGCGGCGCTGTGCATCAACGCCGCCCCCTACGAGAACGATGCACTCGTGCGCTACCAGCAGGGTTTGACCGCTGTCGAGAGCGCGGTCAAGTTGCTGGCGGGAGCGGGAAGGATCGACCCGGCGCGTGTGGGGATGGGTGGGTTGAGCATGGGCGGGGAGGTTACGTTGTGGACCGCTATGCATTCGGATCTACTGCGCGCCATATCGGTGAGTACGCCGGTGATGTCCACGAACATGAGTCTGATGATGAGCCTGGGCGGGACGGCGCACTTTGATCGCATTCGCCGTTTCTGGCAGCTCGGTACGCCAGACGAGACGCCGCAGCGCTGGGCCGCCCTATCACCGACCGCCCACATTGAACGCCTTCGCGCTCCGGCGCTGATGCAGATGTCCGAGCAGGAATACCGCTACTCGCTGGACTACACGGTGCCGCTGATCCGCAAGCGCAGGGCCGAGGTCTATGTCTTTCCCAATGAGCCTCATCAGAAGTTCCAGCCGCGGCATAAGCTGGCCGTCTATCAGCGGAATCTGGACTGGTTCAACTTCTGGCTATTGGGGAAGGAGGATCCCGATCGAGCTAAAGAGGAGCAGTATGCGGTCTGGAGGCAAATGTCCCGGAGTCTGCCGCTGGCGAAGCACTGAGGCTATTCACGCGCACCTGGCTTGCTGACGGACCCAGTTCTCCAGGATGCACAGGTGGAACAGCCGCATGAAGGTCGGCTCGTCTTCGCTCTGATCGCTGCTGTCTAGACGGAGCAGCGCATCGGCATCGAGCAATCCTTCCTCACGCAACTGCCCGTCAACCAGGAAGTGGATGATCTCCCGCTTCTTTCTTCGATGGAGCGCACCGAGGTAGGCGGTCATCGTGCCCTTGCTCTTCCTGCGAAGAACACCGCGCGGCAGGATGTCTGAAAACGCCTTTCTGGCAACGGCACGATTCTCACCCCCGGCGAACCACATCCAGCTCGGGGCTCGCAGGCAGGCTTCAATGACTGGCTGCGATAACAGGGGCATCCTGAGCGGCCTGACGAAGCTGCGCAGGCAGGTGTCCCTGAAGGACTGGGTGCCACTGAGTTCGTGGATGCGATGCTTGTCGGCGGGAAGCGCGCGCGGGGGACTTACCATCCATGGATGCAGTTGAGGCGCCGGCGTGACCAGGCGTGGATGCGTAAAAGAACGGTCGACAATGAGCTCCGGATCTCCACGCAACATCTTCCCGAGCGCGAGGCGACCCGCTTTCCAGTACGTACATTGATGAAACGTCGCCAGATCATGGATGGCCCGCATCCCCGTGCGGCATCCGGCTGCAAGGAAGGCGTCAGCCGCCGGCGCAGCACTGGTCAGGAAGCCGAACACCGTATCGCCGCCTGCACCGGAGAAGGCGCTGTTGACGCCTAGGCGTAAAGCCGATCGCTGCATGAGTGACCCACCCCCGGAAAACTGGGCCAACGTAAAGTAGAGACTTCGCCCCGCACGGGCCCCGTGGATCACGAGGAATCAGGCGATGAAGAAGTCCCGTTTTACCGAGGAGCAGATTGCGTACGCGCT
>Ga0222712_10003200_pt1 | contig 18045 bp, 18 predicted proteins | sample C33_657DmetaG_FD_165043 | JGI IMG/M metagenome (GOLD analysis project Ga0222712, IMG submission 165043) | Estuarine water microbial communities from San Francisco Bay, California, United States - C33_657D | ecosystem: Environmental > Aquatic > Marine > Unclassified | place: USA: California...
AGCCGGGATGGCACCTGTGTGGTCCACAGGGTGGCTGAGCTGCCAAACCAGCAGAGGCTGACCAGCCATGTGGGCGAGAAGCATCCGAGCCAGGACTGGCGAGAGGTTCGGCTAATGGGTTGCCCGGATGAGATCCGCGTAAAGATTGTGCAGGCGTGGAAAAATATTGACCAAAGGTTGCGCACATAGCACAAAAGCAGAGTCATCGTATTACGCGGCGGTGACACCTTAAAGAAGCCGGTCTCAGAAATGGGGCCGGCTTTTTGGTTTTCAAAATCAAAATTCAAATTTGAAATTGGAAAATCAAAATCAAAATAGGTTAGCAAACTGCCTTGGACGCGTGGGCACTTGAAGGTGAGTTGGCGGCCAGGCGAGAGGCCGGTTGAGAGAGGTTGCCGGTCAGCTCAGTTGCACTGGCTGAGCATGCAAAACAGCACAGGAAGCATGGCATGACGAGCACGCAAGATACCCAGCGGGCCAGGCGGATAAGCATAGCGGACCAGGGTTTGGCAAGCTTAGAAAGCGGGAAAATTACACTGAGAAGGCGCTTTTTTTATTGGTGCGGCCGCTTTTCCTGCTTTGCTTGTCACCGCCGCAGCAATTCCGCCGCGGTTCAAACAACCTAGAAACATGATTCATCTAACTCTTAAATCATCTAACGTTAAAACGGGACCAATTCCGGTTTCCACTAGTTCGGCTGATACTTGCCCTGATGCTTGCCCTCTTAAGGCTAAAGGGTGCTATGCAAAAAGCGGGCCGCTTGCCATGCATTGGGCGAAAGTCACTGCAGGAAACCGCGGGCAAGTTTTCAGCGCTTTCCTTGCGCAAATCAAAGCGCTCCCAAAGGGGCAAACATGGAGGCACAATCAGGCGGGGGATTTAGCGGGCAAGGGAGACCGCATAAACCTGCAGGCTCTGCGGCGGTTAACTGCAGCAAACAAGGGCAAGCGGGGCTTCACTTATACGCATAAACCGCCCGCATTAGGAAACAATGCAAAGGCAATCCAAGAAGCAAACAAGGGAGGCTTCACCGTTAATCTTTCAGGAAACAGCTTGCAACATGCGGATGAATTGCTGGCCCTTAATATTGCCCCTGTGGTTGCGATTGTGCCCGAAGGGTTGCGGCCGAACGGTGAAACAGGCGGGAAAACACCTGCAGGTAACCGGTTCATCTTTTGCCCCGCACAAACAAGGGAAGGGGTCACTTGTTCAACCTGCAGGCTCTGCAGTGTTGCAAAGCGGGAGTATATAATCGCATTTGAAGCGCACGGGACAAACAAGAAAGCGGCCGCAGTAATCGCACAAAACTAATATGAATACGCGAAAGTATACTCTCCCAATTCGGTTCGCTTGTCTCGGCCTGTGCGCCATAGATTGCCTTATGCTCCGCGACTTCCCCTCGCCAGCCGTTGGCTTGGCCGCTTGGCTTCTCGGCTCTTTTGCGCTAGTGGTTGCCATTGCGCCCGTTAAATCACGCTTCTCATTATGAGCACACCCTTACTTGAACAAATTCGCCAGAAACTAACGGCCGTTGTTTTCTGGGCCGAAGAAGACGCCTTTAAGGCGCAACATCTAGCGGCAGAAGCGCTGAATTTAACATGTGAAGCAATCGAAGCAATCCAAGGCGCGCGGGAAGACGGTCACCGCATGGCTGGACGTGTCACACTGGATACAGAGCTTCTGGACATGCTCGCTCCTAATGAGTGCACCGCGGAGCAACTCATAGATCGGCACCCTAAGCTTGCCAGAGCGTACGCTCGCCTGATGCGGTTGGATGCTAACGGCGCTTGCTGCACCGCAACCGACATTCAAGACGCGGTTGTCTATGGCCATCTGTCGGCACCTGATGCGGCCCGCTTCGCTCAGGAGATTGAAGCGGCATGCGATGCAATGGAAAGGGAAGAAGCATGAAAGCGGAGGGCATTTGGCAAGCGCTGGCGATGTACATAGTGCTGCGGTGGTTTGCCGGCAAAGACTAGCAAAGCAGCAAAGGCAAAGGTGAAGGGCGCTCCCGTAATTGGGGGCGCTCTTTTTGTGTGCCCATATAGTGGGGGGTTATGCGTTGGCATGGGCAGCAAGCCTAAGCAACGCGCCCGCGACTCGCCCGCGGCATGCATGCCAGCCGTCCAGGCACGCGCTTGCACACGCCAGCCAGGACGAGCACAGGGGGGGAGGGGGTCCAAATTAAGTGGGCCGGCCGACCGCCGACGAGTCCCCCCACCTGAAAATTTTCTGCGCAAATGGCCCGCCTTCTCTGTGCGCCCCGCCTGCACAAGGCCGCCTACTCTGTATCTGGCCGGTTAGCCACACTCCACTTGACGCCGCTACACAAGGCCGCTACACATGCCAGTGGGCTGTCGAAAAAGGACGTGGGCATATTGCCCCTGTGTGCGAAGCTGCTGTCTATTTCCTTGGCGGGAGTACCAGTGAGCCTAGTGTGCAGCCGGTTTGCTTGTGCAGACTGGGCGTCCTTTTTGTTGCTACAGGTGTGTATAAAAATTGAACACTTTGGTCCGTAGGACCGCAAATCGTATGAAATTTACAGTGCATGAAAAGCAGATGAAGGCGCAACTTGGTGCCGTTTATGATTTGGCCAAGTACACGGAAGGCGTGGATTACAAGCGGCAGAAGACCGGATTTGGCAGCCGGGTCATCTTTAGAGCGGACATTCTTGATTTAAACGCAGATCTTAGCGTTAAGAATGACTTAAACGACGATCATAGTGATCAAGTCGTCGATCATATTGCTTTAACCGTGGTTGATCCCAGTCTTGTTGAACATAAACAGGACATGACACCGATCATAATCAGGCCAGCAGCCATCGACTACACGATTAGGCAGGCCAAAGTCGTTAAGAAGCACCAGAACCAGCGCTTCGTGGAAACTGACACCCTGGGCCGAGTCTTTGTGGGCAGCAAGGGCAACCAAATTAAGTTGAACCAGTTTATCCCGGTACAGAATGGCAGCCTGTTTATGGGAGACATCGGCCAAGGAATCGGCAACGTACCTAATTACTAAGGACGTTTTTAACCTGTATAGGTAGCTTACCAGCCTGTATGGATACCTGTATTCCCTTCGGGCCGTCGGCCCGACCCTTCGGGAATACCAACCACTTCCGGTAATAGGAGCCCGGAGTCTGAGCATAGTACCCCCAAGACTGAGTGTTAGCCACCTAGAATTGGGGGTAGTGCTCAGAGTGAAGGAGGTACTTCCGTATAAAAGTCACCGTCGCGTCGCATATCATAGTCTTTGCCCATGGCTACCCGTTCAGCCTAGCATTACCTCTATCGCGGGTGACTATGCAGCACTCACTGATTCTAAAACATCAGCGATCTTTAATCCGGGTCTAGAGGAATACCCGGAACCATGTCTTCATCCTGTGGGTCCGTCTTTCAGGTTGACCAGAGGCTACGCGGCCCTCTTATCTTAGAGAGCACGGGTAACTTCTCAAAAACCACACATCATGTCAACTTCTGAAGAGCAAAAAGAAAAACTTTTCCACAAGATTCTTACCTACCCGCTGATCGAGCATCCCCTGATGCCAGCCCCTGACGAGGAGCAGCGCAGGCAGATGATTCAGAACGTGGGTCCAGAGGAAACTATGCGCCTCTTCCTCATGCGCGAGCAGCGCGTCCGGGCTGAGCAGTCTGATCCTCACCGCTACGGCACAGAGCTGGAATCGTGGAAGGACGCTGATAAGCTGCTCAACGCTCATTCTGAAATGCTCATCCTTGGTGGCAACCGAGCCGGCAAGACTGAGTACGCAGCCAAGCGGATTGCCCAGGCTTTTGTGGGTGCTGACTTAAACGGCTTTGCCCCGGACTGGATCAAGGAGAAGTTTAAGAAGCGCGGCCTTAACATCTGGTGCCTGCACACGACCAACATGACGAGCGTGTCCATGCAGCAAAACGTCTTCCACAAGTATCTGCCCACAGAGCTAAAGGAAGCCAAGCGCAGCAAGATGACCCAGGTTAGCTGGACCCAGAAGAACGGCTTTAGCGACAATACTGCGGTCTACAACGGCAATCAAATCTGGTTCCTTAACTACAGCCAGGACATTAAGGTCGTCGAAGGTGGCGAGGTGGACTTTGTCTGGTGTGACGAGCTTGTCCCGGCCGACTGGCTGGAGACGCTCAAGTACCGCTTGATTACCCGTAACGGCAAGCTGCTTGTGACCTTCACGCCAATCCTTGGTTACACACAGACCGTGAAGGAGTTCATCTCGACTAGCCGGATCAAGACCTGGAAGGAGAGCGAGCTTCTGCCGCACAACAACGTCATCGGCGTACCCAAGGGCAACATGCCTTACACCGCGGAAGGCGTGTACGGGAAGCACGCTTGCATCTGGTTTCACAGTAAGCTCAATCCCTACAACAACTGGGAACGGATGCAGCAGACCCTGAAGGGACGCAGCACCCACGACATCAAGATCCGCGCTTATGGCTGGGCTGAGCAGACTGCCGGCAGCCAGTTTCCTATGTTTGGGGACAAGAACATCTTTACCGATAGCGTCACGGACCACTGTCCTGAGGGGACAAACTACATGGTGGCAGATCCAGCCGGTGCCCGAAATTGGTTCATGCTTTGGGCCAGAGTGGACAAGCATGGTACAGTGTGGGTCTACCGGGAGTGGCCCGATCAAAGCTATGGCGAGTGGGCGCTGCCAAGTGATAAGGCTGACGGTCGAGCCGGCCCCGCACAGAGAAGTGGTGCTGGCCGCGGAATTAATGAATACACGGAACTTGTTTGGTCACTAGAAACACACAATGACAAACGTGAGGAGATCGCAGAACGCTACATCGACCCGAGAAGCGCAGGCACAGAGACAACCAGCAAAGAAGGAGGAGTTACCCTGTTGGATCTTCTTTTGGACGCTAGTGAACCTCTTTATTTCCTCCCTGCTGCTAGCGTATCAGTGGATGAGCGTGTTTTAATTATTAACGACCTACTTTGTTACGATCGGGACGCTGATCTTAATGTTGAAAAGAACCATCCGCGGCTAATGGTTCATGAAAGTTGCCAGAACCTTATTTACTCGTTAAGAGAGTGGACCGGGCATGACGGCCAGAAAGGGGCGTGCAAAGATCCAATTGACGCACTAGGGTATTTAGTGGTAATGCAACCTAGCTACACAGGAGTATCAAATAATTCGTGGCAAAAGTTTAATAAGTGCGGAAGCTATTAAAGGTATGTTGAATACAAACACAGACGTTCTGGCAATTGCCTCTGACAAGCCACATGTTGGAGAGCTTTTGAGTGAGTATAATCGGGCAATGATTAACTCCAGCCAGGGCAATCTGGTTACCAAGTTTGACAATATCCGCTTTTGCCGTTGGCCTGGACAGACCGATGACGGCAAGAAACACTCTGAAAACCGCTCCGATGGAGACCCGGCTTGGCCGTTTGAGGGGGCTTCTGACGTTCGCGCCCGGCTAATCGACGCTACCTGTAACGAGCTTACCTCCTTGCTAGTTGGCGCGTTTCAAAAGTCTGAACTTCGTGCCAACGGAAATGAACTCAGCGACATGCCAGTGTCTCAAATTGGCACTACTTTGCTTCGTTGGATTCGCGACTGCAAGATGCCCCAGCAGCTCTACAAAGAGGCAACCTTGGCTGCCCAGTATGCACTTCAGTACGGATGGAGCGCCTTCTTTGTGGGCTGGCAGCAGAACATCAGCAAGCGCACTCAAGAGATTTCCATGGAGCAGATCATGGGGCTGGCGCAGCAATCAGGCAGTCAGGTCTTGATGGAACTGCCCAACTTGATTGTGAGCGCCCCTGAGCAGGCGGCTGAGATTATGCTCACTGCTATGCCTACACTAAAGGCAGCAGACGCAAAGCGGATGGTCCGTGAGCTTGCCAAGACTGGCATGACGACCATGGACGAGGAGTACGTCAGCAAGAATTTACCCGAGATTGTAGCTCTAAAGCCGTGGGACGAGATCATTTTCCCCCCAGAAACCGCGGACTTGCAACGGTCTCGGGTAATTTTCCGCCGGACTTGGATGTCTGAGGTTGAGTTGCGTGAAAAAATCACGACAGAAGGCTGGAATCCTGACTGGGTAGAGCGGGCGTTGCAGCAGTTGGGTAAATCCAGCAGCTACTACAACATCAACTTGCTGCCGACCACAACGATGATGGTCTACAACGGTGTAAACTTTATGAACATGGTGGAGGTAGTTTACTGCTACACCAAAAGCCTTGATGGCGATGCTCCGGCTATTTTCTACACTGTTATTTGTCCTCAGGCTGCGTCTAACCGCATTTCTGACGGCGATTCGTGGGCTATTCACGAGCGACTTGACTACGCCCACGGCGAGTACCCGTTTGTGGAGTTCCGCCGGGAGCAGATTCGACGCGCCATCACAGACACCCGCGGTATCCCGGAGCTGGCAACCACCGACCAGGACGAAATCAAGGCTCAGCATGACTCGATCCGCGATCACACAGCATTCTCGACGTTGCCGCCCATCAAGGTAGTTAAACGAGTTGGCGCAATCAACAAGATTGGCCCAGGCGTGTCGCTGCCAGTCACCAACCAGAACGACTACACCTTCATGGAGCCTCCGGCCCGTGAACCTACGGTGGCGTTCAACTTGATCCAGCGTGTTGAGCAACAGCATGCAGCCTACTTTGGGACCAACAATCCCAACGTAATGCCAATGACCACTCAGATGCTTCAGCAGGCACTGGTAAACTCGTGGCTGCTGTCGTGGCGCTCAGTGTTCCGGCAGATGTTCTCCCTGTGTTGCCAGTACATGGACCCACAAGAGATCCAGCGCATTACTGGCGGGCAGTTGCCAACTAACTTGTCTGAGATTCACAACGAATTTGACATCAATGTCCGGTTTGACGTGATGAATTTGGATAAGGAGTACATCGCTCAGAAGGTAGACTTTCTGACCAAGATTAAGCAGATGGACACTGGTGGCGTGCTAAACGCTAACCGGATTACTGAGATGCTTATTCAGGCGATTGCTCCTGAAATGGCTGGTGAACTGATTATGAATCAGGAGCAGGCTTCTCAAAAGATGTTCAAAGACGTGCAGACTGACATTGGAATGATGTTGCTTGGTAATGAGGCCCTGTATCAAGAGAACGATCCAGCGGCACAGACCAAGATGCAGTTTGCCCAGCAGGTCATGCAGAACAATCCGAAAGCGCAGCAGGCGCTACAGGCGGATGAAAACTTCCAAGCTCTGTTCCAGAACTATGTGAAGAATCTTCAGATGAGTGTAATGCAACAGCAAAACGCTCAGATAGGTCGGCTTGGTGTAACTCCAATGCAGCAGCAACCTGGACAATGACACAAAAAGAACGCGCAGCTTACGGTTTTGCAGGCAAAAACCACATCTGGGATCAGATGATAGAAACTATCCAACAGATGCAGGAGCAGCTTTGGATGAATGCTGTAGGCAATAACAATAAAGGCGAAGACCGTGTTCACGCTTGTGGTCAAGCTGATGGCGTTAATCTAGTTTATTCAACACTTTTAACATTAAGACAAGAAGCACTAAAATTAAATGGCTTGACTGATGAAAAGGATTTGGCATAACGCTAATAACGGGCCTACCAGCGTTACTGGTTTGTATTAATAAGGAACTTGCGACCTTAACCGCATGAACGAAAACGAAGCACAGCCTGATTCCGGGAATCAGGAGGCAGAAGTAAGTCCCGTTGCTCAGAAACTCGGTTTAATGGATGAGAGAGATCTAAGCGATCTTTTGAAGTCCAGCTTCCTTAACGAGGGGGAGGCAGCTCCGGCCACACAGGAGCAGGATGAACCAGAAGCAGTGGATTCCTCTTCAGAGGACGATCAGCAGGCTGATGAAGATTCCGAACATCACGATAGTAGTTCTTTGACTAAGGGTGTCCAGAAGCGCATCAACAAATTAGTTGCTGCGAAAAAGGCTGCCCAATCCGAATTAGAATCGCATAAAGCGCGTTTGGCTGAGCTTCAGCAAGAACTTGAGACTGCAAAGTCTTCTATTCCTGCAAAGCAACAAGATCAAACTGAGTTTTCAGAAACCCTTAATAGCCTTGAACAGGTTAAAGGTGAGTACGATAAAGCAGTAGAGGTCTTGCTGTGGTGCGAAGACAACATGGATGGAGGCGTTATTACGTTGCCTGATGGCACGGAACACGAACTTTCAGACAAAGATGTCAGAGCAATGAGGCGGACAGCAATGAAGCGCAAGGAAGTCGAACTTCCTGCTCGTCTGAATTATCTGCAACAGCAGGCACAATCAGATGCACAGGCTTTTGCTGACTTTCCTTGGATGAAAAAACCTGAAACTGAGGAGTACCAAGTTGCTAATCAGATTGCCAAGGATTTTCCAGAGCTTAGAAAACGCAGAGCAGATTGGAAGCATATGGTTGGATTGATAGTGCTTGGTGCAAAAACTTATGCAGAGTCCAAGGCAAAGGGCAAAACCCAGAGCCAACCGATTCGCAGAGCGCCAGTGCAGCCAAGTTCAGCTAAAGCGCCTCCAAGCAGCAATTCTAATGGAAATCAGACAAAGGCTAAACAGCAGTTTGCAAAGACTGGTGGCAATCGTGATGGTTTGACTGACCTAGTAAAAGCAATGAACTTTGTTTAGTTCACCCAGTAAAACGCAGTAATTTTTTAACTATATGGCTTCTCTAACTGAACCCAACCTCTCCGGCCGCGGTAAGCGCGAAGATCTGATGGACATGATTGCCTTGGTTGACGCCAAGGACACGCCCTTCACGTCGATGGCAAAGAAGGGCTCCAAGCCCGGCAATATGTACTTCCGTTGGCAGTCCGATAGCCTTCCGACCCCCCAGGTTGGCGGCACTCCGGACGGCTTGGACGTAAACCTTACGACTGGCGTCAGCAACTACGTTGTTGGCTATCGTGCGGAATTGTCCAACTACGCGCAGATTTATCGGCGTGCAGTCCGTGTTTCCAAGCTCACTCAGGACATCGCTGATGTTGCTGGTGTGCGTGATGAACTGGCTGACAACGTGGCAAAAGCGATCACCGGGATCAAGCGTGACATGGAAGTTACGATGACCTCGAATCAGGTTTCCCAGCTTGACACTGGCGACCAGACTACTGCCTACCGCACCGCGGGCGCACAGACCTGGATCAGCAATGCCGGCACGGGGACTCCGACTCCTGGCGACATTCCTTCCATCTTCCGTACCCCCACGACTTCCATCGTTGGCTCCGGCACTGCTCTTGGAACGTCTTTGACGGACGCCACAGTGCAGGGCCTGCTCAAGTCCATTTTCGATCAGACTGGTCACTACACCAGCTTTGATTGCTTGGTGGGCACTGACCTCAAGCGCGCCTTTACTGGCCTGCTTGGGACGACCAGCCTGACGACCACCACTGGCGTTGGTATTACTGGCGCAGGCGCAACGAAGGTGCAGACCTTCCAGCGTGATGCTGCCGCGGACACCTACATCCAGTCGCTGGACGTGTTCCAAGGTGACTTTGGCACGGTGCGCTTGCACCCGACCACGTTCCTCGGGACGGTGTCTGGTACGACCTACACGCCCACGCCTTTTAAGGGTCTTGTCCTTGACATGAACCTCATTGAAGTGCGTTATGGCGGAAACGTGGCACAGGTCACTCCGTTGACTGACAACGGTGGTGGACCCGGACGCCTCGTGGAAGCTGTTGCTGGTCTGGTTGTTGGGAACCCTCTGGGTCTCGGCAAGTTTGACTACAACGCTGCTTAATCTCGGACGCGAGATCGGGAACGCCGCCAAGAGTCAATGGGCGTGACACTCCGGAGAGACGGAGATTATAGCGTCGAGCGACACCTGTGGCTCTAAATTGAGTCAAGCGCTTCCAGCACCATGTGGCTGGTTGACAAGTGGTGTGACTAATCGGAGAGACGATTTCTTTAGTTTTGCGACACCTGCCATGCTGGCTCCATGCCGGCGGCACGGACCGGGATACTCGGTCGATGCAGTGGTGTGACAGCCGGAGAGACGGCACACTTTCATCCAGACGAAGAACATTGAGTCTTTAACCAACTAGATTCCGACTGACTGCCGTTAGCAGTCACTTTTTATGACTGTACTTCCAATACCAATAATTCCAGAACTGATTCAACGCTACACCGGCGTGCAGGCCCCGGCAAACTTGGTGGCTCTTGCCAACAGGAAGCCCGCTAGCAGCGGCCCTGAGGGCACAGATGGGTCTGCCATGCCGGAGGATACGATTAACCCTTACAGTGGCATCTATGACGCAAACGGAAGGCTTCCTCTGGTTCCTGGTCCTGGCACAACTTTTATGGCTCGCGTATGATCAGCATTCCTGAAAACATGGTTGGGCAGCTTGAGAAAGAGCTGCGTGCAGGCTGGGAACGAAACAAGGTGCAGGCCAAAGTTGAGGCCAAGCAGATTGCCAAGTTCAACAAAGAGCGGCACAAATCTGTAGAGGGACTGGGTCAAAAGATTGCTACTATTCCCGGCACTGCTTACCACTTTTGGGGGCAGAAGCTTGGATACGGCTGCTGGAATGACAAGGCATTTATGGATGAGTTCCTGCGCGACAATCCTGAGTGCAAGGTAAATAGTGGCGGAGTTAAGGAAATCAGTGTAGGGTGGACGCCTAGCAAATGAAGACCGTACCATTTAGCGCAATTCTAGCAGAGTCATGCCAGCTTATTGGCTTGGATAGAAATACGCTAAATGACAAGTCCTTTGCTGCCATTCGTGATTTCACGAACCGCCGGCTAAGCATGATTTGGGACCGGGAAGACTGGCCCGATATTCAGGAGATTCAGCAATTGTGGCCGGGCACAGCCATCTCTAATGTTGTGGCTGCTCCTATTCCTGTTTTGCTTGAAAATGGGAATGAGTTGCTTCAGGAAAACGGGGAGCCTTTGTACTTTCAGAACGCTGAGAACACAATTCCCGTAGTCATCACGTTGGCCCCAAACTATCCGCGGGTTTATTTGAGAGACTTCTCTGAGCAGGCGTGGCAAAAGGGCACTATTGGTGATTCGTACATCAACGTCATCAATCCTTTTTTTATTCTTAATGAAGAAGACGAGCTAGTTTCTGCTGCTGCTCAGCAGTACACGTTTGAGTACACAGTTGGCGACGAGACCACGGACCCGTACATCACTACGGTGACGGCGCAGATGCCATGGGGTACTCCAAAGTGGACTCCGATTAGCGGCTCTACGCTGGAGTTTGTGAACAACAGGCAGCCGATTGCAGTGGTTGCCGGGCAGGCCATTGGTTGCTGGACAGGTGATCCGCGCAAGACTAGCCGCAATAGGGCTGAGTCCTATATCGTAGAAAACATGCCTAACTTGGACACGAACACAACTGTGTCCACAGAAATCCTAAGCCAGGATCTTTTTGTGCTTAGGTTTGCAAACTTTAATCCCAAGTTTGTGCTGCTCCGGGCAACCGCGCCATTCTTGTTTGGCACAAGGTACGACCCAACGCTGGCCTACTCGGCAGGATCACAAGTTTACTACGATCCAAATCAAGGAAGTGCAGCGTATAACCCGCCCAACAAGAACCTTCCTGTTGCTGGTAACTTTTGGAATGCTTATTTTCAAGCTCCCATCGGCACGTTGCCGGCTAATCCAAGCAACTTTTGGAGGCTGATGGAAATGCCTTTTCGCTTTAAGAGCTATCTTGTTAATGCTGTCAGCGCTGACTTCCTGCGCTCAGAAGGCCGTGCAACTGAAGCCGATTCGTTAGAAGGCATGGCTGAGTTTGCTGTGCAACAGCAGATTGACGTGTTAATTCGTCAGCAGGGCCAGATTCAGCGGATGAACATGGTTTACACTTACTAGACATGATTACCAAATTCATAAGGAAACGTAATCAAGATCCAGCAAAGGCATTTAATAAAAACTTTGCTAGAATCCAAGTTTCTGGTAGCAATCAAACCTTCAAGTTTAAGAAGACTGCCATTTCATCTGTTGGCGGAGACTTGATTACTACTGAAGCTGGATTCACACTCACAACCGAAAGCGGCGACATTCTGACAACAGGCTAATATGGGCGACAAAATCTCTGCACTTCCAGCGGCAACTTCAGTAGACGGAACAGAACTGGTTCCAATCGTTCAAGGTGGCGCTACTAAAAAGGTTACCGGCCTTATTCTTCGCAACCCGGCCGGCGCTGCTGGTGGCGATCTGGCTGGCACTTATCCGAACCCAACGCTGGCATCTGTCACGACTGCGCAGACCGCTGTTGGTTCTGGTCTTGTAATTCCGGTGCTTACAGTTGATGCCAAGGGACGTGTAACCGCTTTGACTACAGCAGCCAACCCTGCGCTAACCACTCAGCAAATTGCTGGTCTTTCCACGTCTGCTCCTGCTGCGCTGGCAGTATCTGCTGTTGTTGGAGTTTCTGCATTTGCAGCCAGGGCCGACCACCAGCACGTTCTTCCAACTGCCGCTCAGGTTGGTGCCCTTGGCGCTACGGCAGTTGCAAGTGGAGATTTAACAGGGAACTATCCAAATCCTGCTTTGGCTTCCATTACGGTTGCCCAAAACAATGTGGGCAACGCCACCAACATTCCTGTCATCTCTGTTGATGCCAAGGGCCGTGTGACGAGCCTTGGCTCTGTTACAATCAGCAGCGAAGCCGGTGGCACAGTGACTAGCATTACGGCGGGAGACGGCTTGTCTGGCGGCACAATTATTGAGAGCGGCACTATTGCGCTGGCTGACATCACTACTGCCCAGATTAACATTGGCAGCACATCTCAGATTCCGGTGTTGTCAATTAATGCCAAGGGCCAGGTTACTGCACTTTCTTCCGTAGCTTTTTCAGGTGGCGCTGATCTTGCAACGACTGCTCCTGCTGCGCTTGCCACAACAGGAGTTGTTGGGCTTTCTGAATTTGCAGCCCGTGCAGATCATCAACATGTGTTTCCCACCGCGGCTCAAGTTGGAGCACTGGGGGCAACAGCAACTGCTAGTGGAGACCTGACAGGGGCTTATCCAAATCCGACTTTGGCTGCAATTACTACGGCGCAGAGCAATGTTGGCAGTGCGCTAGTAATTCCCGTAATCTCTACGGATGCCAAGGGTCGCGTTATTTCGCTGGCAACAGTAGCTTGCCCGGCGCTAACTACTGCCCAGATTGCCGGCCTTTCTACGACTGCTCCCGCCGCTTTGGCAACGAGTGCGGTGGTTGGGCTCAGCGCATTTGCCGCCAGAGCGGATCACCAACACGTTTACCCAACGCCAGTTCAGATTGGCGCAATTTCTACGACTCAGATTGGAGTAGCAAACGGCATTTGCCCGCTTGGCGCAGATAGCAAAGTTGCTGCAACATATCTTCCAAGTTCATCGGCGTTTTACACGGTTGTTGCTGACAAGACCGCGTCCAGCACATTGACGCTTGCAGATGCACAGACGATTTATCCGGTAAACTCTGCAACTGGAGTTAATCTTACCATTCCGACAAATGCCTCTGTTGCCATTCCTATTGGCTCAGTTGTAAATGTGATTCAAAAAGGAGTTGGAAGAATCAATTATCAGGCATCCAACGGAGTCACCGTTCTTTCACCATCATCTCAAGTTTCAAGTGCAGGACAAAATTTTAGCAACATTCTAGCAAAGATTGCCTCTGACACATGGCACATTGAGGGTAGTTTGCTTGGAACTGATCCAAATTACTCTCAAGTTTCAGCGTTGCTGCATCTTGATGGCACAGATGGAACTCAAGTTTTTACAGACAATGGCCCGAGTGCGCTGACATTTACGGCCAACAACGCAAATCCCGTTTTAACAACGGCAGACTTTAAGTTTGGAACTGCGTCACTGTCAGTGCCTGGAACGGCCGGTAGTTATATTGCATGCACGAATGGAACTCCATTTGCGTTTGGAACAGGTGATTTTACGATTGAGTTCTGGATTAATCGAGCCAATGCTTCATCCTATATTTTTGGAAATATAGCGGCATCTTTAGCAACAAATTACACTGGAGCAATTAGTGCAACTGGAACATTTGCATTTCAGGCAGGAATTGGAGCAATTTTCAGTGGGGCAATTGCAATTCCTCTTAGTACATGGACGCATGTTGCTCTTACTAGGGTATCTGGAGTGTTTAAGTCATTTATTAATGGCATTCTTGATGCAAATGTTACTAACAGCAAAGACTTTTCAACAACCAGCACATTTGCTATTGGCGCTCCAGGAACAATTGCTGGGCTACAAGGAATTTCTGGTAAAATAGACGAGTTCCGTGTGACCAAAGGATTTGCGCGCTACACAAGTTCGTTTAATGTTGCTACTGCTGCGTTTTCTAATTCGTAATTTATGGCTAACATTAAGATCTCCGAACTGCCACCGGCAACAGTCGTCAATGACGTTGATGTGCTGGTTATTAACCAAGGCGGCATTACCAAAAAGATTGCTCGCAGCCTAGTCAAGAACGCCGGCACGGTTACCAGCGTTACGGGAGGCACTGGCCTGTCTGGTGGCACCATCACTGGCTCTGGCACGCTGGCTGTATCGTATGGCTCAACGGCAGGCACGGCAGCAGAAGGTAACGATGCGCGTCTTAGTGACAGCCGCACGCCTTCAGGCACGGCAGGCGGGGATTTGGGGGGAACTTATCCCAACCCAACGATCAACACTGTAGCCGTAGACAAGGGTGGCACAGGCCAGACATCCTACACAGATGGGCAGCTTCTTATTGGCAACAGCACAGGCAACACGCTGGCTAAGGCTGCGCTAACTGCCGGCAATGGCATTGTGGTCACAAACGGAGCTGGCTCAATTTCTTTGGGCGCTGATTTTGGCACGACCTCTACAAAGGTTACGCAAGGAGGCACAACGGTGCTCAAGTCCGGAGACACGATGACCGGCAAGCTTGTGCTTGGACCTTCTGGCACAAGTGCTCCGTTAAATTTAGGGGCAAACACTAATCCAACTCCAGTTGGGGGGGATATATGGATGTCAAACACCCATGTTTTAACATGGAGAGGCAATAACGGAGCCACTTATCCTGCTGCGTCTACAGTTGCCCAGAATTCGTTTGCGGCATCTCAAATTATTTCAGTAAATTTTCCCAGTTCAGCCTTGGGTGTTACCCAAGGAGTAACCGGCACAGGTTCAGGCATCAGCGTTGACTTAAGCAACACCGCCTCCACCGCCGCCGCTGTTAGGATTACCAATCTTGGAACAGGGGACTGTCTAAAGGTTGAGGATTCAACAACTCCTGATGCAACTCCGTTTGTAATTAGTGCTGCTGGCCGAGTTGGCATTGGTGTAGCAGCAGACGCTTCTGCGGCTACCAACCTTGATTCTGGTGGGATTAAACTCAACAACGCAGGCTTAACTCTAAGCGCTACAATCAGCGCTGGCTCAGGTTCTCCTGAAGGCGCAGTCACAGCCAATCCCGGAAGTCTTTACCTAAATCTTTCTGGCGGGGCAAACACTTCGCTTTTTGTTAAAGAATCTGGCACTGCCACCAACACTGGATGGGTTGGCAAATAATAAAACCAATGAACTACGCAATTATTGATTCTGCTACCAACATTGTTGCAAGCTGCCTTCCTTGTGATGTGCCGCCACCATGGACTCCTCCAGAAGGATATTACGTTGATCCAGCTTATTACGTTGAGCCAATAGGCGACTCTGGTGCAGGCATTGGCTGGAGTTACATTAACGGGCAGTTTATCCCTCCTGCTCAGTAATATGCCCAAGAAAACTCCCTCACTATCCGTTGGCCGCGGCGAGAAGCTGCCTGTCTCCAAGGGGGCTGGCCTGACTGCCAAGGGCCGGGCTAAGCTCAATGCCGCCACTGGAAGCAAGCTCAAGGCTCCTGCTCCGAATCCAAAGACCAAGGCTGATGCCGGCCGAAAGAAGTCGTTCTGCGCTCGAATGAGTGGCATGCCAGGGCCAATGAAAGATGAGAAGGGCCGGCCAACCCGCAAGGCTGCTAGCCTTAAACGCTGGAAGTGCTAATTATGAAAAAGGGACTCTACGCCAACATTAACGCCAAGCAGGCTCGTATCGCTGCTGGCAGCAAGGAAAAGATGCGCAAGCCGGGAAGCAAGGGTGCTCCTACGGCAGCAGCGTTTAAGGCATCCGCAAAGACAGCCAAGAAACGCTAAGCATGGAACAGTTTATCAGCAAAGTCCTTGAACAAGCTGCTGGGCAGGGTCTGTCCATGGCTTTTACCATCATTGCTGTCTGGTATTTGTACGGCAAAATCAAGGAGTGCGAAGCTGACAGAAAGGCTCTTTGGGAAAGACTAATCGAACACACTGATTCCAAATGAACATCTTCAAAACTTACCTGCGTCAACCTTCAACCTGGCTTGGCATTGCAAAACTCGGTGCGGCAGCGGGGATCTATTCCATGGACATTGGCGGGGCTGTTACGACGGCTATTGTCTCGTTGTTTGGGCTTATCGACGTCATCCGAAATGAATCCGGCAAACCCAAACTTTGAACGGTCGCTGGAGTTTGTGCTGGATGCTGAAGGAGGCTTTAGCAATCACAGGCACGACTCTGGTGGCAAAACCAACCGCGGCATCCTGCAACGGGAGTACGACAAGTACCGGGATGACCGTCAGGAGAACCGTCGCTGCGTCAAGGAGATCTCTGACGACGAAGTAGAGGACATCTACTACAACGACTACTGGGTGCGCGGGAAGTGCTTTAAGATGCCTTGGCCGCTTTGTGTGGTACACTTTGATGGCTGCGTGAACACGGGCGTTGGGCAGGCTGGCAAGTTCCTTCAGCGGGCAGTTGGCAGCAAGGATGATGGCATTGTGGGAGCCAAGACCATTCTAGCAATGGAAGCCAAGATCAAGGACATCGGCGTTGATGCAGTGTGTGCTGACATCATCGTGCAGCGTGACGGTTTTTATGATCTGCTGGCAAAGCTGGATGAAACGCAAAAGTCTTTCAGTAAAGGCTGGGAAAATCGGTTGGAAAAACTTAAGAAGTACATCGCATGAGCAAGCTAACTATCGCACTTGGTTCCCTGATGGGCGGCGGAAGCCGTGATTACTGCCCGGACTGTGGCTGTGACATGAAGTCTAACGGCTGTTGCCCAGACTGTGGTTACGGCGAAGAGGAGGACATGGAGGAGGAAGAGGGTGAAGAAGAGATGGACGTGCAAGCCATCATGGACATCCGGGACGACCTTCAGAAGCTTGTTGAAAAGCTTGGCCGAATCATTGCCAAAGACTAATGCCAGAAGACAGCCAGATTGGAGTTGAGAACGATGATAACTTCATTGGGTTCTCTTCGCGTCTTGATCCGTCAAATCTGAAGCCTGGGTTTTCCCAGTCCTCAAAGAACATGCGGCTCCAGCGGGGCGCAGCGCAGCCAAGGAAGGGTTGTGAGCGGCTGACTGACGACACGTTAAACACCAATCTTCAATCTGGCTCTGGTTACTATGTTAATTCTGTTGGGCAGGACAACATCGTGATGCTGTTTACGGATGGCATTGTCTTGTACAACACGCAAACTAAAGTTTTTTCCACAAAGTACACGTTTCCTGCTGGTCGTTATTTGCCGATTGGAACACTTACATCTCAAACTGATTTTCTTGTAAGTGAAACCATTGGCCAAACCCATTCAAGGTGGCTAAGTGTTGCAACAACGGCAGGATTAAAAGTTGGTGATAAAATTAAAATTGGCTATTCAACAAATAGCCCAAACATAACATATACTGAGCACACAATAGTGTTGCTAACCGCCACTCAGATATTTTATGAACTTGGCGAGCCTGGGTATCTTGGAAATGAAACTAGACAGGTTTCTGTTGCTATTTCTTCATTTTCTTTTGATTCCGAAGTGGTACAGGCACTTAATAATTTGTACATATTTAGGGGAGTTGCTGGTCCTTTAATATCTGCAACAGTAAGTAATCCTCAGATACCAAATGGAGCAACTGTAACGGTTACTGTTACCACAGCTACGCCACACGGATTTTTTGTTGGAGAAGAGGTAAACATAATTGATATTAATGTGCCTCCAAATCAGCATAAGTACTTTCACAAAAACGTGATCGTGCAATCTGTATCAATAAGCACAAGATTTACGTTTTCCTTTACAAATACTGGCCC
>Ga0222712_10003201_pt1 | contig 18041 bp, 10 predicted proteins | sample C33_657DmetaG_FD_165043 | JGI IMG/M metagenome (GOLD analysis project Ga0222712, IMG submission 165043) | Estuarine water microbial communities from San Francisco Bay, California, United States - C33_657D | ecosystem: Environmental > Aquatic > Marine > Unclassified | place: USA: California...
TCGGACTCAATCTGTTATAAATCATTGATTTATGGAAATTTTGGCGCCGATCTTCGGATTTTTCACATCCTTTATCTTAATCTACTATCTAAGCGCGTTAAACAGATCCAATTTATTCTTAGCTCTGTTTTTTTTGTGTTGTAATTTAATTGTACTCGTCTATTTTGGATTGCATTTTTCAAATAATCAGTTTTGGGAAGCTATCTTTTTTGTCCATTTTTTACCCTTGTCCTATATTATTGGCCCCTTGTTATTTGTTTATGTAAGAACGACAATTTCAGATAATAAGCAATTTAAAAAAACCGACTGGCTGCATTTTATCCCGGCTTTTTTAATTTTAATTGCAACCTTACCTTATACAAGCTTGCCCTTTCATAAAAAATTTGAAATCGCACATCAAATTGTAAAAATTACTGAGAACTATTCGCTAAATTTTTATTTTGTTACTTTTGAATTTATATTGTACTCTAGGTCAATACATTTAATAATTTATGCAATTTTTTCGTTTTTTTATTTTAGATATTCTACTAAAAAAATAATCAATACTTACGGAATTGTTCCTACAAATCATTTGATAATAAATAGATGGATAAACATACTCATCATTATTCAGGTTTTAATTGCGGGGAATAGTTTGGGTCACATGACCACGCTATATCATAAGTTTAGCATATTAGGCATTAAATCAACTGATTTATTTTCTGAGCTATATTTTTTTAGGATCTGCGGTGGCGCTTTTGTTATTCAGAATTTCATACTTTTTTTATTTCCAAAAATATTATATGGAAATATTTCCTATCAAGTGCTTAAAGAAAATGAGGGCATTATTGAAGAAATAAAATCGAGTATTGCAAAAAAAGTTACACCATCTGCAAATTTTGAAAATTTAGATATTACCTTAAATCCTTATCTAGCAACACTTCCATTTGTAAAAAAAGGATTTTCGCTTTCTCAAATGTCTTTTGATTTAAAAATATCAGAACGCATTTTATCAAACTATTTTAATAAGGAATTATCCAAAACATTTGGTGAGTGGAAAAATGATCAGCGTATCAGTTATGTATGTCAAATTTTAGACGAAGGCAAAGCAAAAGATATAACTATTGAAGCCATTTCTATTAACGCTGGCTTTGTATCAAGATCAAAATTTATAGATGCATTCAAGGAAAGAAAAGGGGTAACCCCTTCGGCGTATATCAAAGGAATTGCTGAACATACATAATTAAAAAAGGCCACCTAATATTAGATGGCCTTTACTTGCAATTGTCGTATTAAATTTAGCGAGGCATTAATCCAAGCTGTCTAAAAAATTCCAAGTTATCAAAGAAATCAATTTCTTCTGTAATTTTACCATCCACGATTGTAGCAATTGTACAACCAATTACATCTACTTTTTTACCTGTAGCTGGGATACCAAAAAAGTCACCAGTATGTACACCTTTAAACTGCCAGTACTTTGTTACTTTATTACCTTGTGCGAAAATATCTTTAATAATAAATTCTCTTTCTGTAAATCCAGTCACATAGTTTGCATAATATGCTTTAGCATTTGCAGCTCCTTTAACTTCAGGAACTGTGTGTAAAACCACATCTGGACTATAAGCAGTATCTAAAATATTTACTCTTCCTTCAACAATCGCCACATCCCAAACATGGCCATAAAATTTAATATTGTCATTCGCTATTTTCTCTCTTTTTGCACTTTCGTTGTTACAAGAAATAAGAGAAGCAGTTACTAAAAGCCCAAAAATCAATTTTTTCATAGTATATTTTTTTTCAAAAATAATGGCAAATGCTTCATGTCATTTAATCCATCCTATTCAAATATGTTCCACTAAACAAAAAAGGGAACAAAAATCCGCCCACCTATACCTATTTCCCTATTAAAAAAGCCCATTTTTCAATACTAGCCCAATTTTCGTTAAATTTATTTCATGTAATTAATTGTTACCCAATCCGCCATTTCCTATTTCAATATGTATTTATAGCAAATAACTTTAAATGACTCACCTATGAAACAACTTAGCATTTCATTTATTACTTTACTAATGGCACAGTTTGCTTTTTCACAGCAAAAGCCGAATGTAATTTATATATATGCAGATGATTTAGGCTACGGAGATGTGAGTTATAATGGAGCAACAAAATTACATACTCCAAATATTGATCAATTAGCGAATCAAGGTATTGTTTTTAGTAATGGCCACACTACCTCTGCTACCTGCACCCCTTCGCGTTATGCATTAATGACAGGCAGATATCCATGGCGTCAGGAAGGGACTGGAATATTACCTGGGGATGCGGCTTTAATTATTCCAGCAAATAAAACAACTTTGCCCTTGGTTTTTCAGAAAGCAGGGTATCAAACTGGCATTGTTGGGAAATGGCATTTAGGGCTAGGAGCGGTTATTGAAAAAAATTGGAATGCAACCATTAAACCGGGCCCCAATGAAGTAGGATTTAATTTTTCATTTATTTTTCCTGCAACTGCAGATAGGGTACCTACCGTTTTTATCGAAAATGGAAATGTGGTTGGCTTAGATTTAAAAGATCCTATTAAAGTCAGCTACAAAGAAAAAATAGGGGATGATCCTACAGGAAAGGAACATCCTGAATTATTAAAAATGCATACGGATCCAATACAGGGGCATGATCAAACAATTGTAAATAATATTGGTCGTATTGGGTATATGTCCGGAGGGAAAACGGCAAGGTGGACTGATGAAGAACTTTCATTTACTTTTTTAGAAAAAGCAAAACAATTTATGGAAGGGAATAAAAGCAAGCCCTTCTTTTTATATTTTGCCGCTACTGAGCCACATGTACCTCGTATGCCAGCGACTATGTTTAAAGGCACTAGTGGACTAGGTTTTAGGGGAGATGCAATTTTACAATTGGATTGGATTGTTGGCGAAATTGTAAGTAAACTAAAAGCATTAGGTATTGAAAAAAATACCATGATTATTTTTTCAAGTGACAATGGCCCTGTATTAAATGATGGGTATATAGATGGTTCCATAACTGAATTAAATGGCCACACGCCGTTGGGTCCTTTACGCGGTGGGAAGTCGAGTATTTTTGAAGGAGGAAATAGGGTGCCATTTATTGTAAGTTGGCCAGGCACCATACAACATCAGGTTTCACCTGCATTAGTGAGTCAGATAGATTTACTGGCCTCCTTTGCCAGCTATTTTAAGTTTAAAATTCCTAATGGTGAAGCAATCGATAGTGAAAATCATATGAGTGCATTATTAGGTAAAACCAAACAAGGGCGTACAACTTATATTGAACATGCAGGAACTTTAGCTATTGTAAGTGGCGATTGGAAGTATATTGTACCTAGTAAAGGCAATGCCATAACCTATGCCACAAATATTGAAACAGGCAATGCAACTATTCCACAATTATATAATTTAAAAGATGACATTGGAGAAAAAAATAATTTGGCAAATCAATTTCCCGAAAAAGTAGCAGCTTTGGAATTATTGTTAAATCAAATAAAAGAAAAAAATAAGTAAGCTATATCGGCTTTAATTGATTAATATTATTATACAGTTATCCCTAAATAAATTAAAATGAAAAAAGTATTTCTGACGTTTTTAAACATTTGTTTAATTATTTTTATAGCCAATGCACAGGACGTTGTAAAAAAAGCAAACAATTTTATTGATTTATTGAGTGAAGAACAAAAAACAGGAACTTTGTTCCCCTTTGACAATGATGAAAGGTATAATTTTCATTTTGTCCCATTCGTAAGAAAAGGGATTACATTCAATGAAATGAATGCGCAGCAAACCGAGGCGGGCCTTGCATTATTACGCGCTTGTTTAAGCGAGACGGCTTACAAAAAAGCAACTGATATTGTCGCGATGGAAGTGGTTTTAAAAGAAATTGAAAACAGAAAACCAGAAGACAACTATCGTGATCCAGGAAATTATCATTTTTCTATTTTCGGTATCCCATCTAATAAAACAATTTGGGGATGGCGCTTCGAGGGGCATCACATTTCTTACAATTTTTCTTTTGATAAAAAAATGATTGTATCTGGCACACCTGGATTCATGGGATCTAATCCTGCAGTCGTACTTACAGGATCAAAAAAAGGGAAAGAAATTTTAAAAGAAGAAACCGAAGAAGGATTTCAAGTACTTAATTCATTAGATCCACAGCAATTAAAAAAAGCAATTATTGATACTATAGCTTATAAAGACATATTAACTTTTGATAAAAGAAATGCAGAAATTAATTCAAAACTTGGACTTAAGTATTCAGATTTAACCGAAACGCAACAAGCCTTGGTGTTGAAATTAATTAAAGTATATGTAAATAGGTATACCCATTTATTTGCCGAAAGTATGCTGAAGGATATACAAGCTGCTGGATTAGATAATATTTTATTTGCATGGGCAGGTACGACCATCAATCAAGTAGGCAGTCCTACCTATTATCGTGTTCAAGGACCTAGTTTTATTATTGAATATGATAACACACAAAACAATGCAAATCATATTCACTCTGTTATCAGAGATTTAAAAAATGATTTTGGAGGAGATATGTTATTGAATCATTATAAGCAGGATCACGCAAAACAATAAAAAAGAATAATATTCTAATTGATCGTTATGGAAAGAAGAAAATTTATTCAAAATTCAGGACTCTTAGCTGCAGGTATTTATCATACACCGCTGAAAGCCATCGCAGGTCCATTTGTGCAATCGCCTTTATTGCATAATATACCTCTTGATAAAAAACTAAATCCGGAATGGATCAAGTCCTTATATCATCGGGGATTTGTGACTACTTATAAAAAAACAAAAAATGAGTTACAGTATATTGGCATGCCTATCGGTGGTATTTTCACTGGTACTGTTTACTTAGGCGGTGATGGAAGGCTTTGGTTATGGGATATTTTTAATGAAAACCAAAATGGGATTGATCCTAAGACCATTGAATGGGAATCAGATTTACATGTGGGAAAAAAAGTACGTCCGCAAGATGGATCTGCATATGTACAACCAGCAAAAAATATTAGACCGCTTGAACAAGGCTTTGCATTTAAAATTTTATCCGGGAAAAATATAATTATAAAAAAATTAGAAGCAGCAGATTGGGATGAAATTTTATTTGAAGCCACTTACCCGATGGCAAAGCTGCATTATATTGATCATCGTTTAGGCTTGGATATTACAGCAGATATTTTTTCTCCTTTTATTCCGTTGGATGAGAGAAACTCAGGCCTCCCTTGTACGGTTTATTCATTTTCAATAAAAAATAAAACAAAGAATGACATCAATGTTTCCCTATTGGGTTGGTTAGAAAATAAAGTATCGCCAAAATCAAAAAAAGAAACAGATATAAGATTAAATACAGCTGAGAAAAATAATGGTTCCGCAATTTTAAATAGTAGTATTAAATTGAATGGTATTGAAAATCAGGATAAGAAAGCAGATTATGGTACGATGGCTATTGGAGCGATTAACAGCAAGTGTATCGTCAATACCTCCTTTTCTTTACCACTTTCTTCCTCCTCGTTTTCAGAAGAAATTTTATTACCTACTGAAAAATTAGTGTCAGCAGGACCATTAATGAATTCAGTTTGCACAAATCATGTTATTAAAAGCGGTCAAACTATTAATGCAAACTATATACTTGCATGGCATTTTGCTAATTTAACTTTAAATCCAGTCATTCAGGGCAAAGGACGTTTTTATAACCAACAATTTAAAACTGCAGTTGAAGTTGTAAAATACGTAGCTGCAAATTTTACAGCACTTTCAACACAAACAGCATTGTGGCGACAAACATGGTATGATTCAACATTACCATGGTGGTTTTTAGAACGTACCTTTTTAAATATCTCAACACTGGCCACAACCACAGCCCACCGTTTTGAATCAGGCAGATTTTATGCTTGGGAAGGCGTAGGTTGTTGTGAGGGAACCTGCACACATGTGTGGCAATATGCACAAGCCATGGGTCGCATTTTTCCTGCGATTGAAAGAGATACAAGGGAACGCGTTGATTTAGGTTTGTCATTGAAATCAGATGGGATGATGTTGTATCGTGGTGAAGTGGTGAAAACACCTGCGATAGATGGACAGGCAGGTACGATATTAAGAATATATAGGGAGCATAAAATGTCACCAGATAAAACATTTTTACAAAAAAATTGGGATAAAATAAAGTTAGCAACCACCTGGGTTTTAAATCAGGATAAAAATGGGGATGGCATGGAAGATACCCCGATTGAAAATACATTAGATGCCGTTTGGGATGGTGAAATAGCTTGGTTGGTAGGCATGTGTATTGCGGCGGTAAAAGCGAGTGAACAAATGGCCATAGAAATGGGAGATACCGGATTTGCTAAAATTTGTTCCACTTATGTAAGCAATGGAACTAAAAACATGGAGGCGCAACTTTTCAATGGCGAATATTTTATTCATAAACCAGATGAAATTAAAGGAAGAGAAAAATTAGGATCTTATAATACCTGTCATATTGATCAGGTGTATGGACAAAGTTGGGCACACCAGGTTGGTTTAGGCAGAATCATTGACAAAGAAAAAACAATTTCAGCGCTTAAGGCATTATGGAAATATAATTTCACCCCTGATGTTGGACCTTATATTAAGGAGCGAAGAGGTTGGCGTCCTTATGCGCTTGCCGGCGAAGGCGGTATGGTGATGAATACCAATCCAAGTAATGAAGCAAAACCGTATGGTGAAAAAACGACATGGCAGCTAGGTTATTTCCATGAATGTATGAGTGGCTTTGAACATCAGGTGGCTTCACATATGATGGCAGAAGGTATGACCGATGAAGCACTTATTTTAACAAGGATGATACATGATCGATACTATGCAGGAAAACGAAATCCATTCAATGAAATAGAATGCAGTGATCACTATGCACGCGCAATGGCGAGTTATGGTACTTTTATTTCTGCATGTGGCTTTGATTATGATGGGCCGAATGGGTATATAAAATTTGCCCCAAAATTAAATACAGATAAATGTAAAGTTCCTTTTACATCAGCAACTTCTTGGGGCTCCTATGAACAACTACAAAGTGAAAAAAACTTTTCTGCCATACTAAAAGTTAAATATGGCAGTTTGTTTTTAAATAAAATTACCCTTGACGCCAAAGCGCCTGTTACTACAGCTAAGATTTATATCGGAACCAAGTTGGTAAAGGCAAAAATGATGAAGGAAGGCCAAAGCTTTGCTTTTCATTTTGAAAATAAAGTTGAATTAAAGAAAGGCCAGGAACTAAAAGTTAACCTCAGCTAAAATGCAAGTTGAAAAAAATAAAGTTGTAGGCATACATTATACTATTTCGGTGGATGAGGAAGGCGAGGTGTTTTCAAATCTCGATTTTGAACCAGAGGAATATGTACATGGGGCTATTGCTATTTTTCCAATGGTCGCAAATGCACTGGAAGGTCACCAAGTAAAGGATGAAGTACAAATTACTTTACCTCCACAACATGCTTACGGCGCAATAAATGAAAAATTAATTAAAACATACCCCAATTCTTTATTTGAAACAATTAACGATTTTGAAATTGGCAGTTTTATTCAAATACCTGATGGCACTGAAGCAAAATTATTGCAAAAAAACAAGGACACAATATTGGTGGATGCGAATCATTCATTTGCCGGAGCGACCTTACATTATAATATAAAAATAGTATCTATTCGACAGGCCACTGAAATCGAAATTCAAAGAGGCCTTACTGAAGCCGTTATAAAATCATGTGATGGTTCACCTAATTGTTGTTAAATTTAAGCTATGAAAAACAACCTGCATTTATTGGTCTTATTTTTTGTGATAAACACATTCGTTTCAAAAACTTTCGCCCAGGAATTATACAAAGCACCCTCAAATCAAATCAAATCGATTTGGGTAAGTCCTGAAAATCCAACAGGAGCCAAAGGCAGTGCGGGCGTAACAAACAAGGGTGCTAAGGGGCGTGCATTTATTACTTTAGAAGCAGGCGAAAAAATTAATTTATTAGATGCTACTGGCGCTGGAATCGTGAGACGCATGTGGCTAAGCGGAACAATTCCAAGATCGAGCGAACAAATGCAGCATGTGCGCATTGAAATGTATTGGGATGGAAGTAAAAAACCCGCAGTTTCAGCACCCATTGGTGATTTTTTTGGTTTAGGACTGGGAAAATCAAAAGCATACAAAAATGCAATGTTTTCCAATCCAGAAGGACGCTCTTTTAATTTTACAATACCAATGCCATTTCGGAAATCAGCAAAAATTGTTTTAATCAATGAATCAAGTTCACATGCACTCATATGGTATGACATAAATTATACTTCAGAAAAAGTACCTGATGATGCTATGTATTTTCATGCCTATTGGCATCATGTAGCAAAAACAACGCTGGGCAAGGATTTTGAAATTTTGCCTACGATCAATGGTAAAGGACGATTCATTGGGACTAATATTTCAGTTGTAAGTGATAGCATGTTACGAGATACCTGGTTTGGTGAAGGGGAAGTGAAAGTGTATTTAGATGGGGATAGCAAATTACCCTCACTTTCAGGCACAGGAACGGAAGATTATATTGGTTCAGGATGGGGCCAAGGAGAGTATCAAGACCAATTTCAAGGCTCATTAATTTCAGATGATAAAAAAGGGGAGTATTGTTTTTATAGATATCATGTACCTGATCCAATTTATTTTCAAAGTCAATGCAAAGTGACCATTCAGCAAATTGGGAACAGTTCTGTTGAAAAAATTAGATCACTAATAAAAAATGGCGCAAATATTAAACCTGTTTTTTTCATTAAACAAGAAGGCGGTCGCCTTGGCAGTGATATATTTAATTTAAAGGGCAACCCACCTATTACTTATGGGTTATTAGATACCAGTTTTGAAGGAGGCATCAACAATCCATTTTTTGATAACAAAAATTTTGGAATGAATTTTTATCGAACTGATGAGTTGGCTTCAACCGCCTATTTTTATCTAGACAAGCCCTTTAATAATTTAAATACCCAAGTAAGCGTCGCGGATGAAAATAAAAAAGGTTCATTTGGCTACGACCTCGCTTTTTTAAAAAAATACCACAAGGATTTAGTGTTGTTAAAAAACGGAGATGCTTCTTTAATTGTATTACCAAAATACCAAGGCCGCGTAATGACTAGTACGGCCGAAGGTGAAAAGGGATTTAGTTTTGGATGGATTAACCATGATTTAATTGCAGCAAATAAACTAACGCCTCATTTTAATGCCTTTGGGGGCGAAGAAAGATTTTGGTTAGGACCAGAAGGTGGGCAATTCTCTATTTATTTTAAACCCAATACTGAATTCAAGTTTGAAAATTGGTATGTACCGCCAAGCCTTGATACCGAAGGCTTTGATTTAATAGCGACAACAAACACGGAGGCTGTTTTTAATAAGAAAATTCATTTGTTAAATTATTCGGGCACCCCATTTGACTTGGAAGTAAATAGAAAAATAAAATTATTAAGCAGTGAAAATATTACCAATGCCCTTGGTGTGAAAACGGGCGCTTCGATAAAGGCGGTTGGATTTGAAACAGAAAACAAAGTAAAAAATATAGGCCAATTCCCTTGGACCAAAAATACAGGTCAATTATCCATATGGGTATTGAGTATGTTGCAAGCGAATGATCATACCACTGTTTTTGTTCCTTACCAACATGGAGATGAAACTAAGTTAGGAAAAATTGTAACTGATGATTATTTCGGAAAATTAGATACCACCAGATTACAAGTAAAAAATGGACACTTGTTATTTAAAGCAGATGCAAAGCAAAGAAGTAAAATAGGCATTTCGCCATTACGCGCAACGTCAATGGCGGCTAGTTATGATGCAGAAAATAAAGTGTTAACTATTATACAGTTTACTTTGCCTCAAGGCAAAACCGATTATGTAAATTCATTATGGCAAATGCAATCCGAACCCTTTAAAGGCGATGCGTTAAATGCCTATACAGATGGCCCGGTGGATGGCAAACAAATGGGTAAGTTTTATGAATTAGAAGGGTCATCTCCAGCAATGGCTTTGTTGCCAGGTGACACACAAATGCATATTCAAAAAACGATACACTTAAAAGGAAATGATACAGATTTAAATGCTTTAACACTAAAACTATTGGGGGTTACACTTAGTGAAATTAAGCTGTAGGCAGTAATTTATTGATATAACCTAACCCAGTCCACTACCATATTGATAGGTAGTTCTTTGGGGTTGGTGACTTTCCCGGGCCAGCTACCTTCTAACTGCTGGTCAATCATCAAGTAAAATGGTTGATCAAATGGCCATTGGTACGTGCCTGCACCTGGCACTTTGGGATAGGTAATAGTTTCAATACCGTTGATGGCATACACCAATTTATCAGGATACCAACTTACACTATATATATTGTAACCACTCGTATCTATTTTACCTGTATTAAATTTTTTAGGGGTTTCTTGTTTTAATGTAATGGTATAATGATTATGGGTAGTTTGGTAAGCAAATGCATCGTGATTTAATTTTTCCATAATATCCATCTCGCCATTATGTTGATTGGGATAAATATCTTTCTCAGACATCATCCAAATGGCAGGCCATGAACCATAAGCAGCATCCAATTTTGCTTTAATTTCAATACGACCATATTGAAAGGCAAATTTCTTCCAACTATATATACCGCCGGTAAGCATTGGGCGAGGATCGCCATTAATCGTATCATTATTCACAATACCCCTTAAGTAAATATTGTCTTTGTCAAATGTAACTACTTCATTATTGGTACTTGTAATATATCTATTCCACCCTGTTGCTGATCTCCATTTATCAATAGGTGTTTGCCATTTAGGTGAAGTGAAAAGATCAATACGTGACCATCTATTAGTGTCAAGTGCACCTTTATTGAAATCATCTTCCCACACTAATTCCCATTGGGTAGTTTCATTACGCCTACTTTCATTTTGAACTAGCATGTAACCATCAACAAGTTTGTAATGCTTTTTGTAAACAACTGTACTTGAAATGAAAAGTATTGCGACAACAAAAGAAATCAGGGCGATTTTATTTTTCATAAAAATTAAATTAGCTAATTCAAATGTAATATTTATTTAATAGATAAAGTATGATCCAGATTAATCAATTTGTTAATATTTTTATAGCATATTTGTATATAATATTTAAGTATGCACAGTTATAATAATTTTTTTAAAATAGGAGTATGTATATTTTTTATATGCATTAGTATACAAGGATATTCACAATCATTCAATAATAATATTCAATGGGAATCGTTTATGCAAGCGCAAATGCTTAAATGGGATTCGATTAGTGATAATTATTATACGGGTATACTTTTAGGCAACGGGCAGCTAGGTACAAATATTTATAAGGAAAATAATCAAGCGATTCGATTTGATATCGGGAGATCAGATGTTACTGATCAACGACCACATAATTCGGATACGGTTGCCTTTGAACAATTATTATCAAGACCGCGCTTACCCATTGGAAAAATGTTATTAAATACAAATGGAGCAATTTTATCTGCTGATATGCAATTGGATATTTACAATGCGGAAAGTACTGGAACTATAAAAACAACCAAAGGAACCATTCATTTTTTCGCATACGTTCCAACAGGACAAGATGTTATTGTAGTAAAAGTGTATGGGACAGCAGATGAAAAAAATATACAATGGCAATGGGTGGGAGAAGAAAGTATTTCGCCAAGAATTACTTCCCAAAGTAAAAAAAATGGCATTACAGATTATCAGTATAATCCATCCTTTATAGAAAAAGATTCTGCAGGATATCATATTTGTCATCAACCACTTTTATATAGCAATGGCTATAGTACAGTGTATAAGGTAAAGCAAATAATAGATACCAGTGTATTATTAATTGCCGTGGGAAATGAAGTTGCGATAAATAAAAGTGCCACTGCAGAAGCTATTCAATTTATAAATAACTATATTAAAAAAGGGGAATCTGCTGTTTTACAAAATCATCGCAATTGGTGGCATAATTTTACAAAACAAAGTTTTATTTCCATTCCCGATGCTAGAATGCAAGGATATTATTGGATGGAGCAATATAATATGGCATCCGCTACCAGAGCAGGTAAGCCCATGGTTGATTTGATGGGTCCATGGTATAAAAGTAAAACACCTTGGCCTGCTATTTGGTGGAACTTAAATACACAATTGGCTTATTCGTCCGTATTTGCTTCGAATCATTTGGAATTAGGCAGGTCCTTGTTTGATGCGTTTTATAACAATCAAAATACATTAATTAAAAATGCCCCAGCGAAATGGCAGTATGATGCAGCTGCTGTTAATCGAATTTCATCCTACGATTTACATTCACCTGTATTAAACGAAGAAATTGAAAATGGAAAATTTGAACCTGGTAATTTAACTTGGGCTTTATTTTATTACCATAAGTATTTTTTATATTCGAAAGATACCAATGAATTACAAACGCGCATATTCCCATTACTTAAAAGATCGGTCAATTTTTTAATTCATTTACTAAACAAGGATGATCAAGGTATTTATCATTTGGTAAATTCATTTTCGCCAGAATACAGCGATGCGGTAGATGCACATTATAGTTTAAGTGCTTTAAAATGGGGATTAAAAACTTTAATTAATACAGACCGGTTACTTAAATCCAATGATGCGGACAGAAAAAAATGGGAAGAAATTTTAATCCATTTGCCACCTTATTATACCAATGAAAAGGGGTACTTAATTGGGAAGGACAAAGAATTATTAACTGGACATCGCCATTTTTCACATTTAATGATGATTTACCCTTATCGTGAAGTTTCGTTAACTGATTCAGCTTCCTTAGCAATTGCAAACAAATCCACTAATTATTGGATTTCAATGAATAAAAAGTTCAGGGGGTATTCCTATGTAGCTGCTTCATCAATGGCTTCCTTATTAAATAAAGGCAACTTAGCATATAATTTTTTAGATACCTTTTTATTAAAACATGCTGAAGTGAATGGCTTATATGCAGAAGCGGGACCTTGTTTTGAAACGCCCCATGGCATGACCAATAGCTTATTAGAAATGTTATTACAAAGTCAGGAGCCAATCATTCAAGTTTTTCCTGCAATACCAGATGCTTGGGAGGAAGCAAGTTTTGAAAATTTGCGTGCAGAAGGGGCTTTTTTAGTAAGCGCTGCGCGCAAGTCAAGTAAAACTGCAGTTGTGATTGTTAAAAGTGAAAAAGGTGGAATTACTACTATTGTTACAACTATTCCTGCAATTGCTTTAAATATCGCTTCCAATATGGGTAAATCCATTTATCAATTAAAAGAGGAGCAAAATAAATCCTATATCACGCTTAATACTAAAGTGGGAGAAGTAATTACAATTAGCCATAAAAACTTTCCAAGCGCTGCCATAACCCCAGTTAAAAGTACAAGTTTTGACACACAATGGTGGGGGCTTCAAAAAAATCACAAGGAAAGTATTTTGAAAAAAAATCGCAATTAAACTAGTCTTTTGTATACCAGAGCGGAATTTGCTTCTCAATTTATTTAAATTAATAGTCGAGTAAGGATCTATAATTAAATTTCATTTAAGAAATCAAATAAGGACATTTCCGTAGGGAGGTTTAATTTTTTTCTTAAACGGTATCTGCTAATTTCAACACCACGCATAGATATATTCATTAATTGCGCAATTTCCTTCGTGGTTAGATTCACACGTAAAAAGGTACAAAGTTTTAATTCATTGGCAGTCAGCTTAGGGAATTTCTCTTTAATATTAACGGTAAAGGAGTTATGCGCTTTGTCAAAGTGATTCGTGAAGTTTTCCCAATCCTTATCCATTTTATCCGCATCATTAATTACTTTAATCATTTTTTTCAATTCCTCATGTGCAATGGGGTTGTCAATCAGCTTTGTCATTTTAGACATGTGTGATTTTAAATCCGTCAATAATTCCCCCTTTTGAACTAAGTGCATGGTAAAATTGATCAATTCAGAATTTTTAGAATCTATTTCAACTTGTAATTTTTCATTCTGAATTTCAGTCAACTTACTTTCTGCTTTATCTATTTCTAATTGCTTTAAATAATTTAATTTTTCTTGTTCTTCATTATGTTTTTGTTGCTGTACAATAAATTTGCCTTTTTGCCATTGGATGATCAATAAAATAATGATGATAAAGATGGCAAAATATAAAACATAGGCCCAAGTAGAACGATACCATGGAGGTAATACATTAAATGAAAAACTATCCACCTGCGATTCCTCTCCTAAATTATCTCGCACTTTAATTTCAAATACATAATTACCAGGAGGAAGATTCGTATATTCTTTTTCGGTTTTATTGGTCCATTTTGACCAATTATTTTCAAGTCCATTTAGGCGGTAGCTGTATTCTAAGTTTTTCTGTAAGCCAAAAAGAGCTGACGAAAATTCAAAATGAATCATTTGCCATTTTCTTGCAACCTCCGGAATACTACTTTTATTTTGTGCTTGTTTTTCATTAATGCCAGTAAAATAGCCGCCAAATAATAAACTATCTGTGTTATCTCCAGTGATTCTTACTTCACGAATATGCACCTGTAATTCATAATTATTTTTTTTATACTTTTTATAATTTAAATTGAATAACCCGCTTTCCCCAGCAACGAAAATATTACGCTCATCTACTGGGTATACCAATTCAAAGCCACTTAATAATTTATTATTCAATTCGGGTATGTATATGATACGTGGTGTTTTACTTGACATATCCACCACGCCCAATTGCTTCTCATGTATAAACCAAATATTGCCTTCCTTGTCTTCCTTCAAATAACGCAAACTTTGCTCGCCTAATAAATTATGATAAAATGGGTTCGCTTCAAAAATATCTTTTCCTTCATTGTATCCATACACCCCTTTTTCCGTGGCAATTAATATTTCATTTTTAACTTTAAAAACATGGTTGTTCAATGTGGATGGCAAACCATTTGATTGTGTATATATCTTTACCTTCTCTGTGCTAATAATTTCTTTGGCTACTTTGTAAACACCATGAAATGGATGCGATACCCATATATGTGCACCGTCATCTACTGCGACATATCTTGAAGATTGCGTAAAATTTGGTACTTGTCCAGTGAGTTGAAATTTAGATCCACTTTGATTAAAAAAAGCCAAGCCTTTATAATTACCAGCAACAACTTGATTATTTAAATTATTTCGAGGTACCATATTCTGTAAACCAGTAATTGGTTGAAAATTCCAAAATCCAGTCATATTGGAAATTAAGTTGGCTTCATCGTTTTTAATTGCAAATGCACCTTCATGATGGGATAGAATTAATTCATTATTAACCTCCGATAAATTCCATACTTGACCTACAGTATTAGGTATAAGTGAAAAATCACCTCTATTAAAACTCAAATCATTTTTTTCAGTAAGAGGCACACTAAATAAACCGCTCGAGGTTCCTACATATAATTTGTTTTGATGTATGATAGTTGCATAAGCGGAAGCATCCTGGTATTTGGGATTGATATGTTTAATCGCATTATTGAATCCAATGCAATCAATACCATTATTTAAGCCGAGCCAAAGGTTTCCCTGTTTGTCTGAAAATATATTTAATATATTATTATTCTGAATGCCTTCTGTTTTGGTTAAGCTTTGAATTAATTCGCCTTTACTATTTATGATCATTGCCCCTGCATTGGTGGTTGCAATACCTATCCATGTATTATCAATAACAGTGGCCGAATAAATTCTTTGATTTTCAATTAGCTGTGTAGTGGGTGTTTGAATTTTAACCACTTGGTTATTTGCATAACTGTATATGCCATTTTTAAGTGTCGTTATAATAATGCCGCCATTTAATGAAAGAATGGAGGTGACTTCTACATTTTTAAGTAAGGAAGCCGCTGCAATTAATTGCCAACTATTATTTTGAAACTGCAATAAGCCACCTTTAATATCATGAGCAAATAATACACCATTGCAAATGCCAACATAACTCCATTCAGAAGGAGCAGTGTAAACGGTTATTTTATTATTTGCTACTTTAAATATGCGTCTGGAAGTTCTAAAAAATACCTCATTCTTATATTGTGCAATATCCCATACATCAGCAAAATCCTTATCGCCCTCTTTTACAAATTGAACTAAGGAGTGATAGGTGAGCCGTCCATTAATAGATGGTGTGAAGTATCCAAATTCATCCTGGCCACCTACATATATCTTATTATCAGTGCCAATTTCAAGTGATCGAACGATGGTTTTATTTGGTAAAGGATATGATTTCCAATATTTGCCATCAAAACTCAATAGCCCTTCATTATTGGCTACATAGATAATGCCATTGTTATCCTGCTTAAAATCCCAGTTTTGTAGCCCTGCATTATAGTCAATTTTGGAAAAATTGGTAATATCAGGTAGTCCAATAGTGTTTTGGCACCAGCCAGCAATGGGCAATAAAAGGCACAGTAATGCTTTTTTCATTAGGCGAACAATTGTTAACCCAAATTTAATATAAAAATTTTGTGATGTAGTAGAGAAGTATCAAAAAAGCTTATTTTATACCTTTTTAAGTTAAAATTGTAGTATTGATGTAGTAATGATGTAGTAGTATTATGTATAATATCAGTAAGAATGCTCAATTTTATATCGCTATTTTAATTAAATTAACTAAACGATTGTTATGAATCCAAAACTTTTTGTACTTGGTGCGATACTTCTAGTATGTAGCATCTTTAACCAAGCCATGGGACAGTCCTTACAGGTCTCTGGTACGGTGAAAGACAAAGCAACTGGTACAGCGCTAAGTGACGCAACTGTCTCAATTACAGGCAGTGCTACACGAACTAAAACAAATGCACAGGGTGAATTCACTATTAAAGTTGCTCAAAAAGGAGCAGTTTTAAGCATATCTTATATAGGTATGAAAACAGTGACTTACACCGTAAATAATGCTGGTCCAGTTAGCATTGAACTTGAATCATCTAGTACTACATTGGAAGATGTAGTAGTGAATGTGGGTTATGGTACTCAAAAGAAGAGTGTCGTAACTGGTTCAATTTCAAGGGTTAGTGCAAAGGATTTGGCAAATATCCCTAACGGAAGAGTGGAACAATCCCTTCAAGGTCGTGTTGCTGGTGTAACCATTGCACAAAATTCAGGTCAACCTGGAACGCCTTCAACTATCTTAATTCGTGGTGTAACCACATTCGGTGGTGGAAACAACCCATTGTGGGTAGTGGATGGTATCGTAGTAGACGCTGGTGGCATTGGTTATTTAAACCAATCTGATATCGAGTCTATTGAGGTATTAAAAGATGCAACTTCTGCAGCCATCTATGGTACAAGAGCTGCAACTGGGGTAATTATGGTTACTACTAAAAAAGGTAAAGCTGGCGCATTAACAGTGAACTATAATGGATTTTACGGATCATCTTCACCTGCTAAAATGCTACACTTATTAAATGCTACACAATATGCTACTTTATTAAATGAGCGTTCAGTTGCTGGTGGTGGAAATGTATTATTTAATAATGTAGGTTCTTTAGGTTTAGGTACTGATTGGCAAAAAGCGATTTTTAATAATGACGCACGTCGTTATTCTCATGAAGTAAGCTTAAGCGGCGGTAATGATAAATCAACCTTCTATTTGTCATTTGGTACGCAAGATCAACAAGGTATCGTTGCTACAGAAATTTCAAATTTTACAAAGCAAAACATTCGTTTAAACGCTACGCATAAAATTTCTAAAGTATTTACTTTAGGACAAACATTAGGATACACACACGCAAAATCTATCGGTATCGGAAATACAAATAGTGAATTTGGTGGTCCTTTATCTTCAGCAATTAATTTAGATCCAATTACAAAATTAGTAATTACGGATCCTTTAGTTGCTGCTGGTGCACCATACAGTGTAAACCCAGTAATAAGAGATGCAAATGGCAACCCTTATGGTATATCAACTATTGTAGGTCAAGAAATGACCAACCCTTTAGCGTATATCCAAACACGCTTAGGTCAATACAACTGGTCTGATGATATG